>Ga0208279_1000474_pt1 | contig 32048 bp, 26 predicted proteins | sample AntAceMetag02UKM_FD_184766 | JGI IMG/M metagenome (GOLD analysis project Ga0208279, IMG submission 184766) | Saline lake microbial communities from Ace Lake, Antarctica - Antarctic Ace Lake Metagenome 02UKM (SPAdes) (version 2) | ecosystem: Environmental > Aquatic > Non-marine Saline and... | reverse complement strand
TTAAAATCAAAGAAAGGAGATGGGCATCCCGGTGCAATTATCATTTGACGGAACAAGTGCCTCTTGGTGTGATTATCTTTTGAGGGAACGATGTCCGTTCGGTGCGATTATCATTTGAGTTGACAGGAGTTCCAAAGTTCCATTTCGAAGCGTTGACAAACACTCCTAACGGTGTTATCATATCACAGCATACCACGACGGAGTTGTCAATGCGCGATACGAGTGAATGGCAGACTATCCATTGGGTGCTCGCAAGCATCATCCTCTTGACCCTGCCATGCTATTGTCTCGGTGTCTCAATGTTGGCGTTGAGACCAGAAGCCAGAGCACCGACGACTACACCGACCACAACGCCTACTGAGGCGCCTTCGGCCACACCTACCCTGGAGGTGGTAGAGCCGATGGAGACGCTGCCACCAACCCCTACTCAGTGGTTCCCGCCTACCTACACGCCCACACCGACGCCTACCGAAACCTCGATCCCTACTGACACTCCGACACCCACTGAGACCTCGACCCCGACCCCTACAGCCACACTGACGCTCACACCAACGGCGACATCCACGTTTACGCCAACGCCTACTGAAATACCTATCCCGACAGAGACACCGACTGAGACATCCTTTCCGACCGAGGTGCCGACCGAGACATCTTTTCCGACCTACACACTCACCGCCACTGCAACGCCTACGCTTACACCCACGGTGACCATCACTGCGATTGCGACGCCGGAATAGTGAGCCGTAATCTATTGCCACCATACTGTATGAGGAGTCTCGCGTGGAAGTTATCCCCTTATTGAAGCAACTTTCGGAAGCCGACGGCCTCTCTGGCTACGAGGGGCCGGTGCGAGAACTACTGCGCCAGACCTGGCAACCCTTCGTGGACGAGATGTGCGAGGGTAAACTGGGCAGCCTGATTGCCCTCAAGCGGGGCACGGGATTCGAGCCTCGCCCCAAACTGATGCTGGCAGCCCACATGGACGAGATCGGGCTGATGGTGACCGGCGTCGAGAAGGGCTTCCTGCGCATCACCCGGGTCGGAGGAACAGACTCGAGAGTGTTGTTGGGGCTCGAAGTGGTCGTCCACGGGCGGCGAGACCTGCCAGGTATCGTCGCTACTCGGCCGCCCCATGTCCTGCCCAAAGGAGAGCGCAAGAAGGCTGTCCCATGGGAGAAAATCTTCGTGGACGTGGGGCTGCCAGCGGAGGAAGTCGAGCGGCTGGTCACGGTCGGTGATATAATCTCCATCCGGCGTGAGATGGTGGAACTGAAGAACCGTCACGTAGCAGGCAAGGCGATGGACGATCGGGCCTGCGTAGCCGCCGTGACGCTCGCGCTGGAGCAACTGGCCGGCGTGCGTCACGCCTGGGACGTCTTCGCCGTGGCGACAGCGCAGGAGGAGACAGGTCTGAAGGGAGCCATCACCGCTGCTTACGGCGTCGCGCCGGACTTGGCCGTGGCGCTGGACGTGACCTTCGGCAAACAACCGGGCGTCCCAGAGGTAGACGCTCTCCCCCTGGGCGAGGGCCCTGCTATCGGGGTCGGTCCCAACTTCCACCCCGGGCTCGCGACGTGCCTGAAAGAGGTGGCCGAGGCCCACGAGATTCCGTATCAAATTGAACCCATCCCGGGCCGCGGCGGCACCGACGCCTGGGCCATCCAGGTCACCCGTGAAGGGGTGCCCACGGCCCTCGTCTCCATCCCCGTCCGCTACATGCATCAGCCGATAGAGACGTTGGCAGTGCAGGACATCGAGCGGGCTGGGCGGCTCTTGGCGGCGTTCATCGCCGGACTGGAAGTAGATTTCTTGAACAGGCTAACCTTGGACATCACAGCGACGGGAAAGTAGCCCCCGAATCACAATGTGGCAAGACTTCGAACCGGATATGCCGTATCTGATCGGAGACACACAGGTTGCTTTCAGCGAAGATGTGTTGCGCTCTCTCTGCAGGATTGATCGCCGGGGCAAGCATTTGAGAGCAATTGAGAAAGGCCGCGTGGTCAGAGTGGTCTAGTGCCTTCCGAAGTGCGGTGCTGTACGCTGAAGACAAAGGCTCTGGGACAAGGCGGAGCCATGCGCGTGCATGGCCGCTATCTGGCAAACGGCACGCTCTATTTTGACTTGATCACCCGGCATTGATGGGAGGAGCAATGGACCAGAAGTGGGAGACCCTGTTTGAACAAGTCTTTGCCGATTTCCCTGATACGCGTGTGGTGCTGGAGGCGAGAAAGGTATTGGAAGCAATGGGGTATGAGGTGCGGCAGGACGGCTCATGCTATGCCATCCCCCGTGATGTACCGCTGGCGGTCGTCCGTCGGTCCCTTCACGGCGATGAACGGCTGCGTTCGGGGGGCTTCCTGACATTTGAAGTCGCGGTGGGCCCCCGTTTCACTGCCCAGGGAGTGTTCAATGGAGTCTGCGAGTACGGCCTCTTGCGCCTGGAATTTGGACTGGACGGCAGTTTCCAGGATGACTCCTTTGTTACCTCTCCACTTCTGACATCGTCAGAAGTGGAATGGGAATACGAGCAAGTATCGGGCACGTACGCATTCGCGGAAAGACAGACACAATACGGGGAAGAAACCGAGCAAGGGGATTAATGATACTAAGAGAACTTTCGGAAGCGGTTGGCGTTTCGGGGGACGAGGGGAGCGTGCGCGTCGTCGTGCTCGACGCGGTGCGGGAACACGTGGACGAGGTCAAGGTGGACACAATGGGCAACGTCCTGGCTTTCAAGCGCGGGACGGCTCGACTGAGCGCCTCGACTGAGCCCGGCGAAGTCTCGTCGAAGTCAGGACGGCAGCGTATGCGTGTGATGCTGGCCGCCCATATGGACGAGGTCGGCCTGATGGTCGTGGGGTACGACAATGACGGCTTCCTGCGCGTGCGGGCCATCGGCAGCATTGATCCCCGGCTGCTGCCCGGCACCCTCCTCCAGGTCGGCCCCGAGCGCATCCCCGCAGTCATCGGTGCCAAGCCGATCCACCTGCTCGAAAACGGAGAGCGTGAGAAGGTCCCCAAACTCGAAGACCTGCTCGTGGACATCGGAGCCAAAAGCAAGGACGAAGCCAGGAAACTGGCCCCGCTGGGTACCTACGCCACCTTCGCCACGCAGTTCCGCGAACTGGGCCCCACCGTCAGCGGCAAGGCGTTCGATGACCGGGCTGGATGCGCGGTGTTGGTGGAACTTCTGCGCGGCGAGCGGTTTCGCTTCGACCTTCACGCGGCCTTCACTGTGCAAGAAGAGTTCGGGCTGCGCGGGGCGCGGGTGGCAGCCTACGGTATCGAACCTGACTGCGGTTTTGCGTTGGAGGGCACCATCGCCGACGATATACCCAAGGACAAAGACGTCAGTCCCACGACGGAACTGGGCCAGGGGCCAGCGATCACGGTGATGGACTACTCCTTTATCGCTGACCGGCGGCTGGTGCAGTTGTTGACCAGCACGGCCGAAGAACTCGGCATCCCATACCAGATCAAGCAACCGGGCATTGGTGGCACCGACGCAGGGACCATTCACCTGGCCCGCGAGGGAGTGCCCTCAGTGACGGTGGCGGTGCCCTGCCGTTACATCCACAGCCCGGTAGCGTTGTTGAGCCTGGAGGATTTCAACAACACGGTGCGTCTGATGCGAGAATCCCTTTCACGCCTCACGCGGCGCACTTTGAATAGGGGGAGGAGGAACTGATGAGAGAACTGATTCGCGAACTGGTGGAGACCTACGGCCCCTCAGGAGTCGAGGAGCAGATTCGGGCTGTCATCCGTGCCGAGGTTGAGCCCTTTGCCGACGAACTGCGAGTCGATCCGCTGGGAAGCCTGGTCGTCCGTAAGCAGGGCAGCCCTTCGGCAAGCTCAGGACAGACTGGTGAGGGCAAGCGTCTCGTTTTGGCTGCCCACATGGATGAGATCGGCATAATGGTGACCTACGTGGATGAGAAAGGATTCGCCCGCTTCACACGCATCGGCGGCGTGAGCCCGCTCACCTGCGTAAGTGCGCGGGTGGCTTTCGCCGACGGGACGGTTGGCGTCATCGGTATTGAGGAGAAGCGAGAGGACACCAGCAAGGCCCCCAAATTCGAGCAACTGTACCTTGACGTAGGGGCCACGAGCCGCGACGACTGCCCAGTCCACGTAGGTGACGCGGCTGTGTTCGTGCGCCCTTTCGCCGTACAGGGCGCGCGGTTGATCGCCAAGGCGATGGACGACCGCATCGGCTGTGCGGTGCTGATCGAGACACTGCGCCGGCTGGAGCGCACGCCACACGACGTCTATTTTGTCTTCAGCGTGCAGGAGGAGACAACGCTCTCGGGAGCACGGACTTCCGCCTACGGCATCGAGCCTGACATGGCCATCGCTGTGGACGTCACGGTGACCGGCGACAAGCCGGAGTGCCGCCCAATGGCGGTGGAGTTGGGCAAAGGTCCGGCGGTCAAGGTACAGGACTCGGGGATGATCGCCCACCCACGGGTGCGCGACCTTCTGGTGCAGCGAGCGAAGGAGGCGGACATCCCCTACCAACTGGAGGTGTTAGAGCGAGGCACGACCGACGCAGCGGCGATGCAACTGGTGCGCGCCGGTGTGCCTTCAGGCTGCCTTTCCATTCCCTGCCGCTACGTCCACAGCCCCTCGGAGATGGTGGACGAGGGAGATGTGGAAAACGGCGTGCGACTGTTGCTGGAAGTGTTGCGGGCAGCATAACCCACGCGGTTTAAGAAACCCGGTTTTTCGGAAAAGACCGGGTTTCTCCAGTGTTGCAAAGTAACAGAGTTCAGATGGAGGAGACGACACATCAGGAGACAGCACGGTTCCACCGGGGCCACGTTATCCTCTTCGTGATACTCAGCCTCGTCGTCGGTGGTGTGGTTGGCTACTTCGCTCCGCATCCTCCGCCCAGCGCCTCCATCGTCGTCTCCACCCCTGTCCCAACTCCGCCCCCCCTCCCTACTCCCACCCGGGCTCCCATCCGGGTCCACGTTAGCGGGGCAGTGCGCCAGCCTGCTGTCTACGAACTGCCCCCAGGCAGCATTGTCCAGGACGCGCTGGACGCCGCCGGTGGCCCGGTTCCTGACGCCGACCTGGACTGCATCAACCTGGCCCTGGAACTGCGGGATCAACAGCAGGTTTACGTGCCGTGTCAAGGAGAGGCGAACCTGCCGCCGCTGGTTTCGGGCGGCGCGTTGGACGGTGAGGGATCGGTGGGAGAATTGATCAACGTCAACACGGCCACGACGGCGGAACTGGAGACGCTACCGCGCATCGGGCCGGTGACCGCGCAGCGCATCGTGGAGTATCGCGAGGCGAACGGCCCGTTTGAGACCATTGAGAACATCCAGAACGTGCCGGGCATTGGCCCGGCGACCTTTGAGGGGCTCAAGGACCTGATCACGGTGGGGCCGTAGGGACAGATATCTGGACCGCTGCGAGGGGAAATCGAAAGCAGGACAGCGAATGGCTGTCCTGCTTTGCTGCCCACGGTGTAGACCTGGGCCAGGGCTTCGACCGCTGCTTTCAGGTGATAGGTATTCCTGGGTAGGTCTGCCCGCCAGTATTACGGAAAATACAGCGTGCCGACGTCAGTTACCTGATCAGCCGGGAGTTCAATGAAGAAGGTTTCTCCTGTGGCAGGGTCATTGACTGGGGACGAGCTCATTGGTTCCCAAGCAATCAGCCCGTATTTCCCTGGTTCGACGTTCAGGAATATAAACTCCCCGGTACTGCGGTTGATTGATGCACGCGGCGATCTTTCCTCGTCCATCTCCAGCAGATCGATGTCCGGATTACTGGTTGGCACTGCCTCCGCAAGAAATATCTCACCCAGCAGGACTGTGGGCTGTATTATCTCGATGCGCCCCCGCAGAATAGCCTTTCCAGGCCCTGGCTCAGCGTTCCAATCAGGCAACTCCGGCAATGGAGTTTGAATTGGGCTGCTCGCGCTTGCCACCGCGCCTGGCGTTGGCAATGGCGACTCCGTACTCTCAAGCACCTCCCTGCCCCCGCCATCACATCCGGCTAGTAGTAGTAGTATGATCAGTGACAGACCCCACGTGACATGAGAGGTTGACCTGTGTTTCATTACTCTACCCCCAAAAAAGACCAAGCCACCCACAACTTGCAGGTGGCTTGGCCATACGCTTGAAATCGCCTACTACTTGTTGATGCCCCTGGCGGTTGTGAAGGAGTCGCCTAGGATGTTGCCATGACGGTTATCAACGTCGTAGCGGAAGGAGAGGTTGGCGATACCTATCACGTTACCGCCCGTGCAACTAACCGTCACCGCGCCGTTGTAGTCATCGTTTGCGGGACCAGCGTTCATGCCAGAAGCGCTCGGCGCGAACAGGCTCCAAGCGGGGCTCGTGTCAGTCAGGCTGAAACCCTGGGTGAAGGTAGCAACGTTACCTGAAGCCGACCACGTGGTCGTACAATTGACCGTGGTGCCCGTAACCTTCATGATCTGAATGCCGCTGCTGTAGCCGTAGTACTCCGCGGTCACCTGCGGGAAGACAATGGTGTCAGATGCCTCTGCTTCCACTGCAGCAGCATAGGTAACGCCCCGGCCAGCAGGGTCGACACGATTGTCCTCATTAACGGTAGCGATGATGCTCTTGTTCGCGTTGGGGCTGTTAATTTGGACAGTCGCAGAGCCACTCCCGCTGACCCCAGCCATAGAGGCAGGCAACTGCCCCTCATCACCCATATAGGGCCCCCAGGACTGGCCTTGGCCAATGGTTGACGATACCTGTGTGTAAGTGGTGCCACCAAAGTTATAGGTTACTGTGACTGTCAGGTCTTCTGTGCCGATGTTCTGGATCTTCAGACCACTTTGGTAGTCATAGTAGTCCTTCACCACACGCGGGATGTAGATCTTACTGCCGCCAGTGCTCAGACCGTTGTAGCTGTGGAACTGCGAGGTACCCGCGTCGGCACCCGAGTTGTAGAAATTGCAGACAACGGCCAGCAGGTGGCTTGCATCCCCAGTAAACTTGGCCGAATACATGCCACTGCCCAGCTCTGTGTCGGTAGATAGGTCGAAGATGTAACTGGCGTACGCCGGAATGCTCTGGGTATCAGTATCTGCCGTGGACCCACTGGCGTTGTAGAAGGTCGCTGTCACATTGAACGCGGTGGCACCTGTGTTCTGCACAGCGCAGTATGAGTCCCAGCCGCTGTAATTCTTTAGCAGCTGCGTGGCGTAGACCGTCTCCGCAGGAGAGTTCACGCCGATGCTCGTGCCCACACGCATCGGGCTGGAACCCGAGGGAAGCTGTGTATTTACGATCGCAGCGATTTGTTTATCCGAACTCACCACAGCGGACCCGATAAAGGGAGCAGTAAGACCCGCGACTTGTGTAGGCAGGTACCAGGTTTTCTGACCATTGGCACCAATTGTGCCTCCATCAAAGTTCAGCGCGACATCGCCATCTGGTTCATAGAATGTGATGCTGACCGTCGCAGTCTCACTGGTCAAGTTGGCGACAGTCACACCGGAGACCCATGTCCCCGACGGGAAGGCGTATGCCCCACCTGAAATCCCCGCTAATGCAATGGCGACCACACTTGCAACTGTTAAAGCTTTAAGTAACCGCATTTTTCTTGCCTCCTTTGAAATCGAGATTTGAAGTCGAGTACAGGTGTCGAAAACACAAAACTTTAAATACGCTGATACACCACCTCCTGTTTTATTTGAGTATATCATATACCATTTTAGTGTCTCATGCAATTACCCTTTAGTATTATATCCGTTGAGGAAAGCCCGGTGGCAAGGTGGTCTTATGTAAGATGGTGACTCACGCGCGCCGTGCCCAAGAACGTTTATCCAGCAACAGCGCGATCAGGGTGCAAGCGATCTCTCCGATCATCATCTCGAGCCGAAATACGAGGGCGATGACCACAACACGTGCAGCGGAACTGCCCGGACCCAACAACGCGACAAGCACGGCCTCGCGGATTCCAATACCCATAGGTGCGAAAAAGACCATCTGTCCCATCAACAGGGCAGATGCTAACGCGAATGTCTGTCGTAGTATGCCTTGCCAGTTATCTGACGATGATTGTGCACCCAAGGCACTGAACCCGAATCCCAGTAAGCACCACGTCAATAGAATTGCTACGATAACGAAGGTGACTTGGTTCCAGTTTGCGTTTTTCGTGACTCCTTGCACCACATTGGCATGCTCAAGTACGCCAACCAACCATCGACCGACGAGCGGAACGCTGGCGATGCTCACCCCTGTTAATAGTATCGCACTCACCTGGAACACCAGGCATTGTCCTGTCGACCAAGATATAATTCCGCTAAATGGCAAAGACAGCATCATGAGCAGACCACCGTCAAAGAACACAATTACGAACTCACACACAACGCTCAACACGGTGACACTTGCCGGAACGCCTTGCCGGGTCGCCACATAGATCTTACCCACGTATGGCCAGATGAAACCTGGCACGTACTTGAACAGATTAGAAGTGAGGTGAACCCGCATACCGCGGATGATGTCCAGGTGACCGCCGAGTGCGTTGACCAACATCACCCACTCCCAGGCGCCCAGCGCTGTACATGTTACTGTGCATAACCATGAGACGACCAAGCGGCGAGGATCGAGGTGGATGTCGGCCGCTGAGATGGTGGTGTATCCAGTGTACATTTGCTTCCAGATGAACCAGGCGCTCACGGCCAGAATGCCGAGGGTAGACATTCCCCGAAGCAGGCGCAAACCGAGATGGGCGCGATGGGTGGAATACCAGCAATGAAAACGGTTTGCTTGTTCGATCAGTCGCTCAAGCATCTGGTGACACTGCCGTCTCGGTCAACACTCGCTTAGAATCGGCCAAGGGGAATCTAGAGACTGGAGCAAGCGATTGCGATTTGTACTTTTCTAACAATGCTGGTTTGATCATATCTTACTTACGTGCCAGGGCAAAGATGTCATCACAGAACACCTGTTTGACCAAAGGCAGGCTGGTCAGCAGTCGCATCGAAAGCCTCATCACTGTACCGTACTGTGAATAGGAGTGATAATCGAATAACCACACGCGCCGATATGGAAACCCGCTTTGGGTTAGTGCCTTACGTAGAGCACGCGGCGTTTGCTCGTTGACATGGACGTGAGAGAATTGCAATCGCTTCCGGGGGTCGGTCGGCAGTGAAACGCCGCGAAACCGTTGCACGAGGCGAAAGAGAGGATAGCCGTAGCGATAGTACCACAGATTAGGCATCGTGTGGATCAACAGTTCCCCACCTGGTACTAGCACTCGGTGTACCTCTCTCAGTGCAGTTGTCAGCTCCTCAGGGTGTAGGTGCTCAACGATGTCGCTCAAGATTGCGCGGTCAAAAGTGTCGCTGGGGAACGGAAGACGCTTGGCGTTGCCCAGAGACAGGTATGGGCTTGTCCAGGCGTCCTGGCCTTGATTGTAGGCGTGGGCAATCGCCCGTTGTGCCAACCGCAGTGCGGTTTTCGAGAAGTCAATGCCTGTAGCACGTATCCCGCTTACACCACAATGCACAATCATCTCCCCTCGCCCACATCCGACATCCAGGACCTTCATACCGGGACGCACATGCGAGAATTTCCACAATGTCTGCAGGCGTTGAGGCAGTGGAGGTTCCCCACCTGCCAGGTATTCCTCATGCCCATCGCACTCTGTGAGGAAGTATTCTTCAGAGTATGCTGTGGGATCGATTGGCTGGCTCGACTCTGTCATGGCTATGTCTCCAACAGGCGACGATACAACGCCAGCATCTGGTCGGCAAGACAAGGCCACGAAAATCGCTCCGCTCGCGCGATGCCTTTAGCGACCAACTCCTGACGCAACGACGAGTCACTCAGGATCCGATGAATAGCCTGTGCTAGCGCATTCGCGTCTGTTGGGTCCTTCACCAACAATGCAGCATCGCCGACAACCTCGGGGATTGCCCCACTGCTGGCAGCCACGACTGGCACTCCACACGCCATCGCTTCCAGACAGGGGATGCCAAAGCCCTCGTGGAGAGACGGAAAAACGAAAGCCTCCGCCCCACGATATAGGCTGGGCAACTCTTTACTCCTAACTGGACCGATATACTGCACGTCCGTCTCGAGTCCCAGAGAGCGAATCTGCTGGAAGATAGCCACGTCGTCACTCTGGCGATAGCGCCGGCCAGCGATGACAAGGGGAGGAAAATCCACGTGCCCCTCTCTGAGTATGTGCAGTGCACGAATCAGCGTTGACAAGTTCTTCTTCTTGGCAAGCATTCCGACGAATAACATGTAACGCTTCGGCAGCCGGTATTTTCGGCGGACATCCTCGAGCAACTGGGGCTCAACAGGTTCCTGAAAGACTGACTGGGGCGCACAGTAGATAACCTCGATTTTGTCTGGTGACAGGTGGAACTCTCGAATCAGGTCGTCTGCCACATCCTGAGATATCGCGATTAGCAGATCAGCCCAACGCATCAAAAGGGGTTGAACATAGCGCCAAAACCATACAGCCATCCGCGAGTGGAGTTCTGGGTGGCGCAGCGTTGTGACATCAAACACGGTCAACACGTTCTTCGCCGGCCAAGTAAATCCGCCCATCGTCCGGGCGAAGTGCACAATGTTCACGTGCTTCACCAACGCGAAATACTCGACAGCGATCTGTATCCATAGGCGCTCGAGCGGTCGGCTGCGGAATGGGATCACGACCTGATGCACGTGGGAGAACCGGTCGAAATCCTGTTCGCGCTGGCTGACAAGGACGACATATCGCCAGTTGGGCTCGCGTGCAAACAGCGCGCGGAATAGTTCAAGCACGGCCGTGCGCCCGCCAGAGGGTCTGTCGATGTCCGACGCATCAATGACAATGATCGGAGACCGGCTTTCTCTCATCAGACTGCCTTGATACAGGTCTGGAGGATGCCCGCGACCCGTTCTCCCACATGCGTCCAACTCAGACCGTCCACCACAGTTGTCCGCGCAGCGCCCCCCAGACGCTGGCGCAGTTGTGGGCTAGCTAGTAGGGTACAAATTGCATCGGCCAGCGCCCGCTCGTCCTTCGGCGGCGCTAGCAGGCCGTTCTTGCCATCCTGTATCACTTCTGGAATCCCAGCCACATTGCTGGCAACAGTCGCGCCCCCTGAGGCCAGGGATTCCAGCAGGACGTTGGGCAACCCATCCAGGTTGCCTGCCTCATCCAGAACCGACGGCACGACGAAGACGTCTGCCATCGCCAGGTATGCGGGGGTCTGATCCCAGGAAACGTGTCCGGTGAATAGGACATGTTCCCGGATATGTAGCGATTCCACTAGTGCCTCTAACTCAGCGTGCAAGTCTCCGTCGCCAGCAACGATAAAGAAAGCGTCTGGGTGGTTGTTCAGCACTAGCGGCACCGCACGCAAGAAATACGAGAATCCTTTCTTATACACCAGTCGTCCCATCACCATAACGATATTCTGGGATTCGGGAATGGACAACCTGGCCCGGAGTTTCTGCATGGATTGCGGGTCGGGCACATAGCGTTCAGTGTCCACGCCGTATGGGACTACAGTGATCGTATTGCGCGACAGGCCCAAACCGGCGGCGCGACAGGCCAGATTGGTGCTGCACGCGATGACTTGGCGCACTGCGCGAAAGACAAAACGAACTACTGGACGAAAAACTGCATATCGCTCCGCTACGAAGACGTCGGAACCGTGGAGGCTGACAACCAGCGGGACACCGGTCAGCCGGCTTACGATTGCCCCGACGAACCCACTGGGGATCAGCCATTGAGCGTAGATGACGTCCGCATCTTGGCGAGTGACCTCTGCCCACAGGCGCAGAACGGCAACGACGCTAAACAGAACAACCAGCAGATAGGCATGCCATTTCAAGCGCACGTCGCTAGCCAGGGAGCGCGCGTGCCCCAGCAGGGACCATGATGCAGGCCAAACGTAACGGATGCGCTTCACGTTCACGTCTGACTGCCAGTCCGCAACAACTGCCGGATCGTGTGGGGCCAGCACAGTTACGTCGTGCCCAAGTTGGGTCAGACTGTACGACAGTGAATGGATAAATGAGCCCACACTATCACCTTGATACCGGGGGTATGTGGAAGTGATGACTGTAATTCTCACGGGAGCACTCACTCCTTAATTCGATCGAGTACATGATGGCGAAAATCCTGAGTTTAGTCTCCCTTGCTCAAAATGAACTGTACATGCCAGGTCAGAAACTCGCCCAGCCATGGCAAACGAGCCACATTGAAAGGGGAAAAACGCGTTGACTCATCCCTGATCCTCAGTCCAGCTTCTGCAAAGAGTTGCCGTGCATAGCGGATGGTCAAGTGGATACAGACCCCAATCGCCATAAGCGGTGGCAAAGCCAATTGATGCGGAAACGGCGGGGGGCCAGATATTACGGAGAGAGCCACTCGCGAATCATTGTATACCAGCGTCTACCGCTATCGCTGCTCTTCTTTCTCCTGCTCCCGTTCCAACTCCACCCGCCGCACCCGGTACAGCGCCTCCTCTAGCATCTTGCGGTTCAGACTGACCAGGTCGGCGATCAGACCAATCAGGCAGACCTGGAAGCCGACGATAGTCAGGATGGCCGCCAGGATCAGGGACTGAACGTGCCCTATGCCAAAGCCAGCCAGATAGAAATACAGAAAACGGAGACCCAGCACCACCCCACCGGCGACCAGGCCCCCTCCCATTGCAGCAAAGACTCGCAGCGGGCGATACATCGTATAGAAGCGAACAATCGTGACAACCGAGAGAACAAGAAAGGAGGGGATGCTGCGCACCAGGCGTGACTGGCGAGTCTGGGGATTCGTGCGCACGGGGACGTAGACGACCGCCATCTGGCGGATTCCAGCCTGGATGAGTGTCTCCAGGGTATAAGTGTAGTCGCTGAGGACGGTCAAGCGCAGTGCTGCCTCGCGGGTGAAGGCCCGAAAGCCACTGGTGGCGTCCGGGATGGCGATCCCGGACGCCCGTTGTACTACCCAACTGCCCCATTTTTGTAGGAACCGCTTGAGGGGCGAGAAATGCTCCAGCGCCGCCACCCCTCGATCGCCGACGACAATGTCGGCCTGTCCGTCCAGGATCGGCTGAACCAGCAGGGCGATGTCCTCCCCTCGATACTGGTTGTCGGCGTCGGTGTTGACGATAACATCGGCGCCAACAGCCAGCGCTGCCTCCAGCCCTGCCGAGAAGGCTAAGGCCAGCCCTTGATGCTGCTTCAGTCGGACGATGTGATGGACTCCCAACTCCCGCGCCACCTCAGCTGTACGGTCGCTGCTGCCATCGTCCACCACCAGGTACTCGATCTCACCCAGCCCCGGGAGCGCGCGAGGCAGGTCGCGCACCGTTTGGGGGAGTGTGGATTCTTCGTTGTAGCAGGGAATCTGGATGATCAGTTTCACTCTCGCCTCGCCTGCAGGATATCTCTAGCCCAGATCATTTCCCACGAAAGGGAAGCCTTCGGATGACCCGACGATAGGCTATTCTACCGCACATCAGCCGCATGGGCAAGAAACCCGTCCGGAGGTCTGGAGGTATCGCTCACAACTTTGGGCAAGTCGCACTCTGCTCCGACGAGATCAGCAGACCCGGTCACCTATCTGGCTGGTGCGGCCTCATTCCTGATTCCCCGGCATTCGATGTATCCGCAACCTGGGAGGGGACAGTGGAACGTCATACCGCCAACAGGCCCGCCAGCGACGCTCATGCCACCTCTGCCGTACCTGTCTGAGAGCATCAATGTGCCCTCGCAGAGCATCACTGCGTCCCTTGAACAGCGGCCACATCCAAGAGGCAGTATCGAAAAGAAAAATGAGAGGCCACCAAATCAGAAACCGACGCGTCGGGTAGTGCTGAATGAACGTCCAGACCCGGTTCCGGCTCAGGTGGTAGGCCTTGAAAGCGGATCCCTGCCGGCCCGTCGCTGAATGTAGATGCAACACCCGCGCATTGGGGGCATAAAGGCAGCGCCATCCCGCCCTCCTGGCCCGCCAGGCCAATTCCACGTCCTCGTAGTAGGCGAAGTAGCGCTCATCGAACAAGCCCACCTCATCCAACATCTCCCTGCGGTACAAGGCTGCCGCCCCGCATGGCCCAAACACCTCCACTACTTCCGCAGGCTCCTGCGCCACTGGACACCCAAAGTGCCGGTTCCAGGCGATTCCCAGAACATCTACCTTGATACCGGCCGAGTCCACTAAATCGGGGCGATGCGTGAGCCGAATCTGTGACGCTACCATCCCCACCTTCTCACCCATCTCCATCGCGTCTACCATCTTCGTCAACCAGCCAGGTTCAGGGCGCGCATCGTTGTTCAGTGCCGCAGCGTATCCCCCTGTCGTGGCGCGAACACCCTGGTTGGTGGCCCTGGCAAACCCGTAATTCTCATCGTTGCAGATCAGCCGCACCTGTGGAAATTCGGAGCGCAGCCAGGACACGGAGCCATCGGTAGAACCGTTGTCAACTACGACGACCTGGAAGTGCGGGTAGTCCTGTGCCAGCACGGCTGGAACACAGATGCGGAGATGTTCCAGCCCGTTCCAGTTGACGATAATGACCGCAACCTGTTCACTCACGGCTGCCCCCTGCGGAGACGGTGACCCAGTCCACCACTGCGCCCAGCACGCGTGAGTCCATGCCCACGCCATGCTGGCGGGGAACCCAGGTGTCACTGTGCAGAGTGAGGCTGTGTCCAACACCCTCCAGCATCGTCCCCGAAATCTGCACTTCCACGACCTGAAAATCTCTCCCAAGTTCCCACTCGCCCAGGGGCTCTCCGTCGAGTTCCATCGTTATGCGTGAGGAGAGAAAGCCGTCGGGACGGCCGGAGGCAACCTGAACAGCGAGGGAAACGACCCCCGGCAGCGTATTGGGCAGGCAGGGCAGATCCAAGATGGCCTCATCCGTTGTCCACCGGACTGTCCGACCCCCCCACCGCTCCTTGCTGTAGAATCCGGCGCGCAGGTAGAGGGTGTCCAGTGTCCCCACGTCTATCTCTACAGGAAAGTCGCACCCTGCCTCCTCCGGGTTCAGCCGGTAAAACTCCAGGGGCACCTGGTATTCCTCTCGGAGAAGAGGAAAGTGGTCGTAGCTCTGCTCCAGGAGAGGCACGTGGATCCAGAAACCTACCGCAGGCTCCAGGCGAAAGGGCAAGTGGAGGTCTGAAGCACGAGGTCCTTTGACCCAATAGACCGCGCGGCCGGCGGCCTGCCAATCGGCAACGGCTTCTGCCAGCGCCGCCGGCACGATGTGCTCCTCTTGGAGGTCGAAGGCCGTGAACCCGTGCAGGTACTGCAGCGGTGTACCGATGGTCCCTCCTGCGCCGACCGGTGCATCATCCTCGAAAAGCAGAACCGCCCCTGGCTCCAGTTCGCCCGCCAGCGTTTCCACCTGGCTCACCAGGCCACGGTACTCGACCAGGTTCCACACCTCCCGGTTGTTGTACACCAACCAACCCACCAGCACCAGGCCCAACCCCCAGGCTGCCCCGGCCGCCGGCCGCCATCTCCGGCGCTGCTCCCACAGCCAGGTCAAGGCATAGGCCATGCCGGCCGCGAAGAAAGGGAACACCACCGGCACGTATCGGCGCATCGCGTAAACGTAAAATGGGTTGTTCAGGATATTGTATAAATAGACCATAGAGAAGATCAGACCTGTGATCACCACCGGCCACATCTTGCTGGCGTTTCCCCTCAAAAGCATCAGCGCCATCCCCACGATCCCCAGCCAGACACCCAGGGGAGAGAGGTACCAACCCAACCGCAGCAGGTTCAGGTGGTTCTGGATAGGGATGGTGTTCCCTCCGTACCAATACGAAGCCATGACCGTGTGCCCGATTCGCGGCCACACGAAATACGCGAACACTCCCAGCGCGACCAGCACGGCGGCCCCTGCACGGCGCGCAACAGGGTAGCCCCTCCCCGGCAGCGCCGGGGAGCGTCTTGTTGCCCAGAACAAGGCAAGTGCGCTGAGCAAGAGGATGGCCAGGAGCCACCACACGCGCTGCAGGATGTGTACGCCCAGACGGTACACGCCGCCATACACCTCCCATGCATAAGGCCATGAGAACAGCACCGTGTGGAAGGCGGCCTGGAGCAGCAGGATGCCAAAGGGTGCGAGAAACCACAGTTGCTCGCGCCATGACCGCCGCCGCAGCGTGTAGATCAACCAGACCAACGGCAGAATCAGAAGGGGGACAGCATCGATGCGGGTCAGAAACACCTCGCCCAGAGCCCATCCTCCCAGTAGGCCCCACAGCGGATGCCCATCGGTCGTGAAGGCGACAAAGCCGTACAGCCCTCCCCAGATCAGGAATTGGGTCAGCGGTTCCGTGGTAGGATAGCGGGCGAAGTACACCTGGGTCGGGACGATCAGCAGTAGAGCACCGCTCAGCAGACCGACGCGCGTATCAAAGGCACGTTTGAGAGAAAGCGCCACCGCCACCACGCCCAGAGCGGCCCAGAGCGGCGTTATATACAGGCTGGCGCGCAGTCCCAGGAGACCGTTACAGATGCCCAGCCAGACCGGATGGAGGGGAAAGAACTGGGGGACAACCAGACCGGATGCGTCATCGGACAGGTAGAAGCCGGGAAAGCGGACATATCGCACGGCCGCAGAGGGGGACATCTGCCGAAACAACCCAGGCCAGAGGGACGGCGGGAGTGCTGTCAGGCCATCTTCGTGGATCAGGAGTGAACCGGTCCGGGCGATATTGGCTCCCAGGTTCACGTAGACGCCAGCGTCGCCCCCCCCCAGGATGAACTCAGCCGGATGGGAGAACGCAACGAGAGCAAGGACGAGCAGCAGAAGCAGCAGCCAGGTCGCCCGAGACGGGGCATCGCTCTGCGGCCTCAGGCTTCCCCCACGGACCCAAATCCCCACCCCCGCTCCCACCAAAGCCAGGAATGTTCCCATTGCGAGGGTGGTCAGGCTGAATCGCCCGATTTCTACCAGGAGCAGCCCCAGCCAGCCAATGAACAAAGTCCCCAGGAGCGCGCTGGTGAAGGCTAACTCTGCCCAATCCAGTTGTAACCCGCGCTTGCCCAAGGTTCGCAGCAGGCAGAACAGGGGATAACCCAGCGTTAAGGCGGAAAGGGACCAGATTCCTACAACGAGCAGACCGCTCAATTTAACCACCCTTCTTCCGCCGCGCCCGATCCAATGGGACGATCCAGGACACCGCCTGCGAACACATTATCTCCTAATCTTGAGCCCCAGTGGCGCGTTGGATCCGCCCGCACATTTTGAGACCTCCCGTCCATAGCCATATCGGTGACCCTATCAGTCGAATGACGCGAAGGAAGCCTGCTACTCGTTCCGGAGAGCCACAGGTACGAAGACGCGATGGACCGTTCCCACATACACGGTGATGGGAACAACGGCCGGACTCCCATTCGCCGGCCCTGTCTCCGTGGTACCTATGACGGTGATGTCGCCCAGATTATACGTCCCTGTCAGCACCGCCGTTCCATCGAGGTCAATGGTGACCATCACCTGCACAGTCTCCACTGAAACGCTGCCTCTTTGCGGGGATACGGACACCCGTTGATCCGTGGTGGTGGTCTCCCAGGTGATCGTTCCGTCCCCTCTGTTTTCGATAGAGAGGGAAGCGGTGGGTCTGGTGGTGTCCCCGTATGAGTGGAACAAGGAGAGGCTTTTGGGAGAGACAGACAACCAAGGAGCCAACACGACTTTCCCAGTCCGATGAGCATTATGCCGGAACATAGGCCAGGGCGCTTCGCCTGGGACCGCTGCGGGAGGGAGCTCCCAAGCGTATAGACGGCCTTCATCATAAGAAAGCGCTGCTGAGCCAATCAATATATCTAACTGATTGTTTCCATCTATGTCAGCGATAGCTGGGGTGCCACCCTGTGTGTAAAACGTATGCAGTCTCATCTGTGTCTCAGTTCCATATCGGAAGAACGAGCCATCATGGTTGAATGCCACCAGGTCCCAGCCTATTGGCACGACAATCTCAAGATCACCATTGCCATCCAAATCGGCGATTACAGGCGATCCCACCATCACTCCATTCACACCGCTTTCGTTCAGAGGGCGCACAGGCCAACCTGCCAATGAAGTGCCGCCCCCATCCCATGCGTATAGGAGCCCATCTGCGCAAGAGATCACTACCTCATCTGCTCCATCCCCATCCAAGTCCCCAAGGGCGGGGGAGGGCCACACGTAAGCCTGTGTAGAGACAGGCCACCCGGTGACATCCGTCCCATCGTGGTGCCAGGCGTACACATGGTGTCCCCTCGAGGCACCAGCTTCTTGACCTGTACCAATAACAATCTCCAAGTCACCATCTCCATCCAAGTCCCCCAAGGCTGGACATGAGTCAAAGTGCAGATCAAACACTCGTGGCCAGCCAGTCTCGACGCTTCCGTCAGCATTCAGTACCCACATGATTCCACCGCCATCCACTGTCGGCAGTCCTGGCGGGAAACCATGGTGTGTGTAAGCTCCAATGACAACCTCGACATCGCCATCTCGGTCCAGGTCACCCACGGCAGGAGAGGACCAACTGCTGTCCCACATGAAGAAGGGCCAACCTTCTATGGCGGTCCCGTCGTACCTCAGAGCATACGCGTATTGGTCAAAGCTTGATACAACGACATCAAGTAGGCCATCACCATCTAGATCGGCCAGTGCGGGTGACGCGAACACGCCATCGGGGTGCCCATCCGGACCCAGATTTAGGTCTTTAGTGACCACAGGCCAGTTTGGGAGCAGTTGCCCATCGTGGCTGAAAGCGTAGATCCCACCATCGTTTTGGCGATCCTCCCACCCGACACCGACTACAACTTCGTTCCATCCGTCGCCGTTGATATCCCCAATTGCAGGAGAGGAGTTCACCTCAGCGCTGACCTGAACCGGCCAACCGGGAACCAGGGAGCCGTTCGGGTTGAAAGCGTAGACCATGTGTCCGACGGTTCCCACCACCACTTCCAGTTCGCTGTCGCCGTCCAAATCTCCTACCACCGGTGAGGAACGGTCAACCAGCACACGAGTGTCAACCGGCCACCCATCTCGGTAGTCAATGGTTGGCGGATCGGCGGGTGCCGAGACCCCGGTTCTGAGTCTCATGCTGGACAAGTTGGCTACAACAGTTATTACCAAGATCCCAATTATGACAGGCACCCTTTTTTTCATAGTTCCTTGGCCCTAGTATTATGCACTCTATGGTACACTCCGTGCGCGATAGAGTCAATAGCGCAAGAGTATCAACAAAGCGGGCACTCTTCGATGTTCGACTTCTTCCTACGAGTTATCCTGTCCATTTTCACACTTGTGTAAGCGAAACACGTGATGCTCTAGCAGCGCCAACCGCTGAGTCAGGATCTGGTTGCGCGTCTCCAACCGAGTCAGGGCAACCGAGAGATACAATGTCACCCCAAGCTGCAAGAATATCAGAGTGCCGAAGATTAAGGAAGGGGGATAGTACACCCCGACCCACTTTGCCACGATTTCTTGCACGTTGCGAAATAGGGCCAGTATCGTCACAACGCTGCCCAAAATCAGCCAGATAATCGAGTAGACCTCTCCCAGTCGGCGGCGTCGAACCAGTTCCACGGCAATGACCATCAGTGCAACCGCCCCCGCGATCGCTACGATCTGGATACGAACGTCGAACTGCTGTGGATCTAGCATCTATTTTCCCCCCTGAACTGTTTTCGGTCGGTCTGGCTCAGCCAATCTTTGTCTCACCGGTTCCCGAAGGGCCGCGATAAGAAGCGCCAGTGTCACCTTCACCATATAATACGCCGTTCTTATGCCGCGAATGGATGATTGTCCTACCCATCTCTCGCGCATCATGATAGGCACTTCCTTAACGTAGAAGTCGTTCCGTGCCAACAACACCACGCTCTCTGGCTCAGGGTAATCCTGAGGATTGAAGCGGGCCAGGAATTCAAAGGCACCGCGGCGGTAGGCACGAAAGCCCGATGTGCTATCTGTGATCCTCTGTCGGGTCAACATGGTGCCCAATAATGCCAACCAGCGGATTCCAATCCGCCGTAGCCAAGAGGAGCGAAAGCCTTCTACTTCGAGAAAGCGTGAGCCGATTATCACATCTGCCCTACTGTCAAGTAGGGCGTGCACCAGTGCCTCAACTTCCTCTGGCGGATGTTGCCCGTCTGCATCGAGGCGGACAGCTACATCGTAGCCATAATGTTGAGCGTACATGAAACCGGTCTGTTCCGCTCCCCCTATGCCCAGGTTGTAGGGTAACTCGACGACTTGGACTCCCCAGGCTTGAGCAACCTGGCTTGTGCAATCGCTGGACCCATCATTGACGACCAGGACATCATACTGCGGATATCGCCTGCGCAATTCGTCCAGTAGTGGGGGTAGATTCTCCGCTTCGTTCCAGGCAGGCAGAATCACCAGTGTTCTAGTGTCGGGCATACCAACCTCACTATTTCACCAGGGAGGTGCAAGAATCGTAACAGGAATCCCTCCCGATGCTTCTAGTTGTACTTGGCCTGCTGAATCGCGAGTGAAGTGGGCGCTAGGATAAAGTGAAAGATAGGACGGGAAGCCCAGTCTCCACCATACCATCTGAACCTCGAAATCGCCACTCTCGACTTCACAGGGACCAATATCCACCGGAATCTGCACGTCTCCCACTGCCCCTTGCGCAGTTCGGGTCGATAGGTCAATCCATAAAGCGCCATTTTGCAGACGCTCCGATCCATCGAAATCCAGCCCCCACACACCGAAGTATTGTGATGTCCTTGGATCAAAGATGTGTATTCCCAATCGGTATACGAAGGAATCATCATCACTTGGACGCAGCAGAGTCACCTCATATTCGAGTTTCGTTCCTTCACCGGACTGTGTCGCAAATGCCACTCCCTCTGGACGTTGCTCTACCTCTACGGAGTGCGCCGGATCCCCTGTATCTACCTCAATCGCTTTGATCCTGTGCAGCAAGATGGGTGCCAGCCCTGTGTTCTTCAGCAGTACACGATCAGAATCAGCGAGGGTGATGTCCACTACCCAGACACCAGGGGAAAGCGCAATGGGAGTGTCCGCGAAGTATATCTCTGCTGTATCCGCGAGTACCAGCAACGTGATTTGTAGAGTTCGCGGCCTGCCGCTCAGGGCCCCCTCCAGGGTTTGGGATGTCCCCACGTCTGCCTCTAACCGGTTGCTGCCCATATCCACCACGATCTGCAAATCCTCGCCTATGCCCCAGTCCCTCTGGCTGGTGACTGCTCTCAGGTCAGCCACTACCGCATCTACCCGGTGCCGGAGATCATACGCTTCATTGCTCCAGGCCACTTCGTACATCTGTGGATTGTACCACGGCTCATCAAGAACTCCCTGCTGTACCCGCAATGCATCCATCTGGCGCTGAACCAGGGCATACTGGTAGGAGGGCGGCGGATAGACGGCATCATATACGTGCTGTGTGAACAACCGCTCTCGATAGTGGATATGGTGATCTTTCAGCAAGTACCCGATCCAGTGCTGGGTGATGCCTGGTTGCAAATCCAACAGTATCCACTCATCAGGGGGTAAACAATCCACCCCTTGTGCTACCTCAATGACTTCTCGTGTTAGCGCAATGCGATCTCTCAATACGTAGCCAATCGTCCACGACGTGTTTATGCCGTTGAGAACGATTATGCCCACCAGAAGAGGCCACACGGCGTACCGCAGGCGTGGCATCTCTAGGAGAGCGAAAGCACCTTGCGCAAGCAATGGGAGCATACTTAGAGCAACGAGACAAACTGCCTTGAAGTATCCGTATGGATAACCATAGGGGGGATTCACTCCAAACCGCTGTTGTAGTGCCAGTCCCAACGTTGCCGCCAGGGCTATCGTCGCTCCTGGCCGAGCCTCGGGAGGCAATCGCCGCCCCCCGATTCCAATCAAGGCTCCCACGACAACAGTAAGACCCGCGAGAGCCCCGGTAGGCAACTGCCAGGCCCCCAGATTGTATGCTGCGCTGGCATGGGCAACCAATCCCGCGATCTCAAACACAGGTGGAAACACCACGATGTTCCCTCCCCCAACCGCCCCCGCTTGTTCGGGATTCAGCAACTGCCCAATGAAAGCAAACTCGTTGAGGGCACGCCATACTGCCACACCGTTCCAAACCAGCACCAGAGCGAACACCCCGGCTGCCCAGACCAGATAGCGACCAATAATTGCCGGTACTCGCTCTTGACCACGCCGCACTCTACGCCCTGCCTCCATCCCCACATACAGGACACCCGCCATACCTATCGGCAGGACATAAGCGGGGTATAACGATAGCAGCGTTGCGAGTAACACGGCGAACCCGATCGTCTCTCGCAAACGCAAGGTACGAACCGCCTCAATCTCGAAACTCAGCAACAGGGGAAACAGGCTCGCCGCTATAGTCTGGGAGAGGAAGTTGTCGTAGACTGGCCACAGTAGAAGATTGTGCATTCCTGCCAAGCCAGCGGCTAACAATGCCGCCGGCTCTTTCAGATGGAAACTGCGCCGCGAGAGAACGTACACGGATGCCGGCGTGAGGGCGAAGAACAACGCGGCCGTGACCGTCAATAGTTGGTAACTTCGTATCCCGCTCAAGGCTCCGACCGCTGCCACGAAGTACACATCCCCCACTCGTAGCAACTCAATCTGGGATGCTACCCATCCATAGAAGGGATGACCAGCCGGCACGTCAGGGCGAACAAGCCCCGCTTCCTGCAGATACTCGGAACGCACAGCGTATGAGAGCCCATCAATCGTGGTCCCCACGGTAGTCAGGTAACCCAGGCAAATCAGTGGCAGCATAGCGACAACGTAGGTAGCAATGCAGATAGCGGCAATTCTCCGGTATCGTCGCAGATTCAATCTCGTTCTCCACCGGACAATCACGACGACAAGCGCGATGCCTGCAAGTAGAATAAGAGCCCATGCAAACTGCTCCACCGAGAGGCCCAGGACACCCAGGTAATGGCATATCCCGGAAATAACTCCAAGGCCAAAGAAAGGGGCTATCAACAGAATATCACCGCGGTGGGACCGTGGGGCCAGGAGCGCCAGGACAGCCATTCCCATACCCCACAGCAACAGAACTGAAACACCTATCTGCCTAAGCCAATCCACCAAAACTTCCATTCCTCAATCTGCTCTGGGCAAGAACACAACAGATGCCACGATACGCTCTACTGAACTCCTGAGGGCTTTGATGGCTGCCTTCATCCTATTGAACCAATAGCCGCTGCAAATCTACTGACTCAACTCTTGCCCGACTGTTGCGCAGTAGACTGCCAACGTCTCCCGTGCTGTCCGCTTCCATGAGAACCGGCTGGCACGGGTCAGGCCGGCACGACTCAATGTCAGGCGTCGGTCAGGATCATCCACCAAGGCTGCCATTGCCCCGGCTAACGCCGCCACGTCCTTCGGATCAATCAGTATCCCGACATTCCCCACGACTTCCGGCAATGCCGAGACGTCTGATGTCACGACCGGCACTCCGCACGCCATCGCCTCCAACGCCGGCAGGCCGAAGCCTTCGTAGAGGGAGGGATAGACAAAGAGCACGGCCCCGTTGTAGAGCGCGGGAAGCATATCTGCAGGTACCCGCCCCACAAACAGAATCTCTTCTTCCAGGCCCAGCGCCTCGATGCGCGCAAACACCTCCCGAAACCGCCATCCCGTGGCGCCCGCCAGCACCAATTTCGGCACCGGTGGGGGTACCATCTTTCGCACCCGGTTGTAGGCCTCCACCAACCGCACTAGGTTCTTGCGCGGCTCAATTGTGCCTACATGCAGAATGTAACCGCCGGGGGCAAGCCCCAGCGGTGCAAGCGCCCGCGCAAGGCCCTTGCGGTCCTCAATGGGGCGAAAGTCCGGGCTGACCCCGCCGTATACCACGTGCACGCGCTCTGCCGGTATCTTCAAGTGGGTCACGATGTCCCGCTTCGTCGCCTCCGAGATGGCGATCACCACATCGGCTTCCTCCTGCGCAAAGCGATACTTCCGCAACTGCAATTCGCGCGTGTTGGCAGTGTGGTATTCCGGAAAGAGCAACGTCGTCAGGTCGTAGATCGTGACCACGTTCAACGCATTCGGCTGCTTCCAGAGCAGCACATCCGAGGAATAAAAAACGTCCACACCGTCTAATATCGGCGGCAGCCTGCGGCGCATCACCGCTTCGGCCACCGCCGACCAGGGCCAGAACAGCACGCGGTCCACCCACTCTGCCGCTGTGCGCAACACCGGCCGTTGCAGCAGCCCCCAGCGGGCCAGCCGGTAGTGGCGGAGCCCCTGGCAATGAACGATCCTGGTGTTTTGTGCCTGCAGGTGCTGCACCTCGGGCGGGTTCGTCCACCCTCCGTGAATCGGATAATAGTCCAAGAGCAAGTAATCGTTCTCTTGGTCCTGCTCCAGCAATGCCTGTATCAGGCGATAATCGTAGTAGAAGACCCCACCCTGAGCCACGTAGAGGGCGGTGATGTCAAAACCGATGCGCACGCCTATCCCCTCCCCCCCTCGATTTGGAGCAAGCGCTCTTTGATCTTCTGTGCTGCTTGACGCCAGGTCCAGCAAGCCAGCACCTCTTCCGAGACAGCCGCGCCTCTGGCAGCGGCCTCTTCCCGACGTTCGTAGACGTGACGCAGCAGGTGCACTAGATGGCCCTCATCGGGTTGCGCCCATCGGAAACCAGCGTAGTAAGGACATTTGGCTTTGGCCGGGATCAATTTCGCCACCTGCAAAGGGTAAGCATTGCCGGCATTCACGAAATCCGTGTGCGCACTCCAGTCGGTAGCGATGGTCGGAAGCCCACAAGCCATCGCCTCCAGGATTGGCATTCCCCATCCTTCCCCCCGGGTGGGCAACACAAAACAATCGGCGGATCGGTACAGGCTCCCCATCTGGTGAGAGGGCAATTCTTGGTTGTAGAGCAGCGCCACCGGCGGACCGCCCTCCGGCAGGTTCAGTGCCGCGATCTGGGCCCGCACATCCACGCCAGGGTCCCGGTTCGTCACCTTGAGCAGCAGCAGGACGTCATCCTGGCGGGTGAAGGCCTGGAAGTAAGCCCGGAGTAGCACCTCCGGGGCCTTGCGCTCGCCCCACTCGAGTATGGAGAGAAAGGTGTAGCGCGAGGTGGCCCGGAACCCCCTGATGCGCGGATTGAAGTAATCGGGGTTCACGCCCAGGGGCATCACGTGGATAGGCCGTGTGACGCCGCTGGCGCGGAACGTTTCCGCGTTGAAAGTGCTCGGCACCCACACCTCGTCCATCTCGTTGCACAGCCGGACCCATTCCTCGGGGACGCCGTCCACCTCAAGCATCGTGTAGCCGATGCGGTATCCTCCACTGTTCTTGGAGAAGAGTTCACCCGGGGCATACACGACCTGTGGCAGATTCAAGTCCTTGGGCCGTTGACGCATCGCTGCGATGCGGTGGTCGTCCTGCTGCGTGTCCATCCAGTCCGTGCCATAGATGTACGCCAACCGCACATCGACCCCCAGGGCGTCCAACTGGAGGAGCAACTCCCGCGACGAGACCGCATACCCGGAAGCCGAGCCAACCTCCGAATGCCAGAAGACGCTGGTTTTATATCGGCCCTTCAATTTACGCTCCCATTTCTTACGGAAGATCTTTTGAGATCTCCGAAACATCTTCGAGAAATTGACACGATTGATGCGGGTGGTGACGTTCTCGTGGTGGATCAGCGTCACACCGCCAGCGCAGACGGTCCGGAACCCGGCTTCTGCCGCCCCCAGGCAGTAGTCGGTGTCCTCGAAGTAGGAGAAAAACGCCTCGTTCAATGGCCCAATAGCATCCAGCACCACCCGCTTGATATACATGCACGCGCCCACGATGCCCTGCACGTCGCGATCCGCGTTGTACTGGTTGACGTCCTTCTCCAGGCTGCCGATCTGTTGCCCCCAGAAACTCCCCAGCGGCATATAGGCCCCGGCGTGCAGGAGCCGGCCGTCGGGCAAGATTAGCCGGCAGCCCACGACGCCAATGTCACCAGCGGAGTAGGCCACGCGTTGAATCTCTTCCAGCCAACCGTTCTGGGGGATCACGATGTCGTTGTTGAGGAGCAGAACGTCGTGATCCGGTGTAGTGGCGCGGATACCGATGTTGTTGCCGCGCACAAAGCCCAGGTTCTTGCCGTTCTCGATCAGCCGGATCCAGTCCAGGCTCCGCAGATAGGGCAGCGTGCCATCGGTGCTGCCGTTATCCACCACGATAACCTGTACGCCGTCGCCCAACGGGGTGTGAGCGCGCAGCGAATCCAGGCAGGCGCAGGTATACTCCAGCCCGTTCCACGTCAACACGATAATCGTGACCCTAGCCAGCATCCCCATCTTCCCGCTCGGCCACCCGCCCTTGGAGCGCCTGGACCCGGGACTCCAGGGCCTCGATTCGCCCTGCCCAATCCTCTCGTGAGGCGGTGGTGAGCCGGGCCATCAGCGCTTCTTGGTTTTGGGCCAGACCCTCCGCAACGCGCGCGGTGTTCATCTGAAACAGCCGGATCTGCTGTAGGATGGGCTCCAGAAACCACCACGTCAGCCGCCTTACTAGCACCTGGAAGCGAATGATCCCGGTGCCTACTCCCGGCCGCGTGGAATGGATGATAGTGTTTCCGTCAATGTTCCACTGAAACTGGAGTTGGTGGGCTTGTTGAGTCAAGTGCTTGCCCCGACCTTGGATCAGAGAAAAGTCCAAGGGTAAAGCACTGCCCCCCTCCCACTGACGCAGGGTGCCGGCGACAGCACCCATCACGGCTTCCACATCGTTCGCGCTGCTGTGTACGCTGAATACGCTCATCCTTTTGACTCCCGCATGACTTGGTCTACGAGAACGCGCAGACGGCTGTACTGCCGGTCCCACGTATACTCTCTCAGCACCTTCTCCCTCCCTCTCCGACCCATCTCCGCAGCCAACTTGGGATCGTCCAGCAACGTGCGGAGTGCATCCGCCAACCCGGTGACATCACCGAACTCCACCAGCATCCCGTCCATCCCCTCCTCAATCACGTCCCCGACAGCGCCGGACCGCGCACCGATCACCGGCTTCCCACACACCCACGCCTCAAGAAACACAATGCCAAAGGACTCCGTCCGCGAAGGCAGCGCGACGATGTCGGCCGCGTCCATCACATCCCACTTTTCATCCTCGGAGACTTGCCCCAGGCACCGGCAGTACCTCCGCTGCCTCTCCGGCAGTCGCACCACGGCGCGTTGCACGGCTCTTTCCACAGGCCCCACCAGAACCACCGTCAGGCGGCAACCTTCCTCCCACAGCCTCTGTGCCGCAGCCAGCAGGTGTACTGTTCCCTTATTATAACCCAACGCGCCCAAGGTGACCAGGAGAGGGCCTTCTACTCCGTGCTTCTGACGAAAGCGGTGTCCGTCCGCCCGAAGCGCCGCGTCCGAATCCACCCCCGGGCTGACCACGCGGACCTGGTCCGGGGCGAGGCGGTTATCCAGCAGGAACACGCGCTCGCCGACCGTCTGGGCCACGACCCTGGTGGCCTGCCGCAGCAGATCCAACTGATGCCGCATCGTGTAGAATCGGGGCTGTCCCAGGTGCAGCAGGGGCACGGCAACCCAGGGTGTTCCCTGCTGCTGAGACTGGCGAGATACCGCGGCGGTGAGCCCTTCCAGGGTGATGTTCCAGGCGAACAACAGGTCGGCCGGCTCCTCGCGTAGCGCCTGCTTTAACCCCGGCACCCAGGGGCTGAGCCAGGCCAGAGGCTGGGCCGCCCATCCAGAGATACGGCTTAGTAGCCAGGTGAACCGCCGCAAAGCGGGAAACGAAAATCTGCCCAAGGGCAGGCAGCGCACTGGAAGCCGCTGTATCCGTACCCCCTGATGCTCAGCGGGCGCTCCGGGCCCAACACGGTTACCGTGTCGGTCCCAGAGGGCCGGTAATGCATCGGCATCGGTGGCGAGGATCGTCACCCGATGTCCGTCCAGCACCTGGCGCCGGGCGATTTCCTGCACGTAGCGTTCCGACCCGCCGATCACCGGCCATGCGCGATGGGTTACGTGGACGATGTTCATACAATGGCGCGAATGAACGCCGCGTACTGATGCGCAACCTTCTGGGGGGCACATCGGTCTGCGGCGAACGCACGGGCTGATGCCCCTATCTCCGCTCGTCTGCCTGCATCGCTCAACAACCGGCGCAGGGCTGTCTCAATGGCGTCTACCTCGCCCGGTCCGGCGGGCACCTTGATAACCACTTCGTCCGGCAGTTCTGCAAACGCCCCTGCCGCCGTGACCACCGTTGGCACGCCGCAGGCCATCAAGCGCACTAGTGTCGCGGAACTCTCACCCCAGGTAGGGTAACGCAGGTTCACCCCCACGTCTACTGCTCGCAAGTAGCACAGAAAGGTCTCCATCGGGACGTAGCCAGTCACCTGAACCGCGCCACCCAATGCCAGTTCATCTAATAAAGCCTGAAAGTTGTAGCCCGATGCCACTTCCCCCACGCAGACAAATCGGGCCTGGGGAAAGGCATCCCGAAGACGAGCAAATGCTCTTAACGCCTGATCCAGCCGCTTCAATGGCGCGATAAAGCCGAAAGCGCCGATGAGCAGACTATCGGGATCCAATCCTAACAACGCTTTGGGGTCACGACGCGGCACAGAGCCTGGGCCAGGCGGCATAGAGTGTAAGAGAGGAATCACTGCCATCCGGGCGTCAGGATACACTTTCATCCCCAAGTCGTACAGATATTGGCTGTGCACGATCACGCCCAGGCTGGCGCGGGCCACCCGGGCTAGCATAGGATACTCGTCAATGCCCAGGGGCTCGGCACAGCGCAGCGAATTCCAGGCCGCTATGATCCCCTCACCTCCTCGTTCAAACCCTGCTTCCCGGATGAAACCATCCTGTTCACCCCGGGCCAGCGTCAGGTCGTGGACAAACGGTAAAAGGTTTCCATCGTGGAGAACGGTGATGCCGGGAAACCGTTGAAGCGCCCGATAGACGTAGCGATGATACTGAAGGTGGTTGCCCATATGGTAAAGCGGAACTACCTGCTCCTTAAGCCACCAGACCGGATCATCGGAGACATCGTATACCTGATCCACCAGTCCTGAAGGCAATTGTGGCCCGTACCCGTCAACCACTGCAACGATGTGGGAGAAATATGGCCGCAGATAGGGAAGAAGAGCGGCGCTGTAATCGGCCACGCCTGATCGAAGAGGGGGCAAAGGGCTGACGTAAGCCAGGTTCATCGCCGGTCGTCGTCCTGTTCCTGTCTGTCCGACGCCGTCTCCGGCGAACCGAGGCGCGCCTGCAGGTGGTCGAGCTCTTGCCATAGTTTGTAAACGGCCTGCGCCTGTAGCCGGCGCAGGTCGGCTGCTTCGCGATCCAGGGCCACGACCGTCTCCTGGGACACCATCAATTCCTCGCGCAATCGCTTGATGAGTTCCACCAGCCGCCGATTGACCTCGCTCTGCTGTTCGATCAGCGGGCGCACGTACCACTTGGTCGCCACGCTGTTCCATAACTCACGGAAACGGGCAATGGCTGGTCCAATAATGGGCACTTTCGAAGTGAAGGGTCGTTCCTGGATGCGCCACGGCAACTCATCCAGAAGATCACATTCGGGCACCACTTCCGACGGCTCCTGTTGGGAGACAACGAGTATCTCCCGCAAATCGAGAAGGGCCTCGGCGACTGCTTCCTCGCTTCCTGCGTCGGCCAAGACGCCGATTTTGGGCATGTCTCGCAGACCCAGCAGCGCATCGAGATAGGCTGCCCGCAAACCCTGTCGCATAGCCGGCGCGGTCAGTGATGCCAGCCAGAGCCGCTCGGCAGGCACGAAGTCTTCGTGGAACTGCTCAGCCGTGTAATGCTTGAGCAGAAAACGCAGCCGTCCGCGCCCCATCCAACGATGGTATTGGACTCCTTCTCGATCCACTGTCGTTGTCTCGTGATGCATGGCCACTGCGTCCGGGGTGTAGACGACTTTGTGGCCGGCCGTCCGGGCGCGGAAACACAAGTCCGCTTCCTCGTAGAAGACCGGGAAGAAACCTTCATCGAAGAGGCCAATCCTATCCAGCATCATTCGCCTAAAACCTATGACTGCGCCAGTCACATAGTCCACTTCGCGCTGCTTGTCCCACTGTCCCTGGTCTACCTCGCGATAGCCGCAATGATCAGGGTGGGCCAGGGGATAGCGTATGATTCCACCCGCGTGCTGGATGGTCCCATCGGGATAGAGGAGTTTGCAGCCGACGATGCCTACTCCGGCCAGAGCAAAGGCCTCCAGCATCGCCTCCAGCCAGCCCTCGCGAACCTCGACGTCCTGGTTGACCAATATTAGAAAGTCACCCCGTGCTGCCCGCAATCCGACGTTCGCTCCACCGGCGAAGCCCAGGTTGCGCTCATTCTCGATCAGACATACCTGCGGGTAGTGTTCGCGCACCAATGCCACCGAACCATCGGTCGAAGCGTTGTCTACGACGATGACCTCATCACTGTTGGTGGTCTGCAATAGAATGGCGTCCAAGCAGGGCCCCAGGTACGCTTCACCGTTCCAACCGATGACAATGATAGATGCCCTAGCCATAGCGATGCTCCCATCGGCAGGGGATATGCACGAGACCTTCCTTCTCCAACATTGTCCCGGCCTGTACCTCGAAGGTATAGGCTCGATGCTGGTGATCATAGGAGTGGATAGAGTGGTAATCATAGATCGCCGCCGTGAACTCGTAACGACCAGGCAGCAGAGGTAGCGATTCAATGACATAATCCACCGTTCCCTCGCCGTCAATCATGTCAATCTCGTATCCTGACCGAACCGTATTCGGGCCATTGATGTGTGTGCCATCCTCCCGGTAGATGGCCACGCCAAAGGTCGGCCTGTAGACAGGCTGCTGAGCCCGGTAATGGACACGAGCCACGAAAGTATCGCCTGTTTGAAAGACGCGGTGCGCGTGCCCGCTTCCATCTTGAAATTCTACGTTCGTGATAATGGCTTCTCCAGACCCCCAGCGGCGGCCTCGTCCTGCACCATCTCCCTCGGCCAGCAGCCGGATGTTTGTGTCTCTCCCAACCTGGCTGAGATAGCTGACGACCACTTCGTCGACCGGGCCAACAGCCTGCACCTGCCCCTCGTCCAGCCAGATGGCTCGATCGCACAAGCGGCGCACCATGTCCAGGCTGTGTGACACGAAAAGGATGGTGATTCCTCGCTCTCGTATCTGCGCAATGCGCTGCAGGCACTTGGCCTGAAACGCCTGGTCTCCCACGGCCAGAACCTCGTCGATCAGCAGGATATCCGGTTGAAAACTGGTTGCCACCGCAAAGCCAAGCCGCATCAGCATGCCCGACGAGTAATTACGCACCGGCATATCAATAAAACGAGATAACTCAGCAAACTCAACGATGGATTCCAGACGCTGGCTGATCTCACGCCGGTTCAGGCCCAGAATGGAGCCGTTCAGGAAGATGTTCTCCCGGCCAGTCAGGTCAGGATGGAAGCCAGCGCCCAGTTCCAGCAGTGCTCCCACCCGTCCGTCCACCTTGATCCGCCCCGAACTAGGCTCGATGATGCGGGAGATGAGTTTGAGCACCGTGCTCTTCCCAGCCCCGTTGGGGCCAATGAGCCCCACCGTCTCCCCGTGTTCCACAGCGAAACTGACGTCACGCAAAGCCCAGAACCTCTCACGGGAGCTGTCATTGCGCCGGAACAGACTGATGGCCAACTCTTGCAGGGAGCGGGTTTGCTCATGATGAAGGATGAATTGCTTTGAGATTTGCTCAAACCGAATGGTTGTTTTCACTCACCTGCTCTCTTTGTCAAAACTGGTACTTGTTTAGCGTTCAACGTGTAGGTCGTCAGGTTGCCCACTGGACAAAATGGCCACCTGTGGCATAATCAGCGCCGTTATGATCGAGGCTTGCGCTTTCTCGAACGGTATCCCAATAGACTCTCGTGATCGACGCATCGCCGAGTTGGAAGCTCAACTGCGCGAGCGTGATCGACTGATTACAGCGCTTCAGGAAAAGGTCCAGCACCTCGAGGAAGAGCTGGAGAAGACGAAGCGCGCCGGTAAGCGCCAGGCGACACCGTTTGCTCGTAAGAAGCGGGTTGGCAAGCCGAAGCGACCTGGGCGCGA
>Ga0208279_1000473_pt1 | contig 32078 bp, 31 predicted proteins | sample AntAceMetag02UKM_FD_184766 | JGI IMG/M metagenome (GOLD analysis project Ga0208279, IMG submission 184766) | Saline lake microbial communities from Ace Lake, Antarctica - Antarctic Ace Lake Metagenome 02UKM (SPAdes) (version 2) | ecosystem: Environmental > Aquatic > Non-marine Saline and... | reverse complement strand
TCTTGGCCCTTCTCTCTTTCCTTGGGCCGGCTTGACCGATCACCAGGAACCAGAGGGCTCGTAGAACACTTCCAGAGGATCACAATAAACACTGCCTCAAGTGGTACAACTTTTTGGGGGAACCCCCCACCCTTCAGTTATCACGAGGATGAAGGGGAGTTTGCCCTGGATATTAATAGAGCCGACGGCACCCTGATTCATTACGACCTTTTTTATGACAATGATTTAGGTTGGATCTGGAGCCGGGAGAACGCGTCTGCTCTTAAACTTTCCAGCGGCCCGGTTGAACGCCGGGCGATCAGGATCCAACCCATGGCCTCAGAAGTACTCGGTCTGGACGAAATAAGAAACTTTGTTCTTGCATTAAGAGATAATCCGGCGATTGAAGCATACGACGATGAGCCAAGGGAAGCCTGGTTAGGCTGGTCAATTGGCATGTATCAAGACGCCGCCGGCGAAAACCACCTGATTTTAGTAAAAGAGGGCCTTGATGAACAAGGCCAAACTGTTGCCCAACAGGCTTTTTGGCTGGTTACAGGCGGGGAAGACAAAGGTGGCAAAACCAACGAAGTCCAGTCACTCCCGGCCCTAATCCTTAACGAACAAGGCGTTTGGGTAGAGGCGGTGGATACGGAGATGCAAGAATGGTACGAACAATTTCGTTGGGTAGGTGAAAAATGGGATTTAGGCCAAGTGAGTGTTCAAATGGTTGTGGCAGAAGATGTTCCCAGGATTGGATCAATAATAATTGCCGACAATAAAGAAATTGTGCAAGAAATGTTAAAAGATGGATTGAATAGGTTAAAGGAACGAGACGATGATGAAGATGATAAATATGCAACGATTACTCCACAATATATTGAAGAATGGGAAGAAGCAATGGATTTGTTGCTCGAAAACCATGTTGATACTTGGGCGTCTAGTGCTCTAGAAGGAGCTATTTTGACGGCCTTAGATGCTGCACAAAACTCGAGCGAGAAAGATTTAAGGGATTTTGCTGACTCGGCGCGGGAAAAAGGACTTATAATGGTGTATTACGGCGGGGAGGTAAACAGTAAGGTTAATTACCCTCCAGCAGAAATTATGGAAGAAGGAGATGTTGTCGGCTGGATAGAAACAATTCCTACAAATGGCCTGATTAACCGTGATTTTATTGGCTACGCTCGGGATGGTTGCCAATGGTGTTAATGGGATCCAGAGAAAGGTGGATGGGAATGTCTCTTGGTGGCTTTGATTTAAACGAGATTCCTAAAATGGGTCTTAGTGTTTTTTGCACTAATCAGATTCTTATGGTTTTAAGACATTTGAATCCCTATTTTGTATCAACTCCAGCAAAAGATGCACAGTATAAGATTGACAATCCAAAGGGTGTAAAGCATGTTAACGATATTCCCTTGAGAGGACTGTCTAAAGTTGTCTCTATGAATGATGCTGGTGGTGTAGGCTACGCGGCACTTTTAGTTAATACTGTTTCCGACCTTCAATGATATCCGAGTGAGTTTTTCTAATTAACTTGACGAAAAGAGAAGAATAACTCTGGTTTCGCTAGTATTATGTCAAGTTGATTAATTTCCTCACCCGCACATATAGGGATTGCCGTGATGCAAACCGCCATATATGGGTATGCAGTCATTGTAGCATTGTCGGTCACTTCTAGCCGTAAAGTTCTGCATCCACATATGGGCCATGACGAGCCTGCTGCCCCTATATGTAGGCAGATAATTCCAATTATTGACATAATACTAGCGAAATCACAGGAATAAGGCTATTATGAGAATATGGAAAAGAAGGCTTGGTGGCTTATAGCGGCATTACTGTTTTTTTGTAACTGCTCAGGCTCTTCCCAAAACAGGCACAAATAGCACACGGATACACACGGACGAACTGGCCGCATCCGTTGACACGGGTTCTCACAGATTTTTTATCTCTATCTGCGTATTTGATCCGTGTCCCATTTATGAATTGTCTGCCTGATCGTCGCCCGATTATGCACACAGGGGCTTTGCAGCCTGGAAAGGCAGAGTAGATGCTGACAATTCTGTGGTGGATTCTCGGTTCCATTGGCGCGCTGATTCTGTTACTTCTCCTCTGGCTCGGCTACCGGGCTTTCAAGTTCCGACGCCTGCAGCCAATCATCTTTGAGTATCTATCGCTTCAAGACGTGGAAACAGCCTTGATGTACATTGACGACCATCCCCGGCTGCTCACCTCGGATGCCGAGGATTTCATCACCGTGTTGCTAGATCGCGCCTGGGCGCGGGGAGATGCCCAGATGTTCGTCTCCGGTACTATTCGCCTGTCGTTGTTGGTGGGATGCCGGGAATACGGCCTGGAGACCGCTCGTCAGATGGCAGCCGGCAGTTTGCAGGCCTGGCTGGACGCCGCCTACAGCCCCAGTTGGCAGCGTGCCCTGGATCTCCTGGGGCAACTGGATGCCGAACGGGAATTCAGCATCCCCGAGGAGGTGGTGGACAAAGACCTGGTGGAGGCGATGAGCCACATCATGGAACTGCTGCGGCCCCCGGCTGCTAACAAGGAAGTAATTGCCACCCAGGATGAGATTCTACGCAGTCTGCGCCAGATCTTGCGGCAGAAAGGGGAGGAATCTCCGCCGCTGCGCGGTCTCCACTCATCACCGATTTGGCACGAACCGCAGCGAAGGAAGAAAAAGTGACCACGCCCCTCCCGGCAACCAAACTTTTTGTCCCCTCCCGTTTACGCACTACGCCTGGCTTGCCAACTCTCGACAAAAACGGTATAGTCTGGGAAGTACGACAAGGCCACACGGGAGGAACAACATGGCAGAATACGCAGCCGCAGTGGACCAAGGAACCACCGGCACCCGCTTTATGATTTTCGACCGGCAGGGACAGGTGGTCGCTTCGATGTATGAGGAACACACCCAGATCTACCCCCAGCCCGGCTGGGTCGAGCACGACGCCGGGGAAATCTGGGCCAAGACGCGCAGTGTCACCGGCGGCGCGCTGGCCGAGAGCGGTGTTCGACCAACGGAGATTGCCGGCATCGGTATCACCAATCAACGGGAGACGACGATTGTCTGGGACCCCGCCACCGGCGAACCGCTCTGCAACGCGATCGTGTGGCAGGACACGCGCACCCGTGAGATGTGCCAGCGGTTCATCGCCAATGGACTGGAGCCGACCTTCCGTGAGAAGACTGGCCTGCCGGTTGCCACCTACTTCTCTGGCCCCAAACTGAAGTGGTTGCTCGACCACGTCCCCGGGCTGCGGGAGAAAGCGGAGGCGGGCGAGGCCGTCTTTGGCAACGTAGACACCTGGGTCGTATGGAACCTGACCGGCGGTCCGCAGGGAGGGACGCACGTCACTGACGTGACCAATGCATCCCGCACGATGCTGATGAACCTGCGCACCCTCGATTGGGACGATGAATTGTTGGAGATCCTCTCTATCCCGCGCCAGATGCTGCCGGCCATCCGCCCATCGTCCGATCCGGCCCTCTACGGCATGACGCAGGCCGACGGGCCTGTGGGCGGCGCGGTGCCAGTCTGTGGCGACCTGGGGGACCAGCAGGCGGCCCTTTTCGGCCAGACCTGCTATGACGTGGGCGAGGCGAAAAACACCTATGGCACGGGCTGCTTCATGTTGCTCAACACCGGGTCCGAACCCGTCCCGTCGAAAAGCGGCCTGCTCACCACCGTCGGCTACGGCCTGCCGGAGGGGACAACCTACGCGCTGGAAGGTTCCATCGCCATCACTGGCGCGGCGGTGCAGTGGCTGCGCGACAACCTGGGCCTCATCCAGAACGCCGCAGAGACGGAGCAGATCGCTCAGTCGGTGGACGACGCCGGGGGCATCTACTTCGTCCCCGCCTTCTCCGGCCTCTTCGCCCCTTACTGGGATATGGACGCCCGCGGCGTCATCGTCGGCCTCACCCGCTACATCAACCGCGCCCACGTCGTCCGCGCCACGCTCGAATCCATCTGCTATCAGACGCTGGACGTGCTGGAGGCAATGCGGATCGACTCCGGCATTGAGTTGACCGCGCTCAAGGTGGACGGCGGCGCGACCGTCAACAACTTCCTGATGCAGTTGCAGGCCGATATCCTGGGCGTGGAGGTAGTGCGCCCGGTAGTGCACGAGACGACGGCGCTGGGCGCGGCCTACGCCGCAGGGCTAGCGACCGGACTGTGGTCGGGGCTGGACGAACTGCGGGCCAACTGGGGCATGGACCGGGTCTTCGAACCGGGGTGGGACGAGGCCCGGCGGGAGGCAGCCTACGCCGGGTGGAAGAAAGCGGTGGAACGGAGCCGAGGTTGGGTGGAGTGATATGAGCAAGAAGCGGAAGAAAAAGCGCAGAGAGCAATCTGAGGCAAGGCGGCGGCGAGCACTGGAGCGGCTCCGGAAAGCCGTTGAGGAACAGCACGCCACTGCGCCACCACCTCCTCCTCCTCCTCTTCCTCTTCCAAGTAAGCCTCCCCTGTCTTCACCGCTCCCGGATGAACCCGTGGAATCGGAGGAGAACGGGCTCTGGGCGCAGTTCAAGAGGGCCAATCTGGAGGGCAAGAAGATCATCTTCCTGAGCACATTGGAGACGGGTGAACTGGACGACGAGTACGCCTTTGGGATGCTGAACGGCATCCGCTCGGAACTTGATCTGCGCGACAGGGAGAGTCGCCTCCGCTACACGAAACTGGTGGAGCGGCTGCGCCAGCACGCCCCCAAGTTGTACCGTCAGAGCATAGCCTACTACCACGCAAACCTCATCCACGACGCCGTCGCTGACGGCCGCTGGGAGGCTCTCCCTGAGTTGCTGGTTCCCTTCGCTGAGGAACCGGAGCGCACCATCGAGACCTTCACTCGCGTTATTGACCAACTGTCGTACCACGGCCAGGTCCGGCCCCTCATCCAGGTGCTGGCCCAGGCTTGGCCGCAGGTTTCGAAATCGGCCGAAATCTTACCATGGGCCACTGATGAGTTCGCCGGCAAGCTAATGCACCTGAGCCTGTTGGACTATATGGAGACAGCCCCGGTTCCCAGCGCCGACGACCCAGCGCTGCTGGAAGCCACATCTCCCTATGGCGTGTGGAAGAAAGGTTGGCTGGAGCGGTTCGTCCCTCGCCTGACTGCGTCGGACCACTCTCCCTGGCAGCCGGCCGACTTCGGCGAGGCAGTGGATGCTGACCAGTGGCACGACAACATCAACAACCTGCTGGCCGAGTTCGTCGCCAACCGGCACCGGGCCGGCGTGCCCTACGGCCGCGGGTACCTGGCCTGGATGCAACTAGCCGAAGCGCTGGAACGACAGTTTGTCGCACCTGCAGCACCTCCCCGCCCCCGAGATGGAGGAGGGGGCAGGGGCAAGAGAAAGGGAAAGGGAAAGAAACACGGCGGTAAGAGCCGCTCGAAAGCACCATCCTCACCCCTGGTGCCCCGTTACCAGACGATGGACAAGGTCCTGGTTAATTTGTTCCCCTTCCTGGGCGCGCAGCCCTACAAGGCGGCGGCTGTGCTGGAACTCCTGCCCGCCTACCTGCACTTCCTGGCCCGGCTGGGGCTGATCCATCCCGCCGAGATGGACGCGGCGCTGACGGAGTTGCAGCCGTTGAAAAAGCGATTGTCTGGCGTGCTCGAAAACTATGGGGCCGACCTCCGCGCCGTGGATGCGGCGGCGGCTGCCTGGTCGGGAGAGGCCCTGGACGGTCTGCGGAACGATCCGGTGCTGGCTGAAGCCCGGGCGACCCCGCCCGCTTCCCCAGCGCCCCAACCAGAGAAACCCACCCCTCGCCCCAGCGCCCTCTTGACCTATACGTTCAAGATCACCTACCTGCGCGCCTCCGATGTCTGGCGCACCATCGAGATTGTTGAGGATCAGACTCTGGACAACCTGCACTATGCCATTCAAAGGGCCGTGGACTTCGACACCGACCACCTCTACTCGTTCTTTATGAGCGGCTATGCCTGGGACAAGAGCACGGAGTATGCCGCCCCTTACGCCGACGGTCCCAGCGCAGCGCGCATGAAGATTCGCGACCTGAATTTGCGGATGAAGCAGCGGTTCTTGTACCTGTTCGACTACGGGGACGAGCATCGCTTCGAGGTCCAACTGGTGGGCATCAACCCCGACGCGCCGAAGGGAGATTATCCGCGAGTGGTGGAGCACCACGGCAAGAACCCATCACAATACGCGGGTTGGGACGACGAAGAGTGGGAGGAGGACGAGGACGAAGTGTAGGAGCCGTTCGTAATGTGCACTTAAGTGCGCTTGTTGGGTGTTGAAGTAAAGGAGATAACAAAATGACTAACCAAATGACCCAAGAGATGGCATACGACCTCAAATCGGTCAAACTGCCGTATCTGGCGGGGCTGCCGCTGCGCCTGTTCGTGACGCTGCTGGAAAGCCCACTGAGCGGTTTGCTGCTCCCCAACTTGTTTCGCAGTGCCGGGATCGCCCGCCTGCGGGACCAACAGATTGACGAACCGCCCACCCTGCACCCGATACACATCACGGGCACACTGGCCTCCGAGGCGGGGAGCGTACCGCAGGACGAGTGGCCCGGCCCACCGGCTCAACCTGGCCCCGGCTTCCACTTCGCCACCGTGCACGACTACGCCAAGGCGTACCGGGAAGGGAAAACCACCCCGGACGAAGTGGCGCACAAGGTGCTGGAAGCAATTGAGGCCAGCAACGCTGCCGACCCGCCTCTACGCGCCATCATCGCCGTGGAGCGCGAGGAGGTGCTGAAGCAAGCCCATGCGTCCACGGAGCGTCTCAAGAGCGCGCAACCACTGAGCGCCTTCGATGGCGTGCCAGTGGCAGTGAAGGACGAGGTGGACATGGTGCCGTACCCTACCACGGTGGGCACCGCTTTCCTGGGGAGTTCCCCGGCAAAGGAGGATGCCACGGTGGTGGCCCGTATGCGAGCGGCGGGCGCGTTGCTGATCGGCAAGGCGAACATGCACGAGATCGGCATCGGGGTGACTGGACTGAACCCCCACCACGGGACGCCCCGCAACCCCTACAACCCCGACCACTACACCGGGGGCAGTTCGAGCGGGCCGGGCGCGGCGGTGGCCGCGGGGCTTTGCCCGGTCGCCATCGGAGCGGATGGCGGCGGTTCGATCCGTATCCCGTCGTCGTTCTGCGGGCTGGTAGGGCTGAAACCCACCTTTGGGCGGGTGAGCGAGTTTGGGGCCGCGCCGTTGTGCTGGAGCGTCGCCCACTTAGGGCCGCTGGCGGCCACCGCTACCGACGCCGCCTTGGCCTTCGGCGTGATGGCCGGCCCCGACCCCCAAGACCACATCTCCCTGCACCAACCCCCACCCACGCTGGCGGGATGGGACAACCTGGATTTGAGCGACCTGACGCTGGGGGTGTACTGGCCGTGGTTCCGGCACGCTACCGCCGATGTGGTGTCGGCCTGCGAATCGTTGCTTGAGGAGTTCGAGCGCATGGGAGTCCAGGTACGTGAGATCGTACTCCCCAATCTGGAGAACGGGCGGGTCGCGCACACGATAACGATTGCCGGGGAGATGACCCAGGCGATGGGCCGGTACTACACCTACCACCGCCGCGAGCATGGCCTGGACGTGCGCACCAACCTGGCGCTGGCGCGTGCATTCACCGCCCGCGATTATATCCAGGCCCAGCGGGCGCGCACCCAGTTGATGACCAATTTCAACCGCGCTCTGGAACAGGTGGACGTGATCGTCACTCCAACCACTGGGCTGACCGCCCCCGCCATCCCCCAGGCCGCTTTGCCGCACGGCGAGTCGGATCTGACCACACTGATGGAGATTATGCGTTTCACGACGCAAGCCAATCTCACCGGGCTGCCGGCCATCTCCTTCCCGGCAGGCTACAACGACGCCGGGCTGCCAATCGGCATGCAGGCCATAGGCCGCGCCTGGCAGGAACACACTCTGCTAGGCCTGGCGCTGGCCGCCGAGCAGGCAGTGGAACGGCAAGCGCCGCAGGTGTATTACGAGATATTGGCGGAATAGACATCGTCAGGGCTGGCAGTCGGGACAACTGGGCAGTTCCCACTACGACGACCTGATCGAGCCGTGGCTGATACGTCGCTGAGACCACCACCCGACTCCCCGTCGCCGCCGAGGACACTGTTTTTCTGCAAGCGATTACCGTCACGCAGTAGTCACTCGTCGCCCTTTACTGACGATTCTGAGGCTAGATGGCCACCTTTGGAAAAGCAACACGACGATGCTCGGGCCGTTCAGTGGGCCGAGCGTCTCTTTGCTTGTGGCTCCCCATAGCAGCCAGTATCCTCTCTATGCAATCTGACTATTGACACTTTGCATATAGTATGGTATAATCAGGCCACTCGAGACGGAACACGAACATTGATCCTGTAAGGGAGCCTGTGAGGGAGAAAGAAGGATGCGAGGACGAGGACGAGGGCAGGGATGGCGTCAGCGGGGATGTTCTCGCCGGGCGGTGCGGATGCTGGTGCCGACGCTGCTTCTGCTCCTGCATCGCGGCCGATCACATGGTTACACCCTCTTGGAGCGGTTGGGGGAGTTTGGTCTGGGGGACCTGAATCCCAGTGTAGTCTATCGGGCGCTGCGGGACATGGAGGCGAAGGGCTGGGTCACTTCGACCTGGGACGAGGAGCGGACGCAGGGACCGCCCCGACGTGTCTACTGCCTCACCGCGCTGGGGAACGAGGTGTTGGGATGGTATACACAGGATTTGCAGGAGACGCGTGGGCTGATCGACTACATTCTGGGTGCCTACAGCCGGCATATGGAGGAGGGCGAAGGTGAATACCATTGAGGCGCTGTTGGGGGGTTTGCAGACCGACGCGCCGGTTCGTCAGGTGTTGGTGGGGGCCTTCTGGACGGTGGTGGTGCTGGACACCAACCCGCCCCGTGGCGGTTTGGCCTCGACGCTGCGCCCAGCCACCCACCCGGCAGGCCCGCCGGTGCCCCAGGCCGGGCGTCTCTTGGAACACAGTGGGCAGGAATTGGCCGGATGGTTACGCTCCTCCAGCACCCTGAAGGCCAGCATCGGCATGGCGGCCTTCAACGCGCTGCTGGAGGTAGACGAGGGGGTCTGCACTGAGGTCAACGCCGAGAGGATCATCCTGGAGCGGGGAGCCGGCCGGCGGGTAGTCGTCGTGGGCCATTTTCCCTTCACCGAGCGGGTGCGGCGAGCAGCGGCCGAATGTTGGATAGTGGAACTGCATCCCCGCCCTGGCGACGTGCCTGCTGAGCGGGCTGGCGAGGTGCTGCCCCAGGCGGACGTGGTGGCGCTTACCGGCACCTCGCTCATCAACCACACCTTCGACGACCTGGTGGCCCTCTGCCGGCCCGGCACATTCGTTATCCTCCTCGGCGCCAGTGCCCCGCTTTCGCCAGTCCTGTTCGACCATCGCGTGGATGCCGTCGCTGGGACGCTGGTGGTGGACGTGCCGATCGTGCTGCGGGCCGTGAGTCAGGGGGCTACATTCCGCCAGATACCGGGCAAACGGCTGCTGACGATGAGAGAATGAAGCAATGAAGCAGTGATAAATGACAAATAATGACGAGTGAGCAAGTGATGAAGCCCAGGAGCCTGTCGCTAGCCGCCGGGCTGAGGGCAACAACGACAACAATAACACAGTCTTAGAGGGAGAAAAATGATCACAGATAAGCAGGTTTTTGACGCCTTACGTGGGGTGATGCATCCCGAAGTCAAACGCGATCTGGTTGGACTGGGGATGATCAAGGACGTCGTCGTGCAAGACGAGGGGATCACGCTTACCCTGGTTCTGCCCTTCAAGGAGATTCCTATCAAGGATGACCTGGTGCGCAGCGTGCGGGAGGCGGTGGCGGCACTGGATTCCAGCCTGAAGGTCGAGGTGAAACTGGCCGAGATGAACCAGCAGGAGCGCGCTGCGTTCATGACGCAGGCCGAGGGTGGCCCTAAGCCGGTCCAGTCTATGAACAAAATCGCGCACGTGGTAGCAGTGCTGAGCGGGAAGGGAGGTGTGGGAAAGTCGTCGGTAGCGGCGTTGCTGGCGGTGACGCTGAACCGGCAGGGAAAGCGAGTGGGCGTGCTTGATGCCGACATCACCGGCCCCAGTATTCCCAAGATATTCGGCCTCCACGATCCGCCGCTGATGGGGCCGATGGGTATCTTCCCGGCCGAGACGTCTACCGGAATCAAGGTGATGTCCATCAACTTGCTGCTTCCCAGTGAGGACGAGGCCGTCATCTGGCGCGGTCCCCTCATCAGCAGTGCCATCAAACAATTCTGGCAAGAGGTGGTCTGGGGTGAACTGGACTACCTGGTCGTGGATTTGCCTCCTGGAACCTCTGATGCCTCGCTGACGGTGATGCAGTCCATTCCCCTCAGCGGGGTCATACTGGTCACCTCCCCCCAGGACCTGGCGGGGATGGTGGTGCGCAAAGCGGCCCGCATGGCCCAGCATCTGGGAGTCACTACCCTGGGGTTGGTGGAGAACATGAGTTATGCCGTCTGCCCTGGATGCGGCGAGCGGATTGAGGTCTTTGGCCCCAGCCAGACGATGCACACGGCGATGCAACTGGGGACACCGCTTCTGGGGCGAATCCCGCTGGACCCTGAACTGGCCCGCCGCTGCGACGCGGGGGATATTGAGGGGTACGCGGCAGAATCCTTCGGACCGATCGCTGAGCAGGCACTGGAGCGGATGCCAGCGACGAAGAGCAGGCCGATCTTTTAGATAGAGATGCAGACCTATCTGGATTGTTACCCTTGTTTCCTGCGCCAGGCGCTGGATGCGGCACGGTTGGCCGGGGCGGACGAGCGGCAACAGAAGACGGTGCTTGACCACGTGCTCGATGTGCTCAAGCAAGCCGGGCTTTCGAGCACTCCGCCGGAGACCGCTGAGTTGGTCCACCGCATCGTGCGGCAGGAGGTCGGGGATGGCGACCCGTACCGGGCGGTTAAGGAGACTAGCACCCGTGAAGCGCTGGCCCTCTATCCCAGGATGAAGGTCTTGCTGGCGGAAGCGGGCGACCCGCTGGAGGTGGGTGTGCGGCTGAGCATCGCGGGTAACATCATCGACATGGGACCGGCTCAGGAGTACGATCTGTGGGGCACGGTGGAGCGGGTGCTGGCCCAACCCTTCGCCATTGACGACGGGGCAGCCCTCCGGGAGGCGCTTTCCAGGGCTGGTAGGGGCGCGGTAACCGCGCCCCTACTTTACCTGGCTGACAACGCCGGGGAGACGGTCTTCGACCGTCTGCTGATCGAAGCGCTCGACGTGCCGGTCGTCTACGCGGTGAAGGAGGGCCCTATCCTGAACGACGCGACGAGGGAAGATGCGCTGGTCGCTGGAGTGGATCGGGTGGCGATGGTCGTCAGTACCGGTTCGGACGCCCCGGGCACGATCCTGGATCGTTGTTCGGAAGAGTTTCGGCGGCTGTACGAAAAGGCCAGACTGATCATCGCCAAGGGACAGGCCAACTATGAGACGTTGAGCGAGGAGGGGCCGCGGGTATTCTGCCTGCTGCAAACCAAATGTCCGGTCATCGCCCGCGACGTGGGCGTGCCGGTTGGGAGCATCGTGCTCAGGCAAGGGCAAGAGTAAGTAGTCTGACAGCACATCTTGACGGACAAAGAGACACATTTAGCGTATAATTCATCAGGAGGAAATGCAAATGAAGGTAGTCGTTACAGCCCAAGGCGCGGACCTTGACGCGCTGGCAACCCCGGTCTTCGGGCGTTGTCCTATGTACGTCTTCGTGGACACGGAGACGATGGAGTTTGAGGCCGTGGAGAACCCGGCGATCGCCGCTGCCGGCGGAGCGGGTATTCAGGCCGCCCAATTTGTCATTGAGCATGGAGCACAGGCGGTGGTGACCGGCAATGTAGGCCCCAATGCCTTCAACGTCTTCCAGTCCGCCAATGTGCCCATTTACCTTTTCGGGGGCGGGACGGTGCGGCAGGCGGTCGAGGCGTACAAGGCAGGAGGGCTTCAGCCCGTCGGTGGAGCCAACGTCCAGACCGGCATGGGGATGAGCCGTGGTATGGGGATGGGGCGCGGCATGGGAATGGGCCGCCGTGCGAGTGGGTCTGTTTCCCCGACGCCACCTCCGCCTCCGGCGGCCCCTGCCCCTGCCCGCGAGGGGGAGATCGCTGCTCTAAAGGATATGGCCAGCGGGTTGCGTAGCCAGTTGGCTGAGATTCTTGAGCGGCTTGATCGGCTGGAAAAAGGGGGTTGAACGATGCGCATCGCGATTTCAGCAGACAATAGCAGCGAGCTGGACAGTGTGGTGAGCCCCCATTTCGGGCGCTGCCCCTACTTCGTGCTAGTGGATCTGGAGGGACGCGAGGTAGAGGCGGTCCACGCCGTCTCCAACCCCTACTATGGCCACCATCAGCCCGGGCAGGTGCCGGGCTTCATCCATGATCAAGGGGCCGACGTGATGCTCACCGGCGGGATGGGCCAGCGGGCCATCGGTTTTTTCCAGCAATACGGCATCCAACCGGTGACGGGCGCTGCTGGCACGGTGCGGCATACTCTGGAGCAGTACCTGGGCGGGACGCTGCAGGGGGCCGAGCCGTGCCGCGAGAGCCTTTCGCACGGACATGGAGAGATTCCCGCCGAGGGCGAGTATGAGCAGGACGAGGTAGGCCGGCTGCGGGAAGAGGCGGAGATGCTGCAGCAACAGTTGGACGAGGTGATGGCGCGGCTGGGTAAGTTGGCAGTCTAAAATCTATTCCAAGCGGAGGGGAGTGGTGCTCAAAGTTATGGGTATCATCGGGTACAAGAACAGTGGCAAGACGACGCTAACCCAGGCCCTGGCCCGCGAGTTGGCTGGTAGAGGCCACGAGGTGGCCGTGATCAAGCATACATCCCACCACCTGGACCTCCCAGGGAAGGACACCGCTGTACTGGGGGAGACGGTCAGCCAGGTGGGGCTTATCTCGCCGCAGGAGTCGGGGGTCTTCTGGAGGAAGTCGCTGAGTCTGGAGGACGTCATCCCCTATCTGGAGGCGGACATTATCCTGGTCGAGGGCTTCAAGATGGAGAAGACTTTCCCCAAGATCGTGTGCCTGCGAGGGGAGCCGGACGACCGGGACCTCTTCGATGGCCTGGCTATCTGTGCCGTCGGGCCGGCCGAGCATGTAGAGGGGGTAGACGTACCCCTTTTTGGCCGGGATGAGGCGGGCAAGGTCTCCGACCTGGTGGAGCAAAAAGCCTTCAAGTTACCCAACCTTGACTGTGGGGGCTGCGGGCACGAGCGGTGCTACGATATGGCCTGTGAGATCGTCGCCGGAACCGGCAGCATTGAGGCTTGCGTCTCTTTGCAGCCAGCCACGGAAGTCAGAATAGACGGGCAGCCGCTGCCCATGAATCCCTTTATCTCCGGCATGGTAAGGGGCGCGATCCAGGGAATGCTATCGTCGCTCAGGGGGTTCAAGAAGGGAAAGATTGAGGTCAGCATCTGATGGGACATCAGGGAGAGGCAGACAACTTCGACCGCACAGTGGCGGAACTGCAACAGCAGATTATCGAACAGGAACGGGCGCTTTACTCGGACAAGGTCCTCGAAGAGGCCCATAATCCCAGGAACCTGGGCCGCATGCCTGAGCCGGATGCCGGCGCGGTCGTTTGTGGCTGGTGCGGCGACACGATGGAGGTCTATCTGCGGCTGGAGGGGGAGAGGATAGGAGAGGTCACTTTCATGACCAACGGCTGCGGGCCGTCGGTGGCCTGTGGGAGTATGCTCACTCGCCTGGTGCAGGGGATATCGCTGGAGGAGGCGAGCAGGATCGAGCCGGAAGACCTGCTCGCTGCTCTGGACGGCCTGCCCGAGGAGAGCGTCCACTGCGCCGAATTGACGGTGAACACGCTGCGCGAAGCGATCGCCAACCGGCACGTAGATGACGAGGCCTGAGATGATGAGACTGGATTGGTGATTGAGAACTACGTGTGGGAGGACGCGGCTGCGCGGGCCGGTGACCTGGTCGGACAGGGCTACCACTGAGCCGAGGCCATGCTGCTCGCCGTGGGCGAGCGCGTGCTGGGCGATCTGGGGCCACGGGGTGTGCGGATAGCGGGCGGCCTGGCGGGCGGCGTGGGGGACACCCGGCAGGAGATGTGCGGGGCATTGAGCGGCGGTGTGTTGGTCATCGGTGCATCACTTGGCCGGGAGAGCCTGGATGAAGACGACCGGCCGGCCCTCGACCTCGCCGCTCGCTACAGGGAGCGCTTCCTGGCGGAACTGGGTGATACGCAGTGTGCCCGACTGCGGGAGATGGTCTACGCGCCGGGCGGGCTGGGCTCCTGCGCACTGCTGGTCGAGCGAGCGGCGGTGATTCTCTTGGAGTTGCTCGCGGGGGCCAACCGGGGAGTTTGAGTATGGGTGCAACTGGTTACCTTTGCGAGTGCCACGCCACGGGCCGGAGGCAGGGCGGGCAGAAGGTGGCTCCGTGCCACTGCACGGGCGACCGGGCGACGGGGGCGTTTGTCTCTGAGTTCGGCGACGACTACCTCCACGGTGGCGTGGGGTGGGTGATCACTATTGGCTCAGGGGAAGGAGGGTCGGAGTGAAACTCGCAGTGCAACACGTGGATGGTCTACGCTTCCTGGCGACGGCTGGGGAGCACATTGTCGCTCTGGATGCCGCGCCGGAGGATGGGGGTGCTGGCACCGCGCTGAGTGCACCGCAGTTGTTTGCAGCGGCGATGGGCGCTTGCATCCTGGAGTTTGTGGCGAACTCATGCCGGCTGCGAGGCATCCCGTTTGAGCGGTTGAGTCTGGAGATGGAATACGAGGAACTGGCAAGGCCCCGTCGTATCGGCGCGATGGAGGCGACGATCCACATTGAGCCGGAGCCGCCTGAGGATGTGAAGCGGCGGCTGATCGGAGTGGCCCGGCACGCCACCCTGGTCAACACGCTTATGCGTCCGCCGGAGGTGGTTGTCCAGTTCGCAGAGGAACGAGGAGTGTCCGATGCCGATCTATGAATATCGCTGTCGCAACTGTGGCGCGACGTTTGAGGTGCTGGTACGGGCGGGCGATACTGTTGTCTGTCCCCATTGTGGTGATTCGTCGTTGGACAAGATGCTTTCTGTCCCTTTCGTGTTGAGCGGGCAGACGGCCCGGCAGGCGGGACATACCTGCTGCGGTCAGGAGGAGCGCTGCGCCACACCGCCCTGCTCTGAAGGAGATACGTGTTGGCGCGGGTAGTGAGAGGAGGTGAGTGACATGGGTCGGGATCGTGGAAGAGGTGGCGGTCGCGGTGGTGGCGCTGGGCGCGGCGGCGGACGCGGGCCAGGCCGGATGGGTGGCCCCAAGGCCGCCGGGCCGAGCGGCTACTGCGTCTGCCCCAGTTGCAGGCACCGGGAGCCGCACGCGGTGGGCACGCCCTGCTATCAGAAAAAGTGTCCGCAGTGCGGCACTCAGATGGTACGCGAGTAAGCCGTAGGACAAATTGGTAATTTGTCCCTACAGGACAAGTTCGCCGAGGGTCTCCGACCGAGTCGTAAGGGGCTCGGTCGGGAGACCTTTGCCCATCCTCGGTCGTGAGACCTTCGCCCATCAACCTGAGTGGTTACGCCGTAGGACAAATTGGCTGTAGAATCTCATAGGATTACACCCCTTTTTGCTCATTGAAAACATGCCCCTGCTCAAGTTGCTTCCAGGCTCACTTGAAGGCGGAACCTTTTCGGCCCGCAATCCGTCTAGAACATGGCGAGACCAATCTTGGAGTCGCCAAAACAAGAACAGGAGGCAAGCAAGAATGAAGAAGATACCACGGAGTGTGACCATCATGATCGCGCTGCTGGGCCTGGCGGGCTGCGGTGGCTCGGGCGGTGTCCCGAGTGGCGGTCAGCCAGCGGGACAGAGCGTGCGGTCGGAGAGGGAGCGGGTGATGTCACCGGACGTGGTCGCCCCGGACCTGGCGGATGTGGTGGACGGAAACAGCACATTAGCCTTCGATCTCTACCAGGTGCTCAGAGAGGGGAATGACAACCTTTTCTACTCTCCCCACAGCATCTCGCTGGCGCTGGCGATGACTTATGCCGGAGCGCGCGGTGAGACCGAACGGCAGATGGCGGACGCCCTGCACTTCACGCTCCCGCAAGACCGCCTGCATCCCGCGTTCAACGGCCTGGACCTGGAACTCGCCGGTCGCGGCGAGGGCGCGGAGGGCAAGGATGAGGAGGGGTTCCGGCTGCACATCGTCAACGCTATCTGGGGGCAGGAGGGCTACGAGTTCCTCCCCGAATTCCTCGACGTCCTGGCGGAAAACTACGGTGCTGGGCTGAGGCTGCTCGATTTCGCGGGCGCAGCGGAAGAATCGCGTGTCACGATCAACGACTGGGTCAGCGAACAGACGGAGGGCCGGATAGAGGACCTGATCCCACAGGGAGTCATTGACGCGCTGACGCGGCTGGTGCTCACGAACGCGATCTACTTCAACGCGGCGTGGAGCGAGCCGTTCGAACCGGACCTGACCGGGGATGGCGCGTTCTACCTGCTTGACGGCGGCGAGGCCAGCGTGCCGATGATGAGGCAGACGACGTCCTTCGGTTACGCCGAGGGGGAGGGGTGTCAGGCAGTCGAGTTGCCATACGACGGCGGGGAACTGGCGATGGTGATCCTGCTTCCCGAGGCGGGCGAGTTCGAGACGTTTGAAGGCTCGCTGGATGGCGGGCGGGTGGATGGTATCCTGAAGAGCCTGACGTACAGGCAGGTCGCTCTGACCATGCCGAAGTTTGAGTTCGAATCGGATTTCAGCCTGGTAGAGGCTCTCGCAGCGATGGACATGCCGGTTGCTTTCTCCGGAGGCGCTGATTTTTCGGGGATGACCGGCACCCGCGATCTGTTCATCGGGGACGTCATCCACAAAGCGTTCGTCTCGGTAGACGAAGCGGGCACTGAGGCGGCAGCGGCCACGGCGGTGGTGATGAAGTTAGGTGCAATGCCAGGGGAGCCGGTCGAGGTCACCGTTGACCACTCCTTCATGTTCATCATTCGGGATATCGAGACGGGTGCCATTCTGTTCGTCGGGCGCGTCGTGAACCCGGGGGCATAGGAGGGAGATCAACCCATTCTCGCCAACACGCGCCGGGCGTCGGCGTACCCCAGGTCAATCAACTCCCGGCTGGCCTCTGGCTCGTAGCGGATGATGCGCAGCAGACCTGTCTCCCGGCTGGGGGTGATCACCCGGCAGCGCACATGCCGGTGTTTCTCGTCCAACTGCGCCGTCACCAGCCGGTTGACGTTTTCCAACTGCTTGAAGTCGTTCTCGAAGGTGGCGCTCAGAGCCAGGTCGAGCATCACGGCGAAGGCTCGCCACGGCCAGCGGGGTGGCTCTATGCGCTGCTCGCCGGTGGGCGAAAGCAGCACGACCAGGATCTCGTTGGCTCCAGCATCAATCGCTCCTGCCAGCGGTGTGTTGGCCATCACCGCTCCATCCCAGTAGTGGTGATCCTCTACCCTCGTCCAGGGGTAGACCAGCGGGATGGAGCAACTGGCGAGGATATGATCGGGGGTGAAGGTCACCTCCTGATTGTCGAAGATGCGCAATTGGCCCGTCTCGATTTCGGTGGCGGCGATGAGCAGCCGCTTGTCGGTGCGGGTCAGTGTGTCGAAGTCAATGAAACGGTGCAACGTCTTGCGCCAGGGAGAGGTGTCGTAGACCGCTCGCCAGGGACGCAACCGCCAGAAGCGTTGCACATCCCTCGTGCGTGTCGCCAGCCAGGCCTCCTCCAGTTCGGCCGCGCTGCGGCCCGAGGCGATAGCGGCCGCGTTGATGGCCCCGATGGATGTGCCGACCAGGATGTCTGGCAGCAGCCCGGTCTCCTCCAGGTACTTGTAGACGCCGCACTCGTAGGCCCCGCGGCCCCCACCTCCCGAAAACACCAATGCTCGCGTGATTTTGTCTTCCATCGCTCCTCCTCGCACTGTACTCATTAATGGTACAAATCCTTCACAAACGAGTCAAATCCAACGCAGAATTGCCTGAGTATGTCCTCCAGCGCCTCGATCAATCGGGAGTTCTGGGCCTGGTTGCCGACTGTGATGCGGAGGTTGTTGGGCAGACCATAACCGCCACAGTACCGGACAATGATGCCTCCCTCCAGCAGCCGTTGCCGGACCGTTGCCGCCTGCGGGCCAATCTCGACCATAATGAAGTTGGCATGGCTCTCGACGTATCGCAACCCCAACCGGTCAAACTCGCTATACAGGTAAAGTCGCCCTGCGTGATTGGCCGCCACCGACTTCCTTAGAAACGCTTCGTCCTCCAGGGCGGCGACACCAGCAGCCTGGGCGAGCAGGTTGACGACGAACACTCCCTTAACCATACGCATGGGGGCCAAGATTTCCGGCATAGCGATCGCATACCCCAGGCGGATGCCAGCCAGGCCGCGAATCTTGGAGAAAGTGCGCACCGTCATCACGTTGCCCCGGCCTTCCCGGATGTACTTGAGCGTGTCCGGATATTCGTCGCAAGCGACGAACTCATAGTATGCCTCGTCGAAAACCACCAGCACGTGGTCGGGCACCTTCCCCATGAAGACATCCACCTGGTCCGCCGTGACTATCGTCCCGGTCGGGTTGTTGGGGTTGCAGAAGAAGATGATCTTGGTTCTATCGGTGATTCCCTGCGCCATCGCCTCCACGTCCAGGCCATAGTCCTTCAGGGGCGTCTTGACGAGCGTCGCTCTCATGATGTGGGTAGAACCGTTGTAGGTGGGGAAGGAGGAGCGGCCGACGATGACCTCGCTGCCCTCCTCCAGATACGCCATGCAGGTCTGCATGATGATGTCGTCTGCTCCATTGCCCACGGTCACCTGCTCTGGCTCACACCCAAGGTGCTCCGCAAGCGCGCGTCGCAGATCACGGCTCTCCGCGTCCGGGTAAAGATTCAGCCTGGGAAGCGCCTGCTCTATGGCGGTCAGCGCCTTGGGCGATGGGCCCAGCGGGTTCTCGTTGGTAGCCAGATTGATCACGTCCTTGGGGTCGTGACCGTACTCCCTTTGTACCTCCTCAATAGGCTTGCCGGGCACGTAGGGCGCCAGATGATTCACCCCGCGCTGTTGTTTGATGTGTGTCGCCATCGGTTCACTTGCTCCTTTATCCTACTTTACGCGCTACTTCGTAACTGCTCAGGCTCTTCCCAAAACAGGCACAAATAGCACACGGATACACACAGATGAAACGGGTTCTCACAGATTTTTTATCTTTATCCGCGTACATCCGTATGACCCGCGTTGAGCCGTGTTCTATTTATGACTGGCTTAGCAGTTACGCTACTTCCTACGTATCACTCGGACGTCTCCCACTACCAATCCCTTCGGCAGCAGAAACACCGGGTTCAGGTCCACCTCTCCGATATCGGGATAGCGAAAGGGGAGTTGGGAAAAGTTGACCAGAACATCGGCCAAAGCGTCCAGGTCGCGGGGCTCCTGTCCCCTGACGCCTTGAAGCAATGGGAAGGACTCGATCTCCCGGATCATAGCCTCGGCCTCGGTGCGATCTACGGGGGCCACTCGCAGGGAGACATCGTGCCATATCTCGGTGTAGATACCACCCAGGCCAAAGGCGACCACGGGGCCAAACTGAGGGTCGCGCGACAGCCCCAGCAACACTTCCTGGGCATCCTGAACCATTGGATAGATGACCACGCCCCGGAAGTCTTTGCCTTTGGAGACAGCAGCCTGCCGGATGGCTTCAAAAGCAGCCAGGGCTGCTTCGTCATCGTGGATGTCCAGAACCACGCCGCCATAGTCCGATTTGTGCAGAATTTCCGGCGAGACCACCTTCATCACTGCAGGATAACCGACCTCACAGCAGCCCCGCACCACTCCCTCCTGAGTCGTGGCGAAGCGAAAATCCAGTATCGGAATGTCATTCTCCCGCAGCCAGGCCATTGCCTCCGGTTCAAGCATCTGTCCAACACCAGGTAGAAACCGGGTTTTTTCTGAAAAACCCGGTTTCTGTTCCCGCATTCGCCTGTCGGCCTTACGGGCCTCATACTCAGCCATTCCTGCCAGCGCCGCCACAGCCCGTTCACCGGTGGCGAAGTTGGGGATGCCACGCTCCTGCAGATAGGTGATCGCTTCGGCCACGATTTGTCCGGGCAGGAAACTGGTCACCACCGGCTTGCCGCTTTGCTCCCCCCCGTCGCAGGTCCCCCGGGCCAGCGATACGGAGTCGAGATAGGGAGTGGCGACGTTCAAGGCCAGCGCCGCGTCGTACTCCTGCAACACAGCCACCAGCGTCTTCCGGTACCCATCCTCCGTCCCTTCCACCGTCAGGTCAATGGGGTTCTTGAGCGCGCAAAAAGAGGGCAGGAACTCAGAGAGATTCTCTTTCAACTCGGGGCTGGGCTCTGCCACTTCGAGGCCGGTCTGCTCGGCCCAGTCGGCGGCCAGCACACCTGGGCCACCCGAGTTGGTCACGATGGCAACCCGACGCCCTTTCGGAGACGGCACGTAGAGGAAACCCTTGCACAGATCGAACATCTCCTCAATCGTGTGAACCCGAATAGCCCCACACTCTCGCAAGGCAGCCTCGTAAACCCTGTCCGAGCCGGCCATAGAGCCGGTGTGCGAGAGCGTCGCCCGCTGTCCCGACTGGGTGCGGCCCGCCTTGATGACGATCACCGGTTTGTGGCAGGTGCACTCCCGTACTGCTCGCATAAACTCCCGTCCACCGGTCACGCTTTCGATATATAGCGCCACCACTTTGGTCTCGGGATCGCCGGCCAGGTAATACAAAAAATCAATCTCGTTCAGATCAGCCCCGTTGCCATAACTCACGAACTTGGAGACACCCAGCCCATACTCCTTCGCCCAGGCCAGGAGGACGCCTCCCACAGCCCCACTCTGGGCGACGATCGCTGCTCCCCCAGCGGGAGGCCTGGTCTCCAGCGTTGGGAACAGATGGTGGCCGGTGTTCAAGAGGCCAGCGCAGTTGGGTCCCACAAACCGTATGCCGTAGCGACTGGCCACGCGCTTGACCTCGTCCTCTCCTGCGTGGTTGCCGACCTCGGAGAACCCGGCCGTGATGATCACCGCCGCCTCGACGCCGGCCCGACCGCAATCCTCCAGCACGGCCGGCACAGTCGCGGTCGGCGATACGATGACGGCCAAATCCACCGGCTGCTCGATTTTGGAAACCGCGTCGTAGCCTGGGATCGAGAAGACCCCCTGCGCTTTGGGATTGACCGCAAAGAGATCGCGATAGCCACCGTCCAGAATCTGGCGGATCAGCTCATAGCCGAGCTTGCCTTCCGAGGTGGAGCCCACGACAGCCACTCCTCTGGGATAGAAGAGGTGCGTGAAACGTGAAGCGTGATGCGTGGTGGTTGATGGATAGTTCATGTCACACTCTCTAGCCCCTGGTCTCTATCCCCCCCAGTCCCCAATCCCCAATCCCTAATCCCTAGCCTTTGCCCTGCCTGGAACGCAAAGAGATTGCGCTCTGCGCCCCTGGTCCATCTCGTTTGCACGATGTGTGCCACTTCGGACGGGGCCAGAACCTCTCCCAATCCGGTGTGGCCGATGGCGACACCGAGCACAAAGACGTTCGCCGCCACCGGCGTGCCTTCGTAGAGGGGCAGGCTCTCGGGAGCCAGGTAGTGCATCTTGTTCGGCAAGGTCTCCCGACCGCCGCCGTTCGCCTCCTGCACCTGCTCCAGCACCTGGTCCAGGGTGGGATAGGGGGCTTTGCCCAACATCACGGCTGTCGGCGCCCAGACGTGACCGAAAAGGAGGAAATCCGCGCCGGGCTTGACGAACCGGACCGCCTTGAGCGCTTCGGACACCTCCATCGCGATCACCAGGTCAGCCCCCTTCTCAGGGATGTTCGGTCCGACCGTCTGTCGCCCCAGCCGCACCTGTGCCTTGACGAAACCACCCCGTTGGGCCATGCCTTTCGTCGGGTAGAAACTGACCGGAATCATACTACGGAGAGCAGTCTCGGCGATGATGTCGCCTATGGTCAGAACGCCCTGACCGCCGACGCCGACGAGGTAGATGTCGTACGTGAAACGTGTTGCGTGGTTCATATTGCACTCTCTTTCACAATCGCTTCGAATTTGCAAACCTGGGCACACAGACCACAGCCGTAGCACAGATTGGGGTCAATGAGGATAGTGTCCTCTCCGATGCTGATGGCCAGGCACCCGGTGATGGTGATGCACTGCTTGCACAGAGTGCAGTTCTCGGGGATCACCTGGACGTTCCCCGCCCTGAGCCCTCGCCGCTGCGCCTGAATCGCGCACTCCTGGCGCGAGAGCACGACTTTGACGCCCGGCAGCGTCAGTGCTTTCTGGATAGTGGCGACAGACTCGTCCAGCTCGAAGGGGTCAATGATGAAGAAATGTTCCACCCCCAGTGCGGGTATGAGACTGGCGATGTCCACCCTGCGGTCGCCGGGCCGCTGGAATCCCACATCCGTGCCCGGGTTGACCTGCATCCCTGTCATGCTGGTCCATCCGTTGTCCATAATGATCAGAGTCAAAGGGGTCTGGTGCTGGATGGCATTGATCAATCCGTTGACACCAGCGTGGAAGAAGGTAGAATCCCCGATAGTGGCGATGACCGGCGTCTCCACACCTGCGTGGACATACCCCTGGGCAATGCCGAGACTCGCGCCCATCGCGACTTCGGTCCAAACGGTGTGAAACGGGGGGTTCATCCCCAGGATCGTACAGCCGATATCCCCCGTCACCATCACCTCGTCCTTTTTAAGCCCCAGCCCCTTGATGGCCTGATTGATGGCCATGTAAGTCCCCCGGTGAGGACAACCGGCACAAACAGTGATGGGGCGCGCGGCCGCCAGTTGCTCCGCTATGCTAGAAACCGGGTTTTTCGGAAAAAACCCGGTTTCTTCAAGACCTAGCGCCTCACCGATGCCCCGCACCACGTGCTCCACACCGTACTCGCCGATCCGGCTGAAGAAGCCATCCAGTTTGCCGATGATGCGACCCTCGAAGCCGATCTTGCGGGCTTCGAGATGTATGTTCCTCTCGAGGTACGGTTCCAGTTCCTCCAGGACCAATACAGTGTCGCAGTGACGAAGCAACGCTCGCACTTCCTCGGCTGGGAACGGGTTGGTCGCGACTACACGCAGCACGGAGATCGCGTCTCGTTGGCATCCGAACTGCGCCGCGATCTCGAATCCCTCCTCCAAATAGGCAGCCGCCGCTCCCGACGCAACGACGCCCAGCCCTCGTTCGGCAAGGTCTCCCGACCGCCGCCGAAGTTGGAGTCGGTTCAACCCCATCTCGCCGATGATCTGGCCCGCTTTCTCCAGCCGGGCGATCAGGTCGCGGTGCTGGCGCTTGCAGATAGCAGCACCCGCTTTGGTGTACCTGGTGATGTCCTTCTCCAGTTTCACTTCTCGCTCGGGGGCAACCACGAGGGTCGCCCCTACTGGCTCATCGACGTCCACCGGTGCGTGAGAATTGGCGATGGAAGCCACCAGTCTGACAAAGACGGGAGTCCCCACTTGCTCAGACAGATCGAAGGCCATCTGGACCAACCGGTACGTCTCCGCCACCGACGCCGGCTCCAGCATAGGCAGGTCGGACATCATGGCAAAGCCGCGCGAGTCCTGCTCCGCCATGCCAGCGCTGACGCCCGGATCGTCGGCCACGTAAACCACCAGGCCGCCGTTGACACCCGAGTAGGCGATAGAAATCAGCGAGTCGTAGGCCACATTCAGCCCGGACATCTTCATCGTGCACAAGGCTCGCTGACCGGCCCACGCCGCTCCCGCCGCTATCTCGAACGCGACCTTTTCATTGGTGCTACACTCTACATACCGGCTACCATCCGGCTCCATCCTCAAGAGACTGTCCAGAGCCCCCGACGACGGCGTGCCTGGGTAGCCGGTCACGACCTTTACCCCGGCTCGCAGAGCGCCAAAAGCCAGGGCCTCATTTCCAGTGATTAGCCTCATCTTCAAGAATGACAAATTTAGCCTCCCTCAGTGGTACTACTCTGCCTGCGCTTCAAGTGTGGGCAAGAACTGCCCCTGCCCCGGTTCGGCCACGATTTCTCCCTGCCACAGGACGCGGTGCCCGCGTTGGAAGGACATCTCCGGCCAACCCAATACAGTCCGTCCCTCGTACAGCGTGTAGCCTGCATTCGTGTGCTGGTTGTCCGCGCGGATCGTGAACTCGCGGGTCGGGTCGAAGACCACCAGGTCCGCGTCGGAGCCGACAGCGACCGTCCCCTTCTTCGGATACAGCCCGAAGATGCGTGCCGGATTCTCGCACAGCACCTGCACCATCCGCACCATGCTGATCCGTCCCCGGTTGACCCCGCCGTCGTAGATCAGTGGCAACAGCGTCTCGATCTGCGGGGAGCCGAAGGGCTGCTCTATAAAGTCCCCGTGGACGTCTTTCTTCTTGGGCGCGTGGTCCGAGGAGACCACCTGCAGTGTGCCATCGCGCAGCGCCTCCCACAGCGCGGCCCGGTCCTCGGCGCTGCGGATCGGCGGGCCGATCTTGGCCAGCGCGCCGCGCTGCTCGATGATCTCCTGCGTCAGCGTCAGATACTGGGGGCAGGTTTCGGCAAACACCCGCCGTCCCTCCGCCCGGGCCTGGCGGATATGCCGTAGCACGCGTGCGGTGGTGTTGTGGGCGATGTACAGCGGACAGTCCACCACCTCGGCCAGACGGATGGCCCGGAAAGCCGCCTCCTCCTCCAGCGCAGCCGGACGAGAGATGTTGAAGTATTTGGCCGAACCGTTAGGCCCCTTGAGATACTTGTCCTCCAGGTAATCAATCCCGCCGCCGTTCTCACAGTGAACCATCGCCATGCCCCCGCGCTCCGCCAGCATGTCCATACCCTTGATCAGTTGGTAATCGTCCGTGTACCACCCCTGCTTGAGGTAGGTCAGGAAAAACTTGAAGGTGCGGACGCCCATCTCCATCACCCGAGGGATTTCCGGCACCTGTTTGGGGGCCTCGAACATCCCACCGTGCAGGCCGAAATCGAGCCGCGAGTGCGCCACCCCGTCCTCCAGCATCTCCCCTACTTTCTGCACCAAACTATCTCCGGTGCGGGCGTAGGCGAAGTGCAAGAGCGTCGTCGTACCACCGTAGGCCGCGACCCGCGAGCAGTCCTCCACGCTGTCCAGGTAAACCGGGTGAACGTGCACGTCAATGACGCCGGGGAAGACGTACTTACCGGTGACGTCCACCACCCCGTTCTCAGGAGCAGCCTCGCGGGGCAGGTCCGCCTCGACGGCGGCGATGATCTCGCCCCGCACGCCCACGTCGGCACGCCGTATCCCCTCTCCGGTGACGACCATGCCTCCGACCAGCAGCAGATCAAACGGTTCGACTGAGCTCACCAAAGTCTGCTTTTTCATAGGTTCTCTCCTCTCCTAGAACAACCCCTCAACACTCAAGTAACCTTGCCCGGCATCGGCAAAAATAATGCCAATCGTCTTTCCCGCGTTCTCTGGACGGCGGGCCAGGTCCAAGGCCACGTGCGCCGACGCACCGGAGGTGATGCCCACCAGCAATCCCTCTTTGGCACCGATTTCGCGGCAGGTGGCAAAAGCGTCTTCTTCGCTGACGGTAACGATCTCGTCCATCAACTCCCGGTCAAAGAGACCAGGCACAAAACCGGGACCGATGCCCAACAACCGATGGGGCCTGAACTCCCCCTGTGACATCAGCGCCGCTCCAGCGGGCTCAACTCCGATGAATCGTAGCGCCGGTTTGCGGGCCTTGAGCGCCTGGGCCACGCCAGTTATAGTGCCACACGACCCCAACCCGTGGATGAAGATGTCCAACCGGCCCTCAGTGTCGTGCCAAATCTCCTCCGCCGTCGTCTCGCGGTGGCTTTGAGCATTGGCCGGGTTGTAGTGCTGTTCCATATACGTGGCGTTGGGCAAACTGGTCGCCAGTTCTTTGGCTTTCTCCCGCGAGCCTCGGATGCCCAACTCAGTCGGTGTGAGCACCAACTCAGCACCCAGGGCTCGCAACAGTTGTTTGTGCTCATCGCTCATCAGTTCCGACATACAGATGACGACGCGGTAGCCCCTGAGCCGGCCGATGTAAGTCAGGGCGACGCCCGCGTTGCCACTGCTGGCCTCGATGATCGTTCCGCCGGGCTGCAGACGGCCCGACCGTTCCGCATCCTCGATCATGTATAAGGCCGGCCGGTCCTTCAGGCTGTAGGGGTTAAACATCTCCAACTTGGCCAGGATCTCCGCGCCCAACCCGGCAGCCAAACGATTTAGCCGCAGCATCGGCGTGTGGCCGATCAGTTCAGTGAGACTGTTGACTATCATTGTGCTCCTTCCTTATCACTCAATACTGGGCGGCCTGACCGTGGACGCTCAATCCACCCGCCCCTCGACCGCTGAGACTAACATCACCCCTGCTGCTTGTACGCTGGCTTGGGGAAGATGATCTTGACCGGCTGCCGGTAGATGGAGTGGCTGAGCAGTAGTTCCCCCTTCGAGAGACGGGTGAGGTTGCCCCGCACGTCCTGGTCGAGGAAGCGATATGCCGGTGCAGCCAGTTCAGCCGACCCGCTCCGCCCGACGACCAGCGTGGCGGCGTTTCCGGTCACTCGGCCGTGGACGGCGCTCATAAACTGCTGGGCTGAAATGAGGATGACGCCCAACCACCTGCCCCGTGGCGGGCAGGATGTCTACGTTTTGGGCCAGCACCTCGAGCGCGGGCTTGAGGTTGGATAATGGGTTTGCCATTGCAGGCTCCTTCAAAGATCCAAATCAGGCTTGACAAAATCTAGTAATCTGCTAAAATGTGTACAACTCCCCCGGAGATAGCACCTCCGGCCCGACGCCCACCCAAAGGGTGGGCTGTCTCTTAATATGACTGAATCTCCTCCAACTCCTGCTGGCTAAGCCCCCACAACGCCGCCGCCAGACGGTCTATCTCCGCCTCGATCTCCCGCACCCGTGCCGTGTCCCCGGCTGCCGTGGCTTCGGGTGCCTTTGGATCACGAAAGCCGCGAAACGGCGCGAAAGTCACGAAACCCTTTCGCGCCCTTCGTCGTCTTCCTGGGGCGTGTGCACGAGGCGGCGTATACCCAGTGGCTTCTCTCCAAAATTGACCAGCAGACATAGCCGATAACCACCCTGATGCAGGTAGAGCAGGCATTGCTCGATGTCTTCAGGCAAGATAACGCTCTTGGCTTTGACTTCCAGCAGCAACTCGTCGCTGTCGTTCCAGACGACGAAGTCCACCCGTCGTTTGGTTACCACAACTCCGTCGTAGGTGATGGGGATTTCCACTTCGCGCTGAAACTGTAGGCCCTGTTTAGGTATAGCTAATGCTAGAGTTCGTTGATAATCCACCTCCGTGCAGTGAACGCCCAACTGACTCTGAACGTCAATGCAGGCGCCAAGCGTTTTATAGGACAATTGCCCGAACTGGTAGCCTTTCTTCGAGAACGAGCGAGACATTGATGCCTTCCTTATTCACAGGGCCGCTGGATCACGAATACCGCGAAAGGCCGCGAAAGTCACGAAGCCCCTTTCGCGTTTCGTGCTTTTCGTGCCCTTTCGTGTGTTTCGTGATCCAAACGCCTCCCTCACCCCAACTCCTCCAACGACCGCTGAATCTCCTCCAACTCCTGCTGGCTAAGCCCCCACAACGCCGCCGCCAGTTGGTCTATCTCCACCTCGACCTCTCGCACCCGTGCCGTGTCCCCGGCTGCCGTGGCTTCGGGTGCCTTTGGATCGCGAAAGGTGCGAAAGGCCGCGAAAGTCACGAAAGCCTTTCGCACCTTTCGCGGATTTTCGTGTGTTTCGTGATCCAAAGTGTTTCGCGATCCAAACGCCTCCCTCACCCCAACTCCTCCAACGACCGCTGAATCTCCTCCAACTCCTGCTCGCTAAGCCCCCACAACTCCGCCGCCAGCCGGTCTATCTGCGCCTCGATCTCCCGCATCCGTGCCGTGTCTGGGCCAACGCGCGGGTTTAGCGTTCGTTTCTTGGCAGGCAGCACGGTCGGTGGTCAGGCTTGGCTCTCTTGTCCCCTTTTCTTCAGAAACGGAGGGGGCCACTCTTGCCTGGACTTCCCGCCCTCCTTGAACCGGAAATCACACCTTTCACCGCCCTCACCCAGTGTCGTTGTTCTAGACAAGCCCAGGCCTTCCAACTCTGACTTGGGGAAGTCCAAGAAACAGTAAAACGGAAGAAACTCTTCCGCATGCTGTGCACGATAGAACTTCCTCGTGGCACACTCTGTGAAGTTGTAGCCATAGTCAAATTGCTCGCCGTCACCCTCCACGAACTCATACACCCAATCCCAGGCATATCTTCGCTCTTGAGACCTCTCGGCTCTCTCTCTTCGTTGCTTCATAAGCCCACCACAGCTAAGCCTCTGAGAAGGGGAAAGCGGTGGAATGGAATCGGTACCGCGAGCCTTAATGGCATCGTAGAGTATTTTGCCGGTTTCCTCCGCCGACCTGCCACGTGCTTGCATTGCTCGATAAAAGGCCAGACATCCTGCTGAGCCAACCAGCGAGCCGGTGAGATGGTTCTCATCTCCACCAATGTAGGGAATCTCTGGAATGAGAGCCTCGAATTGCTCGCGTGCCTCCTGCAATACGGTGTTTGCGAAGTCATCACCATAACGCTGAGAGAGAACAGGTGTCCACTGTTGCGCGGCTCTATCAAAACCTTCCAGGATTTCAGCCTTGCGTGAGATGTAATAATCGTTGTGCTCTTGATCAATCATTTTGCGTCTCTGGGATGGGTTGTCGCACGGCCTGGGAGACCCGTCGCCGCAAAACGAGCCATTGCATTGCCCCTACCCCGAGGCCGACGCCACGCGATCTCCAATGAACCCGGTCAAGCCTGCACCCACACCAAACCCCGTGATGGTAGCCAACACCCACTTGGCGAAGTAAGACCACCCTCGCTTCGGTTCAGATAGTGAGGTTCCTGTGGCCTGTGTTTCGTCTTGACGATTTGTCACTACCTTGTCCCTCCCCGCTGTCTCCCTGTCTACCCCTCTCCTTGTCTCCCCCCCTCCTTGTCACCCCGTCTCCTTGTCACCCCATCCCCTTGTCACCTCGTCCCTCCGCGCGGTCCAACGCCGCCAGCACCTTCTCCGGTGTCAGCGGCAGGTCGTGGATGCGCACACCGAGGGCATCCGCGACGGCGTTGGCGACCGCTGGCGCGGCTGGTGTAAGCGCCGGTTCGCCGATGCCCTTGGCGCCGAATGGTCCCACGCCCGTCCCCGATTCCAAAATGATCGCCTGGGTGATAGGAATATCGCGCGATGTGGGGATCAGGTACTCGGACAGCGACGGTGTCTGGATCACTCCTTCCTTGACCTGTACCTCCTCCATCAGCGCGTAGCCCAGCCCCTGGGCGGCGCCGCCCTGGATCTGCCCCTCGACGGCGGCCGGGTTGATCGCCCGGCCCACGTCGTGGCAGGCGACGGACTTGAGCAGCGTGATCTCGCCCGTCTCGGTGTCCACCGCCACCTCGACCGCCTGCGCGCCGAAGGTGAAGTCGGGAAAGATGTCTCCCTGGAGATTCTTCGGGTCCAGTTTCACGCTGAAGGGGGCTCTGAACAAGGCCAGGTTCGAAAGCGGCAGACCTTCTGCAGCGCACATCGCGGCCAGTTCTGCCAGCGGGAGCGAATCAGCGATAGAGCGATTCAGCGATGCCGACGCGCCGACTCGCTGACTCGCCGACTCGCTAACTCGATGACTCGCTGGTTCCTTGACGAACACCATCCCGTCCGCTATGTCCAGGTTTGCTGGTTCCTCCTCGAAGTGCTTGGAGGCGCGGTCGAGCAGTACCTCGCGCACCGCGCTCGCGGCCTGGAAGACGGCGTTGCCCGACATATACAACTGGCGGGTGGCGGTCGTCGTGCCCGCCAGCGGCGTCAGCGCCGAGTCGGTGCTGTAGATCGTCATATCCTCCAGCCCGACCCCCAATACCTCGGCACCGATCTGGCACAGGCTGTTGACCTGGCCGGCTCCCAGGTCGGGCACGCCGCAACGGATCACCACGCTGCCATCCAGTTCGAGGCCGACCCAGGCGCGAGAGGTGTCGTGGAACCAGGTGATGCGGCCGTAACTCTGCACATAAGAGGCGAAGCCCTGCCCTACCTTGATCGGGCCAGGGAGCACGGTCGGGAGACCGGCCCCAACGGGGGTTTCTTTCTCGCCCAACGCCTCCAGCACTCGCGTGGCCGTCTCCTCCAGCCAGGTGGCACTCTTGATCTGCTGTCCGGTACCATTCCGGTCGCCTGTCCTCAGGTAGTTGACGCGCCGCACCTCCAGCGGGTGCAGGTTCAGCGCCCTGGCGATCTCGTCCATCTGCTGTTCGTAGGCCACGGCCGCTTGCGCAGCGCCGAAGCCACGGAACGCGCTGGTGAAGGGATTGTTGGTGGCAACCGACATGCTGTCCACCTTCAGATTGTCCACGCGATAAGGACCACACGCTGCGCCCGTGGCGTAGAGCAACACGTAGGGGCTCAGGTAGGGATAGGCCCCGGAATCTGAGACCATTTTGATCTCGGCCGCGGTGATGCGCCCGTTTTTCTTGACGCCGGTGCGATGGGTGATGATGAAGGGATGGCGCTTGGAATGTGCCTGTATGGATTCCTCGCGCGTGTAAGCCAATCTCACAGGGCGGCGCGTGTGCCTGGTCAGCAACGCCAGGAAGATCTCGACGGTGATGTCCTCCTTGCCGCCGAAGCCACCGCCCAGCATCGTGCCCTGGATGTGGATCTTGTTGTGCGGGACCCCCACTGCCCTGGCGATGCTGCGGAAGTGCTCCACAACCTGGGTGCAGACGCGGATGTTGATCACATTCCGCCCGTCCACCCAGGCCACGCCGGCCTCCGGCTCCAGGTAGGCGTGGTCAATGAAGGGCACACGGAAAGTGTTCTCCACGATCCGGTCGGCCGCAGCGAACCCAGCCTCCACATTGCCCCTGCGGATCTTCCAGGTGGCTACGACGTTGTCCGGCTCGTAGACGATGGGTGCGCCGGGCTTCATCGCCTGCAGGGGGTCGAACACGCCTGGCAGTGGCTCGTACTGCACCTCGATCAGTTCCAGCGCGCGCGCCGCGATGTCCAGCGTCTCGGCGGCCACCAGCGCGATGGGTTCACCCGCGAAGCGCACCCTGTCTGCGGTCAGCACCGGCGCGTCCGAACCGGCGCGACGTTTCTGGCCAGTCTGGCCGGGCATATCAGTGACCAGTTTGGCGTCCGGCAGGTCTTCAGCCGTCAACACACAGGCCACTCCAGGCAGCGCCCGCGCCTTGCTTACATCCAATTGTTTGATGCGCGCCGAGGGCTGGCTACTGCGAAACACTTTGGCGTGCAGCATATTCGGCATCGTGAAGTCGCCGGCATAGACGGTAGCACCCACTGTCTTGCCCAGCGCATCCACCCTGCGCAGCGGCTTACCCACCGTGCGCAGCACGGGCAATTCAACGGGAGGTAGCGGTTTAGCCTTGACCTTCATTTCTCACCCCCTCCATTCTCCACTCCATTGCTGGGGCCGGTCTCCTGACCGTGCCCCTCTTCATCCTCGCCGCCCCCATCTGGACTGCCCTGATGATCTGCCCGTAGCCGGTGCAGCGGCACAGGTTGCCCGAAATGGCCTCGCGGATCTCGTCCTCAGTGGGATTGGGGTTGCGGTCCAGCAGTGCTTTGGCCGATATGATCATTCCCGGCGTGCAATAGCCGCACTGAGCAGCGCCAGCGTCGGCGAAGGCTTCCTGCAGCGGGTGGGGGTTGTCCATCGTCCCCAGGCCGGCGTTGGTGATGATCTCCGCGTCTTCTGCCTGCCAGGCCAGGACGAGACAACTGTTGACTGCCTCGCCGTCCAGCAACACGGCGCACGCACCGCAGTCCCCTTTCTCACAGCCGTTCTTGACGTCAGTATAGCCCAGGTCGCGCAGGGCCTGAAGCAGTGTCACGTTGGGAGCCAGAGCGACCTGGTGTTGGCGTCCGTTGACGTTGAGTGTCATGACTTTGGGTTGCATTATTCTCCTCCTAGCAGTCTGTCGGAGAGACAGCTTCCCTCCGAACCCGGTTTGCGGTACAATTGCGGCCATCTAAACAGACCTGATTTCTGTGGCGAGGAGCAACGATTATGGCACGCAAATTCAAGACGGTTGA
>Ga0208279_1000466_pt1 | contig 32745 bp, 21 predicted proteins | sample AntAceMetag02UKM_FD_184766 | JGI IMG/M metagenome (GOLD analysis project Ga0208279, IMG submission 184766) | Saline lake microbial communities from Ace Lake, Antarctica - Antarctic Ace Lake Metagenome 02UKM (SPAdes) (version 2) | ecosystem: Environmental > Aquatic > Non-marine Saline and... | reverse complement strand
GGGAAATCCAAAATGACCGCCCTCATCGCCGCCATGAGAAAACTCCTGACCATCCTCAACACCATGCTAAAAAAAAATGAAGCCTGGAACCCAAAAACCACTTGATTCTCAAGACAGTCGCTACCCGGCTCAAAGGGACGATCCCGCCGCACGCGCCGCCACGCGACGCGCAGGCAGGCCCGCGACAGATCGTCAATGAGAAAGCGACGACGCCGGTATGTCACGACCGTGCAAAAGAAATACCCGCCACAGAATTGCGACCGTCGATAGTCCGTCATCGCGCTCCCACCGCAGACAAAACATCAATCGATCCGCATGGGCAACAAGTTGCCCATCCTACCCGGCTGGATCAACTGAGGTTCTCGAAGGGCAGAATGGGGTTCGTTTTCAGGGACATCATAGATCTTCAGAAAGACACTCCGATCCAGGAAAGAGTTCGTCGCCCTGAACACGGCCGCGTTCTTCCCCGGGGTGAGCGCCCGAACGACTGTGTACTTCTTTGGCAGAAGACTCATGTGGCCACTCCGTAAGCTCCAGAGATCGCGGCATCAAACCCGCAAGAAAAGTAGCTTATTTTCTTGTCAGTGTTAAAGAGATCCTTCGCCACTGCTTGCCACTTTTGACCGGAGTGGCAGCCCAAGTGCTTCTTGAGACTTTGCTTCGTGATCTGCGAAATGGGATGCCCGATCTCTTGGCACTTGAGTTCAGCAAATCCCTCTGCCTTAAACGCTTCGGGAGAGGCACCATACATGCCGGACGCACAGCAGACTATGGCAAAGACCTTTATCGCGTTCTCAGCGTTGTACGCACCCAAATGGGTTGAGAGATCGGCCACCAGAGACGCCCAATTGGAAGAATCCAGCGGGATTCGATGGTGTTGTATGACCTCAAAATCAGCTTTCTCTGGTGTCGTCATGACGAGGTACAAGTGATCCTTGGATGCTGCGATGCTGACTATGCTCATGTGCTTCTCCTTTCTCCCGAACTATGTACATATAATTCTCCTATGACACACTGGTCCTGTCGGAATTCCGGCGTTAGCATACTCATTTCTGAATTCTCGTCTCATTGCCGTCGCTATCCAAAGTCCCGGCACGCTCTATTCATATTATCGACAAGGAGCAGGCGGAGGATCAGAGAATTTCCTGGTGCAATTCCGGCCTTTTTTCTTGACGCCGGGGCGGGATTGGGTATGATATCCATAGAACTAATATTTAGGTGTCTGGATGGATGTGAGACGTTCGATGGAGCTTTGTACACAGGGTGCGAAGGGGGGCAAGGGTTGGAAGGGGGAAAGGGTGAGAAGGGTGCTGGTGCGGCGGACCTTTTTATGCAAAACAAACCCAATTTCCGTGTTTTTGAGGCTGCAACGGGGTCTTGGCGGAAAAACAAAGCCAAACAAAGCCAATTTTCGGGGCGGACGGGAGATGGTATAATGGCACTATCTTGCTATTTGATTGGGTGGCGCCATGGCTGATGAGATGAGATTGACCCAACTTCTGACGGGAGAGAAATTCGCGCGAATCGCAGGGGCGTTTCGCAAGCACTTTCATCTGGGCCTGGAGACGACCGATACCGAGGGTGCGGCGGTGGAGGGGCTTTGCAGTCGGGACTGTCGTCCAAGCTTCTGCAAGCGGGTCCAGGGCGATCCGGAGGGCCGGCGGCGGTGCCTGGCCGAGCGGCGGCGGGCGGTGGAGATCGCGGCCGAGACGGGCCAGTCGTTCATTACAATCTGCCACGCGGGGATCGTTCTCGTGTGCGTGCCGGTGATGGATACGGATCGGGTCTACGGCGGGATGTTTTTCGGCAAGTGCCTGTGGGAGCCGGCTACGGAGATTCTGACGCGGGACGTCGAGACGCGGCTGGGCGGTTTGGGGTTGGGCCAGGATAAGATCGTCAAGATGCTCTCCAAACTCCCGGTCATGCGGGGTCGACAGGTTCACAACGCGGCCGAGTTTCTCTTCGATCTGCTGTACGAGGTGGGCCGGTTCGATGCCCGCGTGATTCGATGGCGACGCCAGCGGTCGATGCAGCAATCAAAGATCGGCGAGTTCATTCAGGAGAAGAAGAAGCTCGGGGCGGCCTGGCAATACCCACTGGAGAGCGAGCGGGCGCTGTTGCAGAAAGTGAAGATCGGCGACCGGACCGGGGCCAAGGAGATTCTCAATTCGATCCTGGGGACGATCCTGTTCAAGGACATCGGCGACCTGGGAATTCTCAAGGCCCGACTGTTGGAATTGCTCAGTGTCCTGAGCCGGGCGGCGGTCGAGGGCGGCGTGGATGTCGATACGATGCTGGAGAAGAACCTGACCTTCGTCAACAAGGTCATCGGGATCGACAACCAGGAGGACCTGTGCGCCTGGATCAGCATGGCGCTGAACGAGTTCATCGAGTTGGTGTACGCCTCGCAGGACGGGCGGAAGGTCAGTCAGATCCGCCCGGCGATCAACTACATCGACGCCAACTACGACAAGTCGATGACGCTGGCCGAGATTGCCCGGGCCTCGCACTTGAGCGTGTCGCGCCTGGCGCATGTCTTTAAGGAGCAGATGGGGATCACCCTGATCGACTACGTGACGAGTGTGCGGATCGAGCAGGCCAAGCACCTGTTGCTGGCGACCGACCAGAGCTGCACGGAGATCTGTTTCGAGGTGGGGTACAACAACCAGAGCTATTTCACGCGGACGTTCAAGACGCTCGTCGGCATGACGCCGCGACAGTTCAGGGTCCGCAACGAGCGCACGGGATTGCCAAGTGAAGGGCGCAGCCGGGCATGAGGGATTCTCTACGACATGCGAGTGACGAGTTCGCGCCGGGTGGCACGGTTTCAGTCGGCGCCTGGAGCGTCGGTTTGCCGGTCCCGGGGCAAGGTGAAATGAAAGATGCTCCCAACGCCGATTTCCGATTCAAGCCAGATGCGCCCACCGTACATATCCACGATCTTCTTGACCACAGCCAAGCCCAATCCCGTGCTGTCACATCGATCCGGGATCGAGAGCGTCTGGAACATCTGGAAGATGCGGGAGAAGTGCTTGGCCTCAATGCCGGGTCCGTTGTCGGCCACGGCGAATTCCCAAGCCTCTCCCTGGCCGTGAGCACTGACGGTGATGCGGCCCTGGGGCTTGTCGATGTACTTGACGGCGTTGCTGATCAGGTTCTGAAAAACCTGTGTCAGGCGCGTTCTTTCGCCCCGCACGCGGGGCAGTTCGCCCTCAATGCGTATCTCGATATGCTCCGGCGGGGCAATTTGCTCGATAACCTCTTCAACAAGAACATGGGTGTCCAGTATCTCGATGTCCTGGTCACCATGTCCGATCTCGGAGTAGCGCAAAATGCCATCGATCAGGCGTGTCATACGGTCCACTCGTTCGCGCAGGAGGTTGAGGTTCTCCTGCCCCTGCTCGTCGATTTGCTCGGCGTAGTCCTGGGCGAGCCAGTCGGCCAGGGTAATGATGCCGCGCAGCGGTGCCTTCAGATCGTGGGCGGTAACGTGCGCGAAGTCAGCGAGTTCTCTATTGGAACGCTCCAACTCGCGAACGCTCGCCTCCAGGTCCTCGTTCAACTTCTCCAACATGACCTGGGCCTTACGCCGCTCGGTGATGTCGATGCCCAGGCCGATGAGATAAGGTTTTCCGTTCTTCTCCACCCTCAGGCCGGTGAAGTAGTATGGCGTCTTCCGCCCGCTCTTGGAGAGGAGATCCGCTTCCACAACGGTCTTGCCTTTGTCGAATGCCTGGGCGATAGCCTCGTTGACTTTCTTCTGATCGGTGTTGGGAAAGAGCTCTATTGGATGCAGTTGGACAATCTCCTCTGTCGAGTAATCGCACACCTCTTCGAGATTCCTGTTCCACCAGACGTACTTGCCTTCTTCGTCGAACATGTAGAAGACACCTGGCAGGCTGTTGATCACCGAGTCGGAGAAGGCCTTCTCTCTCAAGATTGCTTCTTCGGCCTGTTTCCGCGCCGTGACGTCGCGGGCGATGCCGAGCACGAGAACCTTCCCCTGAATTTTGACGGGATACGTGCTGACTTCAACGGTCCCTTGCGTCCCATCCCCGCGGTTCAGGGTGAACTCATCTGGTCCGGTGGGCCTTCCCACCGCATTCTTGATCAGGGCCGAGGCCGCTCTGGGGATCTGTTTCTTGGGCAAGAGATTCAGCTCCAAAAGGCTCTTGCCCAGGAGTTCCTCGCGTTTGTATCCCACCAGTTTCTCAGCCGCCCGGTTGCCGTCAACAAACCGCCCTTTCAGGTCGCAGAGATAGTAGGCGTCCGGCGCGCATTCATAGATGATTTTGAGGCGCTCCTCCGAGTGTCTCAGTTCCTCCTGGGTATCTCTCAGTTGCGAGACATCCTGATCGATGCTCTCAAGCGTTACGATGAGGAGACCGCTCAAGCAGTTATCGAGGCCCGGCAAGGGACGCGCATGGACCTTCGTCGGGATCTCGGCTCCGTCCGAGGCGCGCAAGGACAGGTGAATCGGTTCCGGATCGGTCTCCGCTTGGCTGGCCGTATGGAGAAGCTCCTGGAATTGCGCGAGATTGTCTCGCGGATGCATCAGCCAACGACTCGGAAACTTGCCGTGCAGGTAGTGTTCCGACGAAACGCCCAGGGCCCGCACCCAGGCGGTGTTGGCGTGCCGAATGCGCGTATCCGGCGTCACGAGCACCACCGGAAGCGGAATGGCTTCGGCGAATCCCGCCAGGAGATCGGCGGGGGAACCCTGTATCCCTTTACGGGTACATTGCATTGGTTCGGTGCGATCTGTCATCTAGCTATACCTGCGCTGGCCAATATTGGCATATCTATGATTTGTGATTCTTGCTTGGGCAGTGTGAAGAAGAAGGTGCTTCCCTTTTCGACTTCTGACTCGACCCATACCTTGCCGCCGTAAAGCTCGACGATCTTCTTGACCAATGTCAGCCCGACGCCGGTGCTTTCATACTCGTCACGCGGCGTGAGCGTCTGGAAGATCTTGAAGATTCTCTCGAAATATCTCTCTTCGATGCCGGGCCCGTTGTCACGAACGCTGAACGTCCAGGCGTCACCATCGTCTCGGCAGCCAACGGTAATCTTTCCGGCCGGTTTGTCCATGTATTTGACGGCATTACTGAGCAGGTTCTGGAAGACCTGATTGATACGCGTCTCCTCGCCCTCGATCGTGGGCAGTGATCCATCGATCGCGATCTCGATATGGTCCGGCGGCGCGATGGCGTCGATGATATCATGTATCGCCTCGTTCAGATCTACTTTGACCACGTCTTCCTTGATACGTCCGACCCGTGAGTACTGGAGCACACCTTCGATGAGGTTGTGCATTCGGCCGACCCGACTCTGGAGCAGATCGAGGTTCTCCTTGGCGTCGTCTCCGAGTTGGTCGCCATAATCGGCACACAACCATTCAGCAAGCAACTTGATGCCGCGTAATGGCGCCTTCAGATCGTGGGACACGACGTAGGCGAAATCCTTGAGTTGGCCATTGACCTGTTGCAGTTCATCAAGAAGACGGGCCTGTTTCTGTTCAGCCAATCGGCGATCCGTGATATCAATGCCCACGCCGATGAGATAATTCGTTTCTCGGGAATTGACACGCACCCCGGTAAGGTAGTATGGGGTGGCCGTGCCCGTGCTGGATACAAGGTCCGCTTCCACCACGGACTGACCCTTTTCAAACACTTCACGGGTCCTCGCGGCGACGAGTTCCTGGTCGGCGCCGGAGAAGAACTCCGCCGCATTCATGGTCAGTACCTGTTCGCATGAGTAGCCGACCGCTTTGGCAAACGCCTTGTTGATCTTCACCATTCCCCTCTGCTCATCGAGCATATAAAAGACGCCGGGCAGGGAGGCAATCAGTGATTCGGAGAGATCTCTTTCGTCCTTCAGGCTCTGCTGCACCCGTTTGCGTTCGGTGATCTCGCTGTGCAGACTCTGATTGGCCTCAGCGAGATCGTGAGCCTTTCTATCTAACTGTTTGTTCGCCACTTCGATGGCGATCAACTGGTCCTTGACGGCGCGTGTAATCCGCGAGGCGAGGAAAACAAAAATGCCGGAGGTTGTCAGGCACAAGACGAGCATCACTTGCCAGGCCTGCGCGAGCGCCCGATCGGTGATGGCCACCAGCGTGGCCGTGGAGACATGGATATCCGCGTTCATCCGGTGGCCGGCAGCACGAAGTTGCTGCATACGACTCAGGATCTCTCCAACCAACTGTCTTCGCTGCCCCTCCTGGTTCAGACGATCGCGAGTTAACGAGAAGAGGGCATCTTTCCCTGGAACGATCCTCTGGTGAGCCTGGTCAAAGGTATACCCTTCCCCGAACAATTCAGACTCGAGGCCTTCCAGCAAGATCGCCGGCGCATCCAGCGTGTCATGTTTCGTCTGCTCTATCTGACCGAGGCTGCGCTGCAGTCTTTCCAGAGTCGACTTCAGTTGATTGTCCTTGATATCCGTGAGATGATCGATGTGCTTTTCTCTGGAGAGCCGCTCGCAGAGCAAGGCCAGGTCGGCCAACTCCGTCTTGGCGACCGCCAGGCTTGAGGGCAGACTCATCTCGCCGACAATCTCCTGAGCCAGACGCCCTGCCTCTGCACCTTGGAGTCTGTCGAGGCGACGGGTCTTGATCGCCAATTGGAGTCTGAGTCGCCCCTCGATCTTCTCCAGGGCTTCGCGCAGTTTGCTCAGAGACCGCTCAACCTTCTTCTCAGACGCCGGCAGGTCAAGGAAGAGCCTGGCGTTGACGCAATTCCAGTCTACGCATTTCCCGTACAGTGCGCCAAGCGGTTCGTATTGCTCCTGGATCACCGTCAACTCGAGCGCGACGTCTGCCTTGTCTGCGACCTTCTGCGTTCTGGAGATCAGGCTTTCCATTTCTTGAATCCAGCGAATCCCATCCTGTTCGTCATCCTCTCCGTTTAGCGCGGCGGTGAGCACATCGCTGCTAAGGGTGAGATTCCGGTCGAATTTCGCCATCACCGTGGCCATCTGAGTCTGAAAGACAGCCAGGTCATGACGCTTGGTGTTGATGCGAGAGACCGTGAATCCGGTTACCGCGAGCATCACCACCGCCAGGCCCAACCCGAGCGATGCCAGAAGCCAGACCAGTCGCGCCGTATGCGCACTGGTTGGGCGAACTGTCTCTCGGTTCCTCATTTCTTCCCTCCAGCGATAGATCTCAGTTGGCCCCAGTCAAAGGTGATGATTTTCCCGTGTGACAACACGGTTGGCCAGATGCGGTGGCAGGCCTGGTGCTCATCGGGTGCGAGTCGAAGCGGTTCCCCGAGCCCTATTTCAAATTGGCCCAGAGCCTCCAGGGCCTCAACGATGGCCTCCCTGTCTGGTTCTCTCTCGATTGACTTGAGGGCGAGGCAGAAGATGCGGGCGATCACGTATCCCTCCAACGAGCCGAAGTCGAGGTCCGCATCCGGGTCCATTGCCTCCATGGCCGCTCTGTAGCCCCGCACGATGGGCAGGTCGGCATCGAAATGGGGCACGACCTGCGTGACAACGACGCCGTCGCCCTCGGCGCCGAGGGCCGTCGCCAAGGGAGCAGCGCCCGTGAAAGAGACGCACAGAAAGGGTACGTCAAGATCGCTTTGCCGAGCCAGGCGAATGAACTCGGCGCAGGGCGCATAAGCTCCAACGATGATAACCGCCTTGACAAGCGGCTTGTGGAGCAAGATGTCGGCCAGGGCATTCTCCACGGCCAGCGTGTTGCGCTCGTATCGTCCGTGAGCGACCCGGTTCTCGTCTTCCAGTCCATGACGTTTCATGGCGGCTATACCACCGGTGAAACCGGCGTCGCCATAAGCGTCGCGTTGGGTGAAGAACGCGATTTCTTCGGGCCGGAGATCCAGGTTCTGTATCAGCGCGTCAACCATGACCGACACCTCTTCGGCGTAGCTGGCGCGATAGTTGATGACATAGCGGTCTGGCGGATTGGTCCTGAGAACACCCGCCCCGGTGAGCGCACCAAAAAACGGCGTCTTGCACGCACGGGCGATGGGAATGGCAGTCACGGCGGTCGGCGTGCCGACATTCCCGATGATGGCGAGCACCTGGTCCTCCTCGGTCAGTCGCCGCATGTTGGGCGCGGTGCGCGCCGGTTCGTAACCGTCGTCCAGAGATAGCAGGCGCAACGTTCGGCCCTTGATCCCGCCCGTTCGATTGACCTCTTCAATGGCGGCCCGCACTCCCTCCCGTGCGTTCAATCCAATGTGGGCATTGGGACCTGTCAGTACGGTCGACATGCCCAGAGGGATGCTCTCATCATTGCGGCCCTGTCTCCCGGCGTCTGCTCGCAACGCAGAGGCAAACAGCATCAACGTTAACGCGAGCAGGGGGCACATGTGCCGTAAATGGTGACGTTCTGGAGCTACAATCCCTGATCGAGTCTCTGTCATTGTGTCACCATTTCATCCGATGTCGTACTCTCGATGTCATCCATTGGAAGTCGTTGTCCTACAGGCGATGCGCACCCAACGGGTTCCGTTTCTTCCGGCGAGTGGGAGATTCTGCCTGATTTGGGCAATGTGAAACTGAAGGTGCTTCCCTTTCCGACTTCCGATTCGACCCATACCTTGCCGCCGTAAAGCTCGACGATCTTCTTGACCAATGTCAGACCGACCCCGGTGCTTTCGTATTCGTCACGCGGCGTGAGCGTCTGGAAGATCTTGAAGATTCTCTCGAAGTATCTCTCTTCGATGCCGGGCCCGTTGTCACGGACACTGAACGTCCAGGCGTCACCGTCGTCCCGACAGCCAACAGTAATCTTCCCGGCGGGTTTGTCCATGTACTTGACAGCGTTGGTCAGCAGGTTCTGGAAGATCTGATCGATACGCGTCGGCTCACTCTCAATGACAGGCAGGCGCCCTTCGATGGCGATCTCGATATGTTCCGGCGGGGCGATGGCGTCAACGATGTTGCTCAACGCTTCATTCAGATCCACCGCCATCACGTCTTCTGTGATCCGTCCGACCCGTGAATACTGGAGCACACCCTCGATGAGATTGTGCATCCGTCCGACGCGACTCTGGAGCAGATCGAGGTTCTCCTTGGCGTCGTCTCCGAGTTGGTCACCGTAATCTGTGCACAGCCATTCGGCCAGCAGTTTGATGCCGCGTAGCGGCGCCTTGAGATCGTGCGATACGACGTAGGCGAAATGCGTCAGCTCCTCATTGATATCCTCCACTTGGCGCAGAAGTCTCTTCTGTTCTTGGTGGGCATGATATTTCTCCGTGATATCCCGGAAGCTCCAGACGCGTCCGACGACGTCATCATTCATGTATTGAGGCTTTGAGCAGTACTCGAGAACCGTGCCATCCTTCCGACGGAGCAGCCCCTGGCTCTGTCGCTCGATCCGATCGCGCAGCGCCAGGACCTCGGCGTGGAATGATTCCGGGTCACTCAGTTGCTCGAGGGCTATCGCGAGGGTTGTGTCTTTGTCTCGCGCTTCAAGGACCTCGTCCGGTAGATGCCAAAGCTCTTTGAACTGGCTGTTGAAGTTCTTGTACCGGCCGGTCGCATCAATGGCGAGGATTCCATCGGCCGTAGATTCCAGCGTGGCCTGCAGCAACGACAGTGACTCCTTGAGCTTGTCTTCCGCCTTCTTCCTCGCGGTAATATCAACGAAAGTCTCGATTAGACATTCTCGACCCTGGAGTGGCTCCCGGACGATGCTCTTGAGGATGGATACCCGTGTCCCATCTGCCTTCAAGAGGATATGGGATGACTTGTCCACCGTCTGGCCCAAATCGGTAATCGGGCAGTTTCCACACTCGACCGGGCAGATGAATTCGTGGCACACGCGGCCGATGATCTCGGACTTGGGCAGGCCAACAAGCTCCGCGGCCAGTTGGTTGGTGTCAAGAATGGTGTGGGTTTCCGGGTCAATGATGAATAGTCCTGCCGCGATGGAGTCCAGGATGACCTGGAGTCGGTTTTCACTGTTACGCAGCGCCTCCTCGGCGTTTCCTCGTTCCACCACCTCGGCTTCCAACTTGCGATTGGTCTGGGTCAGTTCGGCCGTGCGCTGCTCGACCGTGGTTTCAAGGTGCTCACGGGATTGCCTGAGCTTCTGTGTCATTTCGTTGAAAGCGCTGGCCAATTGGCCGAATTCGTCCTCGCTAGAGGCGTCGATGTGCGTGTCGAGGCGGCCTTCGCTGATTGCTTTGACCCCGGTAAGCAACCGTCGGATGGGCGCCGTGATCGTTCGTGAGAGAAACGTAGCGATGAGAAGCGCCACCACGGTGCCGGCCAGGGTGAAGCCGGTCAACATGCGCGTGAACTGTTGGCCGATCGCTTGAATCTCCTCGACCGGCAGCGCGCTGTCCACGAGCGTACGCCGGAGGATCTGGTGGGACATCGCGGTAATGGATACCCCCAGCAGTATGATGGCCAGAAAGAAGGCAATCATAATGTTGTTGCGAAGACTCGATTTTGGAACGTCTTTCAGTTCGGGCATATGTCGAGGTCCTTATCTTGAAGTCATCCCAGAATCGCCGATCCCACGAAGAAAGTCACAATCGCCGCCGCACACCCGGAAAAGGCCATGATCAGGGCTTTGGCGCCGTTGTTGCTGAGCAGTTGCCGAACGTCGGCATTGAGGCCGATGGCCGCCATGGCGATCGACCAGGAGACGCCATAGATCGGCTTGACGACCGGAATCAGGGTCGCGACATAGAAATGCTTGTCCGCTGCGTAGACCGCTGTGCCGACCAGACCGGCCCCGAGAAAGAGCCACAGAACCCAGGGAATGTAGAGCCGCTTCCGCGTGAGGCTGGCGAACAAAGGAATCGCGACCAAGAGGCCCAGATACCGTGCCGCTTTGATCGATAACGCCAGGGAGGCGAGTTCCTTGTCCGAGAGTTCTCGACTGAGAAACGGCAGGCTCGCCACGGCGGCTTTGACAAACCCCGTCATTTGAAGGACCGACCCCGAGAGCAGGCCATACGTCTGATCCGTCATGCCCACGGTAGTCGCAACAAATGGGAGCAGGGTGAACAGCGCTACCAGGGCAGCGACGGTGACAGCCAGTATCGAGACCGAGATGTCGTCGGAGTCCGCGTCCACAGCGGGTGAGGCAATCGCAATAGCCGAGGCGCCGCAGATCCCGGACCCGGTGGCCGTCAAATAGGAGATGCGGTCTTTTTGTCCCAGGAGACGCCCTAACAAGAGGATCGTCGCGAAGTAGACGAGTACAACCAGCGCCGCTAGAACGATCGAGGCCGGCTCCATCTGAGCGTATTTGACGAAGTTGAGATTCTTGACGGCGTAAAAGGTGATACCGGCTGGAATGCAGATTAGCGGAGCGGCGGAAAATCCCTCGTGGCACTTCGTCTGGCGGCCGATCGCCGTGCGGATGATCACGCCGGCAACCATGGCAATGACGAGCGGATCGGCCACCGGCGAGTTCAGCAGCGCGGTCAGACCATAGGCCAACACACCGATGAACGCCGCCAGTGAGAGACCGGGGCCGATGGCTCGTAGTCGGTTTCTGTAATCTGCATTTCTCTTCACTTAGGTGACTCCCTTGATACACTTATCAGGCGTCGCTCAATTGTTCGAATTGGACTGAGTCTTGTTTGTGTACGCTGACACTTCCTGTTTCGGTAGCGTGAAGAAGAACGTCGTTCCCTCTCCAACCTTTGATTCGACCCAGACGGTGCCCCCGCGCAATTCGACGATTTTCTTCACGACGGAAAGGCCGATGCCGGTGCTCTCTATCTCATCGCGGCGGGTCAATGTCTGGAACATCTGGAAGATCTTTTCGAAGTATTTCTCTTTGATGCCCGGGCCGTTGTCCGCCACGTGGAATGTCCAGGATTCCTCGTCGGCGCGGCAGCCGATCCGAATGAGCCCGTGCGGCTTATCCATGTACTTGATGGCGTTGTTGACCAGATTCTGGAAGACCTGGACGAGTCGGACCTTTTCAAAGACCACGACGGGCAGGGTGTTCTCGATGGTGATCTCGATGTTCTCCGGCGGGGCCAATTGGCTGATGATCTCAGGGAGCATCGCGTCGAGATCGACGCGTTCGAGGCACTTGCTGGTTCTGCCGATTTCCGAATAGTGCAGGATGCTGTCGATCAACTCGCTCATGCGCGAGACGCGTCCCTTCAGCAGGTGCAGTTGCTCCTGACCTTCTTCATCAAATTTGTCGGCGTAGTCGACCGTAATCCAATCCGTGAGCGTGCCGATGCCGCGCAGCGGCGCCTTCAGGTCGTGCGCGGTAACGTAGGCAAAGTCCTGGAGTTCCTTGTTCGAACGCCGCAATTCCCGGACGGTCTCGGCCAGATGTTCATTGACACGGGCCAGGGCGTGTTCGGCCTTGTGTCGCTCCTTGGCTTCCATTTGCAGGGCAATCATATCGGCCAAGGAACCTGCGAAGTCTTGCTCCTCGAGCGTCCATTCCTTGGCGACGCCCACGTGTTCGCAGCAGAGGACGCCAAGGACCTTGCCATGCCGCCGAATCGGGGCATCCATCATGGAGGTGATGCCGAGCGGCTCCAGGTAGTCCTTCCGGAACTCGCACGTGCGGGAATCCTCGCACGCGTTATTGGCGGCCAGGATTTGACCGCTCTCGATCGCCCGGAAATAGGCCGGGTAGTCCACCGCTTTGAGCCGATGGCCGGCCTCGTGGATATCCCCCGTCTGCTTGTAGACGTCCTGGCAGACCAGTTCGTCGGAACTCTCGTCTATGAGCCAGATGCTGACCTGTTCCAGAGACAGTGCCTTGGCCGCTTCCTGGGTGATCTTCTTCATCGCCGCCGTTAGGTCCTCGTTGGCGTGTTTGCTGAGTTCGACGAGCGATCTCTGGTAATGGACGATTCTTTCCGTGCGGTACTTGAGGATCTGTTCGGTGTTCCTTCGAAAGGCGACCTCGCGTGTGAGTCTTTCATTGATTCGGGTTAACTCGGCGGTACGCTCCTGGACCCCCGTTTCGAGTTGTTCGTTGGCGTTGACCAGCGCCGAGTCTCGCTGCTGAATCTGTTCGAGCATTTCATTGAAGGCCTGTATGAGCAGGCCGACCTCATCGGTGCTGTGCTGTTCGGCGCGGATGTCGTACTGCTTTTTCTCCGAGACGAAGTGGGCGACGCCCGCCAGGTACAAGATCGGCGACGAGATGATTCTCTGGAGTCGGGAAGAGGCCAGATAGGCGACCAACGATGAAATGAGGAAGATCGCCAGAGTGACGATCACGCTTTGTCCGAGCATCGCATACAGCGGGTCCAGACTTGATGTCACGCAGATGGTCCCGATTTGTTCGCTCTCCAGCATAACGGGTCGAACCAGCGTGAGGAAATTGCCGGCGAAGACATGGCTGCTGGGCAGGTCGTTCAGGGTCAAGAGGGGAAGGGTCGCATCCTTGGGGCTGTAGGCGGCAAACAGGGTGCCGTCCTTGGTGTAGATACAGGCCGCTTCGATGGATGGAATGGCCTGGGCGGTGCTCAGGACTTCATTGGCGTCGGTGGGATCTTCGAACGTGATCGCGGCTTTGCAGCCGTCGGCCAGGACGTCGGCGTGCATAGACAGGCCGCGGACCATCGAACGGCGCAGGCTGGTCCACTCCCAGGCGGTAAAGATCGTTCCCGCCAGGAACAGGGCGCCGACGCACGTCAGCATGATCGTTGCCACCAGCTTGTGTTTGAGAGACAACTCTCGCATCCACGAAGCCAGAGCGGATTTTAGCCTGCCGCCTTTCATTTCACGGACTCGTTTTCCTCGTCATCATGTCCCTTGGACGGGTCATACCTTACGACACGCTTGGCGAGCCGAAGCAGTCGAGACCGGATCTGTAGTCTCGCGCGTTCGGCGGCCGCCGTGTTGACTTCAAACCGCACCTTCTTGTCTTCGATCACGAAATTGATCATCCCGCCGGCTTCCAGAAATCCCGGCATATCGGCCACCGTCAGAATCCCGATTTTCCGAATCGGGCTGAGAATGCCTCGTACATGCGGTCGTTCCGACGCACAGACGAAGAGCACATGACAGATCTCAATCGCATCGAGTTGAGGATGCTGTCGCGGCACGGCTCCGTTGGGATCTGCGAAATCGTCAAAGCCTTTGAATCGTTTCACCACGACGCGACGATTCCTGATTCTTCTGTCTTTCAGAGGTGCGAACGCCTTCTCAAAGGGATCGACGCCGACGATGCCAATCACAATCGGCTTGTTTGGATCGGGTGTTTCCTTGTCGCCCGATTCTCGGTCGAGTCGGTCGTTGTTAATGAACACCATGAAGTTGTATAGGAACGCGGCTTTGAGTTGATACTCTCGGCTGGGGGCTGAGTCGGCCCAGACCGCGGCCGAGACGCCTCCCAGGATCAGGGACGCTGCCAGCAGCACCGAAATGGACAGGGTGGTCCGCATGGTGGGTTTACGCCCCATCCCTTCCGGACTCATATTGTGTATTGTCTGATTTATCAAGCACGTTCATCTTCTCGTTGTCGTTGCTCAGAAACGGTATGTCAGCTTCACTCCGAATGTCCGTCCATCCTGATCGATGACATCCTGCTCATGTTCACCAAAAGCGGGATATCCGTATTCAATGTCGAAGAGGTTGTACAGTCCGGCCGATAGCTCCAGCTTTCTGGACGGACTGGTGTAGGTCAGTGTCAGGTTCGTCAGGAAGAAGTCATCGGCATCGTCGCCGGTGAGGGTCTTCGATTTGCTGTTGTACTGGACCTCCAGACCGGCAAAGAGCGTGTCCTCGACGACGGGGGCGATGAGATTCAGCTTCGCCAGGTGCTGGGGTGAATTCACCAACGTCGCGCCGGTGGCGTTATCCTCGGCGTCCACATAGGAATAGCTCGTTCGGGCACGAAGGCCACTATCCCAGCGGCCGTCCAACGTGAGTTCCAGTCCTCGGGCCTTGACCTCGTCGAGATTCCGGAACACCTCCAACCCGTCAGCGGGATCGATTTCCTGGGCGATAAGATCCTCCATGACATAGTAGAAACCACTGACCGTGCCGCGCCAATGCGGTGTGAAGGCGTGTTCCAACACCACTTCGTATGTCGCGATGGCTTCGGGGTCGAGGTCCTGGGCGGCCTTGGCGGTGGCTTCTCCGTCATGGTAGTACAGTTCATAGACGTTGGGAACGCGGAAGGCCTTGCCGTAGAGCAGCTTGAGCGTCGTATCGGCGCCAAGGTCCTGGATCAGCGCCAGACGGGGGTTCGTTGTTCCACCAAGACGATCGTATTTGTCGTAGCGCAGTCCGCCGACGATGGTTGTGCCGTCGAGGACCTCAAATTCATCTTGAACATAGAGACCCCAATTATGGCTGTGCCTGGAGTCGTCGAGGTAGACCTCCTCATCCCAGTTGGCCTGGTCCTGGCGCACGTTGTATCGAAACTCACTGCCTGCTGTCAGCGTATGGCCGGCGACCGGCTGGCCGACCACCTGGAATTCGCCCTCCCACCAGCGCCCTTTCCAGTACTCCTTGTTCACCACGATGTTGGGGTCCTCTCCCGCCTCAGCGTAATCCGTTGCCCACCGCGCATCGCAGTTGTAGTGCGTGTAGGCCGCCCGACCTTTGAGCGTCCAGGTTCTGGACAGTTCCCTGGCATAGGTCAGGCCCACAAGCGTGGTATCGTCCCAGCTTCTGGTTCTAGGGTCGCCAAAGACGGTGTCCCATGACGCCGTGGGAACGCCTTTCTCCCGGGCGGTATGGGCCAGCAGGAGCGTCATGTCTCCCCATCGCACGTTGGCGACGAGGTTGTCGAACTGATTGTCATCGTTCCTGACCAGCCCGTTCGCGGTTGCGGGATCGTCGAACTCCGCGAAGTACAGTTCTTGGCCCTCGCTCTCGTATCGCGTTCCAGAGACAAGAATCTCCAGCCCATTATCGAGCGTGTCCCCATACGTGATCCGCCCCTTCGTCGTGTCGTGGCTCGCCACTTCGCCCGACAATTCGAGTCCTCCAATGCGGTCGCCGGTCTTGGTGATGACGTTGATGACAGCCAGCAATGCGTTGCTGCCATACAGGGATGAGCCTGGTCCACGGATGATCTCCACTCGGTCAATGAGATCGACGTCGAGGATGAAATCGGTTCCAAGTGCAGGCGAATCGCCGACATTCTCGTTGATACGATGCCCGTCGACGAGCAGAAGGATACGGGTGCTATAATCGCCCGGCCGGCGGAAGCCGCGGATCCCGAGATAGTGATAGTTGCGATCGTAGTTGATGTAGAACCCGGGGACGCTGCGCAACACCTCGGTCAGGGTGCGGTAGCCGTATTTTCGGACCTCGTCGGCCGTGATCACTGTGACCGATGACGGCGCCTCGGAGACCTTCTGCGCGTGCTTCGAGGCGCTGTAGACCGTATTGATGTCTATCTCCATCAGCTCTTCCAGCGACAGATCAAACAACTGCTCTTGGGCCGCCTCCGTGCTTCCGGCCCAGCAGGGTAGACCGCTCCATCCTGACAAGAGGATCAGAGCCATGACTGTTTTCTCCAGTACCGACCGCATTGCCATCGTCAGAGCCCACTTCCAGGATTGTCTTGGCTTCCTGCGTCTCTGCCCTGGAGGGCGCGTGAGCATCTCGAACCACTATTTCTGCCCTTGACGGACCCGACCGGCGTCCGGTCGTTCTGTTGCGCTACCATAATCCCCCCAAAATAGGATATATATGCCGGTTCTGCGCCGGCATCATGTCACTATGAATGCGCGTTCCCGGCATATCGACCGTTTGCGATGGCCAAAAAAACAATATCTTCACGCGCGGCGTAACGCATGAAAGGCGGATCTCATGGGGGCAATGAGCGCCGTTATTGTGTCTGACCGTGCGTCAAATCGTTGGGATTCTCCGCGCCCCCCCATCCAGCCGATACGGCAAAGGCAGTGACTGAGGCGTCGCCCTATAAAATGGATTACCCCGAATGTGAGGAGGCCCAGTGGTCCCCCGACGGCGCATCTCCGTGGGCCGGCTGGCTCGGCGACTGGAGATTCGCCGACAGGTATTTCCATTGGCGGCGCCGCGACCTGGGCAAAGCACATCTGACATGATTCGTCAGGCTCTCGTCGAGACCATCGTTGGGAACGGAGCTTGCCTTTGTATCCCAACGCGGCTCGAGGGTCCGAATTCCAGGGGGTTTATCGGCCGTTGCGCCGGGCCAGCGGCGCCGCTGCGCGGCGTGCAAGGTCTTTGGCCTTGACAGTTTACCTATTCTCGGCATACTATCGGCCTTATCGTTTCGATGACCGCTGAAGGACACGGTGCGTTGACCGTCGCGCGGGCACGCGTCGGTTAAACGCCTGGAATCAGGGAGAGGAATACACTGAGTATTCGCTAATGCCACAGGGAATCGCCATCTTAGGATCGACGGGGTCTATCGGCCGCAATGCGTTGCGGGTGATGGACGCGCTCGGCCCGGACTATGAGGTTGTCGGCTTGAGTGCCCACAGCAGCGTGGAGTTGTTGGCCGAGCAGGCCCGGCAGTATCGGCCTCGGTTTGTCGCCTTGGCCAATGCCGACGGCGCAGCGCGCTTTCGGGCGCTTGTGGATGGTCTGGACACCGAGATTCTGACCGGTCCTGAGAGTTTGACCGAACTGGCCCAGTCGGATCGGGTCGATACCGTATTGACGGCGGTCGTCGGGGCGGCGGGGTTGCCTTCGGCGCTGGCGGCCGCGCGATCCGGCAAGCGCCTGGCCATTGCCAACAAAGAACCACTCGTCATGGCCGGAGAGTTGCTCACTCAAGTCGCGCGGGACCATGGCAGCACGTTGGTGCCCGTGGACAGCGAGCACTCGGCCGTTTTCCAGGCGATGCAGTCAGGGCGATCGTCCGAAGTGCGCAAGATCCTGCTTACCGGCTCGGGGGGCCCCTTTCGCGGGGCAACCCGCGAGGACCTGGAAGCCGTCACGCGCGAGCAGGCGCTGGCGCATCCGACCTGGCAGATGGGGCCCAAGATCACCATCGATTCGGCGACCCTGATGAACAAGGCGCTGGAGGTGATCGAAGCGAAATGGCTGTTTGACGTGCCGGTAGACACCGTCGAGGTCTTGATCCATCCCGAGTCGATCGTACATTCTCTGGTCGAGTTCGTGGATGGATCGGTTATCGCTCAGTTGGGCCAGCCCGACATGTGTCTGCCGATTCAGTATGCCCTGACGTATCCGCAGCGCGTCGCGGGGATCTCCAAGCCCCTGCGGCTGGAAGAGATTGGTCGATTGCACTTCGAGCGGCCCGCGCCGGAAACGTTCCGGGCCTTGCCGCTGGCATACGACGTGGCGCGCACGGGGGGAACGGCGCCGGCGGTCTTCAACGCGGCCAATGAGGCGGCGGTGGAGAATTTCCTGGCCGGACACATTCGGTTCGTTCAGATCATGCAACTCGTCGAACACTGTCTGGACAAGCACGACGTACGGCATCCGGCATCCCTCGAGGAACTGCTCGAAGCCGACGTGTGGGCCCGAAGGGAAGTGAGCGATCGGTTGGGACAGAAGGTCTGAGATCGTCACGGGCCGAAGGCGCCGGCGTTCTACCGTATATTGATGAATGATTGTATTGGGATAATCCACTCTGGGTTGGAGTTGCTTGATGTCGAAGAATGGAAGCTCGTCAAACAAGATATTCGGGGGCATTTTCTGGATGGCGGTTCTGGCCGTCGTCGTTTACCTCATCGTCAAGCATCTGAGCGTGGCCGGCAACGTGGCCATCACGCTGATCGGTTTCGGGTCGGTCATACTCATCCACGAGTTCGGGCACTTCATCGTCGCCAAGATCGGCGGGATCAAGGTCGAAGGCTTCTCCATTGGCATGCCCCCGACGTTGTTGGGCCTCCAAAGAACCCATGCCGGCCTGCGGTTCCGCATCCTGCCGATGTTCTTCGCCAAGGAGGATGAGGAGCCAGACGAGGGCGGGATGACCTTCACATTCGGCAAAGGGGGAAAGGCCAGTGACACCGAGTACCGCATCGGATTGATCCCCTTCGGCGGATATGTCAAACTGCTGGGCCAGGAGGATGTCGGCCCGGTCAAGCAAATCGACGATGCGCGATCGTTCGCCAACAAGCCGATTGGCATTCGCATCGCCGTCATCGCCGCCGGCGTCACGTTCAATATCATCAGCGCCGCGATCATTCTGATGACGGTGTTCCTGATCGGCATCACGTTCCCCCCGGCGGTGGTGGGCGACGTGGTCCCGGATTCGCCGGCCGCCCGGGCGGGCTTGCAGAGCGGCGATGAATTGATCGAAATCGACGGCGAAACCGACAATCTCGATTTCAGCAGTATCGCGCTGGCCGCAGCGCTGTCAAATCGCGACGAAGCGATTCCCGTAAAGGTCCAACGTCGCGGCGGCGCCATTGAGGAGATGACGCTGGTCGCCGAAAAGGCGCCGGATGGACAAATGCGCGAGTTCGGGATCATGCGGCCGCAGAGTTTAACCCTGGCGTCGATCAAGGACCCGAACGCCCTACGGGACAGAACCGGACTGCAGCCGGGTGACACCGTGACCGCAGTCAACGGTCAGACGATCACGCAATACTGGGAATTCACTGAGATCGCCCGAAACACCGGCGTTTCAACACTGGCCATCACCGCCGAGCGTCCAGGCGCCGACGGCGCCACCACCGAGTCCGTGCAGGTCCAGTTGCCGCTGGCCTGGACCCCCACCGACGGCAACGAAAGATCCGAAGCCGATTTGGCTCATGTCTACTCCATCGTTCCGCGTCTCCGCGTACTGCCCGGCGGCGTAGCGGACGATTCAAAAACGGCCGATCCGAATACGTCGCGTCTGCAAGGCAACGACATCATTCTGGCCATCGGCGACGTCGAGAATCCGACCTATACTGAGATGCGCAAGGTCACGGAGGCATTTGAAGACAAGCCGCTTCCGATCAAGGTGTTGCGCGCCGACCCGAACGGCGTCGAGCGAGCGGTGACCATCACCGTTACGCCCAAACGCGCCCCGGGGAGCGATCGGGTATTGATCGGTTTCGTTCCCGCTCTGGACGCTGAGCATGCCGTCGTGGCCAAGACGATCTCCATCCCCGACGGCCCGGCGAAGCTGGACATTCCGCGTGGCGCTAAGATCACCGCCGTCAATGGCAAGGCCGTCTCGAGTTTCTCCGAGATCATCGCCGAGGTGCGACGCTGGGACGGGCAATCGGTTCGGCTGGAATACCAACTGGACGAGACCACTGAAGGCCTGGTGACACTCCAGGCGGCCCAGGACGACAGCTCCATCGCCGTTCGATCCATCCTGGGAGAGGTCCTTCCCTTCGGCCCCCTGGAGCGGCTGTACAAGGCCGACAGTCCCGTCGAAGCCATCGGCATGGGGTACCGCAAAACCGTTGTGTTTGTCGTGCAGACCTACATCACGCTCAAGCAGTTGGTCTCCGGCCTGATCAGTCCCAAGCTGCTCATGGGACCGGTCGGGATCGTGGTCTCCAGCTACCAGATCGTTGAGGGACGCCCGCTGGTCTACTACGCCTTCTTCCTCGGTCTGATCAGCGCCAGCATCGCCGTGCTGAACCTCATGCCCATGCCGCCTTTCGACGGCGGACTGATCGTGCTCATGCTGGTGGAGAAGATCAAGGGCTCGGCGGTGAGCGAAAAGGCCCAGGGAATCCTGGCCTACGCCGGTTGGGTCCTCGTGCTCGGCCTGATGCTCTATGTGACGTTCAACGATATCCTCCGGACGATTCGCAGTTATCTCAACTAGTCAGGGCGGTTCTGCCGATAAGACAAGGGTGATAGGGTGTGATTCCCGCAACCGAAGAACGGACTTGAAGGTTTCCCCATGCTAGTTGACAAACACGCCGGCAAGGCGCTCAAGCGCAGTGATAAGCAGGTCTCTGAGAGTATCGAGCCGGCCGGCATCCGGCCCCCAAGCAGCGCTGCGTACCACGAGGGATTACCCGGGGCTTTGGAACGAGAAGATGCTCAGGTCCACCGACTCATCAACGCCGAGTACGATCGCCTGCAGAATACCCTGCAACTGATCGCCGCTGAGAACCAATGCTCCCGCGCCGTTCTGGCCGCGCTGGGCAGTGTCGTTCAGAACAAAACGACCGAGGGTTTCGTCGGCGCCCGCTTTCATGGGGGCTGCGAAATCGTTGATAGCCTTGAAACGCTGGCGATCGATCGGGCCAAGCAGGTCTTCGGCGCTCAGTATGCCAACGTTCAGCCCCACTCGGGCACCAGCGCCAACCAGATCGTTCTGACCGCGATCCTCAAGAGCGGGGACCGCATCCTCAGCCAGGCGATGGACCAGGGTGGGCACGTCTCCCACGGCGCCCCTGTGGCGTTTGCGGGTCACTTCTTCGAGATCGAGCAATACTGCGTCGATTCGACCAGTTTCCGGCTGGATTACGACGCCATCGTCGAGCAGGCCCGCCGGTTCCGACCCAAGCTGATCATTTGCGGCGCTAGCGCCTACGCCAGGACGATCGATTTCGCGCGCTTCCGAGCGATCGCCAACGAGGTGGGCGCGTTTCTGTTAGCCGATGTCTCGCACATCTCGGGTCTGATCGCCGCCGGAGTGCATCCGTCTCCTGTCGATGAAGCCCACTTCACGACGACGAGCACCTACAAGCCGGGCGGTCCGCGCGGGGGGCTGATCCTCATGGGACGTGACTTCGATACGCCCATCCAGATCGGCAAGAAAACTGTCTCGCTCTGGGAGCGCATCGAGAAGACGACATTCCCGGGCTTTCAGGGCACTCCCTATCTGAACAACATCGCCGGCAAGGCGGTCTTCTTCCGCGAGATGCTGTCTACGCAGTACAGGGACTGGCAGTTCAAGATCGTCGAGAACGCCCAGACCCTCGCCCAGGCATTCGCTCGCCTGGGTTACGACGTCCTCACAGGCGGGACCGATAACCATATGGTCCTGGTCAACGTGGCGCACTTCCGCGATGGGTTAACCGGCCTGATCGCCCAGCACTGCCTCGAGGACTGCGGCATCATCATCAACATGAATCGCCTGCCCTACGACAGCCAGAACGCCCGCGTCACCAGCGGCATGAGACTGGGCACGCCCATCGTCACCCGCAACGGCATGGCCCCGGCCCAGATGGAGCCGATCGCCCAACTCGTCGATACCGTCCTCAGACGCGTGGAGATCCAGGACCCCAAACACTACCGCCTCGACGAAAACCTCCAGACCGAAACCCTCCAGCACGTCCAAGACCTCTGCGCCCGCTTCCCCATCGCGTGAATGCGGGAGCTTCTCTGAGCGGGGCCCCAGCTTCACGGGCGTACCGCGACTCCCTATGGCACGTCTTTGTGGGTCCCCCCAGCGCATAAAAGAAGGCCATAAGTTGGCAGCTTATGGCCTGTTGGCTTGTAACCGTAATACATACTACTAGATTGTCATGGATGTGCTCAGGGTACCCAGAGGCGGGGGTCGGATGAGACCCGATGCAGTCCAGGTCTTGACGTGCGTGTCAGTTGTTCTGGTTGTAGGTTGGCTAGTGCGTTGGTTGTAGTCATATGAGCGTTCCGCCGAGGGCGGAGAAGGGCACAGGCCGAGGACAAGCCAGAATACTTCAGCGACAAACATCCATGTTCTCATAGCGATTCCTTCAAAGTTCTGTGGGCAATATCGGCGTCGCTCGCGGTTTTTCCTTAGCGAATCTGTTGCATCTGAACGCCGGGTATGGAGACGGGGATTGGTATGTTATAGGTCCAGGGTGCCGGTATCAGTGTGCTCGGCGGCATTTTCTCGGTAGTGCCCTCGACGTCCGAATTGCCGGCGCCGGAGGAGACGGGGGTATCAGCATCAGAAGGGCCGATTCGGCCGGCCGGAAAAAATCTCCATACGAGGGGGGAATTATGGATGCCTCTGGCCCAGCCGCTCGATGCGGGAGATGCGGCCGGTTATTTGGTGCGTTCGAGAAGGGCCAGCGCCAGGCGGCGCAGGCGCTCGGCCTGGTCGCCGAAAGTCGCGACGGCGTCGATCGCTTCCTGGGCCAGCGTTCGCTCCAGTTCCCGAGACTTCTTGATGCCGATCACGGCCGGGTACGTGCATTTGGCCGCCTCGATGTCTTTGCCGGCGGTTTTGCCCAGTTGTTCGCTGGAGGCGCTAACGTCGAGGATGTCGTCGGCGATCTGGAACCCCAGGCCGATCTTCAGGCCATACTCCGAAAGGGCTGCGAGTTGCTCGGAGGTGGCGCCGCCGCAGAGCCCGCCCATGACGGTGGCGGCGCGGAACATCTTGGCCGTCTTGTTGATGTGGATGTACTCCAGCGATTCAATCGTGCCGGCGGTGTTCTCGCCCCGCAAGTCGGCCATTTGTCCGGCGATCATGCCGGCCGGCCCGGAGGCCTGGGCCAGGGTCGCGATGAGCTTGACCGCCAGAGCCGGACTGGCCACGCGCGTGGCCAGCAACTCGAACGCGAGGGTCAGCAGGGCGTCGCCGGTCAGAATGGCCGTCCCTTCGTCGAAGGCCTTGTGGCAGGTGGGCCGGCCGCGACGAAGGTCGTCGTCATCCATCGCCGGCAAGTCGTCGTGAACGAGCGAGTAGGTGTGGACGATCTCGATCGCAGCAGCCGCCGTGCGGGCGTCCGGGTTGTCCTGACCAACGATGAGTTCGCAGCACCAGAGCAGCAGCACCGAGCGAATCCGTTTGCCCGGCGCTGAGAGGGTATAGGCCAGCGCGGTTTTCAGATTGGGATGGATCTCGGTCTGCTCGGCCAGCAGCGTCTCAAGGGTCTCATTGACGACTGGGACTTTGTCGCCCAGCAAGGCGCCTATATCGGAGTCAGGAGGTTTTATTGTTGGCATGCCTGGTAAGCGAGTTAGCAATATCCCCGAGCTTTTGCGAATACGTCACGAATACTGTATTATATCGGTTTCCTCGGAATATTGCAGGAAATTATGCATACGAAAATGATCATGATTCTGGGCGTTACCGCCTCGGGCAAGGCTCGGCTGGCGTTTGAATTGGCGCAGCATCTGGGTGCCGAGATCGTCAGTATCGATTCGATGAAGGTCTATCGGCGCATGGACATCGGGACGGCTAAGCCCACCGGCCAGGCCCGTCAGCGGGTTCCATATCATCTGGTGGACGTGGTCGAGCCCAGTGAATCGTTCAGTGTGGGGCTCTTTTCCGAGCGGGCGACCGCCGCGATCGAGGATATCCAGGCGCGCGGCAAGCCTGTCGTCGCCGTCGGAGGGACCGCGCTCTATATCAAGGCGCTGCTGTATGGGCTTTTCGAAGGCCCCGGCAGTGACGAGAAGATCCGCGCAGAACTGCGGGCCCGGGTCGATTCCGAGGGCTCGGCGGCTCTCCACCGGCAATTGCGGCAGATCGATCCGGCGACGGCCGACCGCGTCAGCCCAAACGACGCCAAGCGCATCATCCGCGCCCTGGAGGTCTATCAGCTCACGGGCAAGCCCATTTCCAGCTTTCAGACGCAGTTTGATGCGACCCGGCCGCTCCATGACTGGACGATCGTCGGACTGCGGCGCGACAAGGCGCTGGAGAGCCGGCGGATCAACGCCAGGGTCAAGAAGATGATCGAGATGGGTCTTCTCGAAGAGGTCCGATCTCTTCTGGCCGAAGAGAGGCCCTTGAGCCAGCAGGCCCGCTGTGCGATCGGATATGCCGAAATTATCGGACACCTTGCCGGTCAGATCGTGCTGGACGAGGCGATCGAACAGACCAAGAAGAACACCCGCCGCCTGGCGAAGGGCCAGCGCACCTGGTTCAAGACGTTCCGAGACGTCCACTGGCTTGACATCGAGCCGGAGGAATCTACCGAGAGCGTTTTCGCTCGGGCCGAACCGCTTTTGCGTCTCTAGCACGTTGGGCGAGTCAATCGCGTGTAACACCTCGGCTCGGCGCGCAATTGTGCTTACAGAACCGCGGGACATCGCGGCTTCATCAGCGATCGCTTGAATCGGGAACTCCTATCACCATCAGTGCGGACCCTGTACGTCGCCGGGGCGGGCCATCCGTCCATGAGCGGATAAGGAGCGAACCATGAATGCGAGCGGATCAGCATACGGATTGGATCGACGCCGGTTTTTGCAATCAGCGGCTGGAGCGGGAGCAGCGCTGGCCTTCGGACCGATGGTCAACGCTGCAACGACAGACTCCCCCAAGGAGGATGTCGTCAATGTCGCGCTCATCGGCGCCGGCGAGCAAGGCAAGGTCCTGATGGAGACGGCGCGGCGCATTTCCAATGTGCGCTTCCAGGCGGTCTGTGACATCTGGAAGTACAATCGCAAGTGGGTCGCCGGCCGACTGCGCGCCTATCGCCATGGGCACAATATGTACGAAGACTACCGCGAAATGCTGGACAAGGAGAAGGGGCTCGACGCGGTGATCATTGCCAGTCCCGATTGCTGGCACGCCGAGCATACGATCGCTTCTCTGAATGTGGGCTTGCACGTTTACTGCGAGAAGGAGATGTCCAACACGCTGTCCGGCGCCGCGGCCATGGTCCGCGCCGCCCGCAAGACGGGCAAGCTGCTGCAGATCGGCCATCAGCGTCGGAGCAATCCGAACTACATCTTCTGTCGTGAGAAGCTCCTGGCCGAAGCGAAGCTGCTCGGCCGGGTTACATCGATCAACGGGCAATGGAACCGCTCGGTCCGTGCGCCGCTGGGCTGTCCCAAGAACAAGGAGCTCGACGAGGCGACGTTGAAGCGTTACGGCTACGAATCGATGCACCAACTGCGGAACTGGCGCTGGTACAAGAAGCTCGGGGGTGGGCCTATCGTCGATCTGGGTTCGCATCAGATCGATATCTACAACTGGTTCCTTGGCGCCCGGCCCACCTCAGTGCTGGCCAGCGGACGCAACAACTACTACGACACGAAGACGCACGAGTGGTACGACACGGTGATGGCGATCTACGAATACGACACGCTGCAAGGTCCTGTTAGCGCGTACTACCAGACGATCAGCAGCAACAGTGGGCAAGGCTACTTCGAGATGTTCATGGGACACGAGGGGACGCTGCTGATCTCCGAACGCGCGGCGCGCTCGCGCATTTATCGTGAGACTTGGGTGGACGAAAAGAAGTGGGACCCGTGGGCCCGGAAGGGGTATCTGGGCGAGCGTGTGGAAGAGGAGAAGAAGAAAACCCCGGCAACCTCGGGCGCAGCGCTGGACGTCCGCGATTCGGTCCCTCCGCCGGCCTATCGATTGCCCGTCGTTATGGATAAGCGGGTTCACCAGCCCCATCTGGAGAATTTCTTCGACGCGATTCGTGGCAAAGCGAAGCTCAACTGCCCGGCCGAGGTCGGCTATGAAACGGCTGTCACGGTCCTGAAGGTCAACGAGGCCGCCGCAGCGGGACGCAAGCTCCACTTCAAGCCGGAAGACTTCACCGTTTAACCGCGATAGCAAGGGAACGAGTCATGACCACCGGTGGGATGCCAAGACAATTTGATCGCCGCCGTTTCCTACAGTCCGCCGCTGGGGCGGGGGCGGTGCTAACGTACACCCCGGCCCTCTTCAATATGGCCAGGGCTGCAGAGGAACCAGACCCAATCAATGTGGCCGTCATCGGCGCCGGAGCCCAGGGACGGCTTCTGGCGATTCTGTCTCTGCGCATCCCCGGTGTGAAGCTCAAGGCGGTTTGTGACATCTGGAAAGCGTATAATCTTAAGTGGCTGTCCCGGAGACTACAAGCACTTGGCCACCCCGTCAGCGCCTACACTGATTACGAGGAGATGCTGACGAAGGAGGATGATCTGGACGCGGTGATCGTCGCGAACCCCGACTGCTGGCACGCCAGGCACACCATCGCGTCCCTGGAGGCGGGATTACACGTCTACTGCGAAACGCCCATGGCCCACACGCTGGCCGACGCCCGAAGCATGCTCAGAACCGCCCGGCGAACCGGCAAGCTCCTGCAAATCGGCCAGCAGCGCCGGAGCAATCCACGGTACCGCTTCTGCTGTGAGACGCTCCTGAAGGAAACGGGGCTACTGGGGCAGATCACCGCTGGTCACAGTCAATGGAACCGCCCGGTCCACCCACCCATAGGCTGGCCCAAGCGCTACGGGATTGACAAGGCGATCTTGAATCAGTACGGATACGAATCGATGCACGAGTACCGAAACTGGCGCTGGTACAGAAAGCTCGGTGGCGGTCCCCTGGCGTATGTCGCAACGCAACAAATGGACATCTGCAACTGGTTCCTCGGCGCCAAACCGAAGTCGGTCCAGGCCGGCGGATGCGCCCAGTACTATCGCAAGGAGGGATTTGAACTGCACGACACCGTCATGGCGATCTATGAATACGCAACCTCCCAGGGTCCGGTCCATCTCTCCTACCAGATGATCAACACCAACAGCAGCTTCGAGCACTTCGAGAGCCTGATGGGTACGGAAGGAACACTGGTGATCTCTGAGATGCCCCACCTGGGCGAAGTCTATCGAGAGCTTCGGATACCTCACTCACAATGGCAGAAATGGATCGTGAAGGGATACCTGGAGTCACCCGCAGGACTCAAACCAATCGAACGCGATCTCGCTTTGCCCATGTACATCGTACGTGAGACACCGCCGCCCTTCATGGCCAAATCCCTGCCGTATAAAATACCGGTGCAGACAGACGGGCCTCATAGTCAGGCGCATCTGGAGAACTTCTTCGACGCGATTCGTGGCCAAGCCCAGCTCAACTGCCCGGCCGAGGTGGGCTACGAAACGGCGGTCACGGTCCTGAAGGTCAACGAGGCGATCGAGGCCGGACGCAAACTGTCGTTCACGCCGGAGGAATTCATCGTGTAGAGATGAAGCCCTTTATCCGAAGTTGTAGTGCTTCTTGACCGATTGCTCCACGTTCCAGACGCAGTCGAGGTCTTGCGGAAAGACCACCAGGTCGCCCGGGCCGAACGTCACCGATCCATCGGCGTCCGTGACCGTGACCTTACCCTCGATGATCAGACAAGTCTCTTTCTCGGTGTATGACCAGTCGAAAGAACTGGATTCGCAGGTCCAGGTCGGCCAGGCCCGGCACCGGTCGGCCTCTTGCTCCGTTGGTTTGCGCACCACAATATCGTTCACTGTCGGCATCGTATCTATTCTCCTACCGAAAATCAGCCATCAGATGTTGTCCTGTAAGCGGCCTCATTATAGCGGGGTCCGCCCGTTTGGGAATACCTCACTGCTTTTTCTGGGAAGCGACTGGCGGTCCCCGTCGTTTGCCCATACACTCTGACCTTTGTTTTGGGGCAGATTTGTGGGGAAAACACGGCACCGATGAACCAGGATCAACTAGACCGATTTCAGCGCTGGTTTGGCAAATACGCCGGCGGTTTCTACGGCGATGACGCCTACGTGAACGCCAATCTGCGGCTCAAGCAGGAGCATACGGAGCGGACGTCTCAGGAGATTGTGCTGCTGGCGCGTGAATTGGGCCTGGACGACGACGAGACGCGGATCGCTGAACTGGTCGGTCTGCTGCACGATATCGGCCGGTTTCCGCAGTTCGCCCGGTATCGTACGTACAATGACCCCCGCAGCGTCAATCATTGCCGGCTCGGCGTCCAGGTCCTGCGGGACGAGGGCGTGCTGGATGTGCTGTCCAGCGACGAGCGGCGCTGGGTGGAAACGGCGGTCGGACTCCATGGTCGCAAGTCCTTGCCATCGGCCCTCAACGGGCGGGTGCTCTTGTTCGCCAAGCTCATTCGCGATGCCGACAAGATCGACATCTTTCGCGTCGTCGTGGAGAACTACCAGCAGTACCGGGAAGACCCTGAGGGCTTTCTGCTGGAAATCGAACTGCCCGACGTGCCCGAGTATTCGCCCGAGGTGCTGGAAGCGGTCCTGAACGAGGAACTTATCGATTCGGCCAAGCTGCGCACGCTCAACGACGCCAAGCTCTGCCAGCTCGGCTGGGTCTACGATCTCAACTTCACCGCCTCGCTCAGACGGATCGACCAGTGCGGCTTCCTGCCCGAACTGTTCTCCTTCCTGCCGCAAGACGAAGACATCCAACGGGCCTGCCGCAAGATCCGTCAGTTCGTAGATTCCAAGCTGTCCTAAAACTGCCAGCCGTAGCGGAGCCAGAGACTGTGACGCTTGCTGTTGGGAGAATACTCCCCATCGTAGGCCAGCGAGACGGTATGACGCGTCTTCCTCAGCACGACCGACCCAGACAGCGACATCGCCGTCCGATCACGTTCTGATTTAACCGACACCGTCGCCGCCCTGGTTGTACTCTTCGTACAGGTCGCGGAGAAAGTCGTAGCCAGCCTCTCCATACATGTTGCAGATGGTATCCGCTTGTTCTTTGCAGTTGTGTTTGTATAGCGATCTAACGATGCCCCTTATGTCGTCCTGGTCGTAGTCAGGGTAGACATTTGCATTCAGCATGGCCAAGTAGATCTCCGCTACTTCCTTCGGGGTGGTGTCAACATGGTTGGCGAGCTTCTCGACCAAACCGGATTCGTGCCATTGTGCTCTGATGTATGTAGCGGTCAACAGACTCCATTCTTTGACGTTGTCGTCGATTTGATCCACTACGCCAAGCCACAGGTACAACTGGGAAATGATGCGTTGATACTCTGGCTCTTGCTGCTTCTCCTGAAGTAGTCCAAACATAGCTTCCCACAGCGGTTTGATTCTCGCCTTCAACTTGTTTTGAGGCTCGTCACCTTCGAGGTCGCTCAAGAAGTTCACGATTTGAGATAGCTGCTCCGGTTTAGCTAGCTCCAATATTCGATGCATTAGACTGTTTTTGTCGGTTATTTTCTCCCAGTCTTCCAAAAACGCAATACAGATATGTTGCACCAGGTTCTCAGTGACATAGCTATCTTCAAAATCCATTTCGAGGGCCTTACGATAGTGCCCTCTTCTCGTGAGTTCAGAATAGACCTCCTCGAAAACGTGGGGGCTGTAGGATAAGTACGCCCCAAACGCAGCGACCCAGTGCTCTTCCGACTCCTGGGGGAATATGCGGTCGATCTCCTCGAATACCCACTCCTTGTCGAGAAACGGTAGATAGGGGATGTACTTGCCTACCGTTACCCAAAAATCGATCGGCGACTCGGTCGCGGGGTCGAGACGGTCTGCAAACGCATTCCGTATTGCGTCGGGCCACCTGCGCTGCTCATTTTTCTTATAGAGGCGGGCATAGTGCAAAGCATAGCTGATGGCCGCTGAGAACGCACAGGCTCGCGGGCTGGTCAGGACGGAATTAGCGATCTTATTCGTCTCCGAAACGACGGACTCGGCCTTGTCTGTGAGCACAAGCACGATCTTCTCGATTTGCGGCAGATGCTCTGGATGAAACGCATGGTTGTCATCCTGCGTCCCGGCTTGGAGAAATTCTGTAATTTCGCGAACGAGGTAGTTCCTATAGTTTGCCTCATGCTCGCCGTACTCCGCATCCCAGAAGTCGTCCGACCCGATCAACTCCTGGACAAACGTGAGGATCTTTCCGACCGCGAACTCGTTCTTCGCATTCCAGGCTTCTGTGAAGGCATGGAGGAGGTCGTGTTGATAGGTCGGTGGTACTTGGTGAAATGGCGGCATGTCATCTGCAAACCTTTCAGGATGGTCTCGGGCCGTCTTTTTCAGGGCAGCAGAGAGGCCCTGGGCGGAAACGCGTTCCAACCCGAAGCCGTCTTCTTCCTTCCATTCTTTCAGGAAAGAAGCGATATCCCCATTCGTCATTGTGAGGAATTCCTCTTCCGACTTTGGGCTTCTCTGGCGCACGAAGCCACTCTCGCTCCACGAGAGGAAGCTGGGATGGTCAACCTTGCCTGGAGCTTTCTTGTCATAGAGACCGAAACGTTCCTTCACTGTGGCATTGTCTGTATCTAACAGAGCTGAAAGCCACCGCTTTCGTATCGAAGCCTCAAGGACATCCTTTCTCGGCTCATCCGCATTTGGCCACTCTATGTTTTCGATCCAAGCCAATGCCTGCCCTGTCTGGCCATCTGTAAAGGTCCCGCAATTCCCCTCGAGGAGAACATACACTTCATGATGCAATTCGTGCTCTCGTAACGGGTTGCCCTGCCAGTTCCAGAAGAGGTCCTGAAGCTGCCCCCAGTGGTGATTTATGGCGTGGACCGCGAGTCTCTTGAATATCGAGTGCTCCTCTTTCAGTAGTTCACCGATTCGTCCGCGAATATCCCCTGGCTTCGCTCGTTCAAGGAGGTCGCGCGCAAAGCTGACCAATTGACAACCATATTTGTCAGGGAATCTCGTTTGGGCTGTCGTTTCTATCGAACGAATCCAAGGATCGCCGACCATAAATTTGTCGATCTCCCCGACCTCTCGCATCTTTTCAAGTGCGACATTGAGCGCTTCTATGCCACACAGAGTAGCGATCCCTTCCATGTTGGGGCCACCTGTGACTTGCTTCAGCCAGTGCTCATCCATTAAAGATGTGATCTTCTGGTCCTCGCCTTTCTTCACCCTGTAGGAGAGAACGACGTCCAACAATTTAACAACAAGGTCATCTCTTTCTGCCTCTATGAATCCAGGCAGCAGCCTCTTGCCGATCTCACTCGCGACAACACCGGTTCCGAATTGAGTCTGCAAGGCATCGCCGACAAATTTAACATGGCTCTTCCGCCATTCGTCGCTGGGCAGCATGGATATGATCTTGACCATAAACCAGTCTGTCCGGTAGTTGTCGATGCGGTGTCCCTCCGCGTCCCTGTAGTTCGTGATCTCGTCCACGATTGACACAAGAGTGTTCGTTATCTCCTGGTCTGGATTCTTCTGATTCTCTTCTGCGACCTTCTCCAGATAGAGCAGAACATTCCATTGCGGAATCGTGAAGAAACCGGGTTGACCCTCCACTTCGCTCGGCGGCGGGTTCTTCGCGGCCTGAAAATAGTCTTGCTGCATCGAAGGCGACAACCATTGGGGCGCCTCCGTTGACTCCGCGAGTTTCCTGAAAGCATAGTTCTCAAGTGGGGTGTCATTGCGAACAATCTGAAAGAGCCTTTGCTTCGAGGTGACACTGGGCGATTCGATCAGTGTGTCAATTTCTGAGAAGGCTGCGTGAAGGTATCCAGAAACGCGGTTCAATCTTGTGTTCCATTCCCGGATAACGGACTCAAGCTGTTTGTACCCGCATTTATCCTTTTGGAAACCCAGGAGTTGAATACCCATATTGGCATAGTAGCTCTGCTCGAACTCCAGGAGTCGCTCTTCACCTGCAAAGAAAGGCCTCAACATGAAATGCCGGCGTTCTTTCTTCTCTTGCGGGTCGAACTTCAAGAAGAGGTACTCCATAAGCTCAAATTCAGTTAGTCCGTAGCCAAGGAACAACACAGTGTATTCGGCGAATATTCTCTTCAGGAACTGCTGAATCGTTTCGTCGTTGTAACACTCGAAATATTGCCGCAACGTGAAGACCATGGTTTCTGGAGGCTGTATGCATCCGTGGATGTGGTAGAGGTTGAGACGCTCCACATTCGCAGGGTCCAGTTTCTCCCGGTCGAAATGAATCGAGGCTTTATCAAAGTAACGGTGAAAAAGCCGATCGGCATTTGTCGTTACGAATACGGCGCGAAGCTTGTATATATCGTAGTAGATATTCGGTTCAATCGCTTGCAGGTCATCTCGCAACGCATTTCGCATTGCTTCCATGAACTTTTCTTCAAAACCCTTCGCAGCAAGCAACTCTTGGCAGATCGTTATCACTTTTCTATGATCCGATATCTGCAGGAGTGATTCCTTATCCTTGTAGGTTAGGTAGTGTAAGATTCTTTCTGTAAATTTGATCAACGCAGTTCTGTTTTTCCCCTTCGTAAGAAGGTGAGGGGGAAAATAGAACGGCCGAATATGAGGGCATTGCAAAAGCGGGTCAAGTCGTTCCAA
>Ga0208279_1000455_pt1 | contig 33196 bp, 23 predicted proteins | sample AntAceMetag02UKM_FD_184766 | JGI IMG/M metagenome (GOLD analysis project Ga0208279, IMG submission 184766) | Saline lake microbial communities from Ace Lake, Antarctica - Antarctic Ace Lake Metagenome 02UKM (SPAdes) (version 2) | ecosystem: Environmental > Aquatic > Non-marine Saline and... | reverse complement strand
TCTCAGAGAGCCTTCTGAGAGCTTCACTCAGCCTGTTAGATGCACATAAACAACCTTTCTTTGATTTTGCTTTCAGGGGGACACTTCTAAATAGTTTAGAAGGGGACATTTCTAAATAGTTTGGACAAACCATCTTAAAACGGTTTACGCGCCGCTTTATTAATGCTATTATTGCGCGGCATTTATGGATTGCTCGGGAAAAGGTTAAAGGCCGGAAGAGAAGTCGGAGCTCCCCGCCCCCGGCCGGGGGGGGAGATAGCTTTGTCAACGATTCAACTGCATAAAAACAGAAATGGAGGCCCTTTATGACGCTGAAGCTGCGCGCTGTGGTGTTTGACAACGATAACACAATAGCCAGGATTTATCCCAGCCCAAGGATTTATTGGCGCGACGTTTTCCTCAAGGTGGTCGAGGAGTGCGGCGGCAAGGTCCCTGAAGGCAGGGAGGACGAGTACATGCTCTCCTACTACACCGGTAAGGGGTTCAAGGAGAAGTTCGAGACGATAGGCATAAAAACCAGCAAGGACGAGTTCCAGAAGGTTAAGGGTATCGTGGACGAGCGGGAACGCGTCGCCTACACCAAGGCCGGCAAGGCAGGTTTATTCCCGGACGCGGTGGAGATAATCGAGTACCTCGAGGAGACCGGCATCAAGTTCGCGGTGGCAACCTTCACCACGAAGCCCGTCGTCGTGGAGGCGTTCAACCAGAAGCCCGGCGTTCCACGCCCCCAGGCCTTCTTCGACTGGAACGACTCCCTCAGGCTCAAACTGGAGAAGCCGAACCCGAAGATCGCCAAGCTGGTCCTCGACCAGCTTGGAGTCGCCGCCGGGGATGCGGCAATGGTCGGTGACAGGCTGACTGACGTGATGATGGGAAACCTTGCAGGAATGACCACATTCCTCGTGAAGAGGATCGAAGAGGACGGCAGGGAGATGGTGGAGCTGATCGAGAAGGAGATAGAGGCCGCGAAGCTCGACCCCGAATCGAGTATAAAGGTCCCGGATTATCAGGTTACCAGTCTTACCCAGATTATCGACCTGCTGAAAGAGGATTAATCGTGAGCCCGGAGAAGAAAAACAAGGAAATAACGAGGTTCAGCGAACCGTCCGATATAGGCCTGCAGGTGGAGAAGACCAGGAGCCAGATCGAGGTCCTGAAGAAACAGCAAGAGGAGCTCCAGAAAGAGAAGGAGGACCTGGAGGACCTGAGAATAAAATACACCGCTCTTGTAGAGGGCAAGAAAGAAATAATAGAGAGCCTGAGTAACGGTATCGCCCTTCTTGAAATAGAGGAGCAGGAGTCCGGGAGAATGCTGGAGCTGGCCTCGGAAACGAGGCGGCAGTTCAAGGACCTTCTCGCCGGCATCTCCTCAATTCGCGAGGATATCCTGGACGACGAGAACGTGGGCGAGCAGATCGGCAGGGGACAGATTCTGATCGACAGGGCCGTCAGGGCGCTGAACAAGGCAAGGGGAAAGATAGAGGCCTTCTCGCGCAGTGGGGAGGCCGACGCGATCCACGCGTTACAGGAGACCTCCGTGGAGAGCCGCCGGGGCATGACTTTCGCCGAGGCTGTAAGGCTCGGTTTCGGCCTGGCTGTGCCCGGGCTGATCATCGCGCTGATCATCCTCGCACTGGTTAAAGTGTTGCCTTAATCGAGGTATATTACAAATCAAGCGCGACCAATACAGCAAAAAGATCCAGGACATCGAGAAGCGAATCGGCGCTCTCTCGAGGGAGATAAAGGACCTCGAGAAACTATCCATCCCCGGGTCCCGGAAAATAGAATCAGTTTCAAGGCATATACAAAAAAAAGAACTCCCCGAGTCAGAGCGACGGTTCGTCAGCTACCTCAGCGCGGGAAGCTTCCAGACCATAGACCTCAGGAGACACGAGAAAAGATCGGCCAAGATCAGGAAATTTATCATTGTGGCCGTCATTCTGGCGCTTATCCTCATCGTATGGGTCTGGTTTAGCGGTTGAGGGTTTTTATTGGCATGAAAAAGGCGCGGTTCATCGCTATCCTGTTGTTTCTTTTCACGGGCGCTCTTCCGCTGCGCGGTGAGGAGGTTCCGAGGATCGTCTTCGAATCGCCCGATTACGATTTCGGCAGGGCTTACCAGGGAGAGAAGGTTGTCCATACCTATCAGTTCCGGAACCGGGGTGGAAGCGCCCTTATCATAGAGAAGGTGAGATCCTCCTGCGGCTGCACAACGACGCTTATTTCCGCAAAGACGGTCCCCCCGGGAGAATCAGGCGAGATAAAGGCCACTTTTTCCACGCGAGGGAGAAAGGGGCGGCAGCGGAAGACAATCACGGTTATCTCCAATGACCCGGAGAACAGCGCCGCCCGCCTCACGATCTCGGGAGAGATCGTCGCGCCCCTGAATCTTGTTCCGGCCCGGCTCCATCTCCACGAGATTACGTTCGGCAAGGGTAAAAGCGAAGACGTGAAGGTGGAGTTGTCGAAGGATTGCGATATTCGCAGAATCACGGAGGTTCACTCCACCTCGCCCCATATAACGGCGGAGGTGGAGGACACGGAGTTTTCCGGGAAAAGAGGGGGGCCATTATCCTTTGTCCCGCGCCTGTTCGGGCGGAGAAAAGAGAAGGTGCCGGGGACAGTCCTTCACGTACGCGTCAGCCCCGTGGCGCCGAAGGGGAGGCTCTCCGGGCGCGTCACTCTCCGGTACGAGAACGGGAAAAAGGGTGAGGCGACGCTGCAGGTCTACGGCCGCGTCGTCGGCAACATAGCGGCCAGGCCGGCGCGGCTATCTCTGGGGTCCATCTACCCCGGGGCGGGAAAGGAGAAATCGATCGTCGTCACCGACAAGAGAGGTCGGAAGCTGGTCATAAACAGGACGGAAACAGGTTCCGAGTTCCTGGAGGCGGTACTGGAGCCCGTGGATATCTCGAGCGTGCGGTGTCTCGTAAAGGTCAAGCCCGGCGCGCCGCCTGGTGTCATCAGGGGGCGGCTGAAGCTCTTCACGGACGATGCGGCAGAGGGCGTCGTGGAAATACCCTACGCGGGACGAGTCATGATTCAGAAAAGGACCCCCGGGAATGATTAAAAAGATCTCCCATCCGGGCCAGCGCGTAGGGGTCTTCGTGGATGTCCAGAATCTTTTCTACTCGGCCAGGACCCTCCATAACGCGAAGATCAACTTTAAAACGCTGCTCGAAAAAGCCGCAGGCGGAAGGATACTCATCAGGGCCATCGCTTATATCGTTCAGAAAAGCGGAGTGGACCAATCCGCCTTTATCGAGGCCCTTCACCGCTCGGGCTTCGAGGTCAGGTCGAAGGATCTTAAAATAAGGGCTGACGGCACAGCCAAGGGCGACTGGGACATGGGCATCGCCATCGACACCATCGCCATCGCAAGGAAACTGGACACGATCGTGCTGGTCACCGGTGACGGTGATTTTGTTCCCCTCGTCGAGATGCTGAAGGCCGAGGGGTGCAGGGTGGAGGTCATTTCGTTCAGGCGATCGACTGCACACGAGCTGATACAGTCGGCGAACCTCTACACCGAGATCGGCGAAGACCTCCTTCTGAAATAGCCATCCCCGGTGCCGGGAACGCAAGCCCACTTCCTGCGTCAAATCAACTAGCAGTAATGACCAAGATACAAGAAACAAGAAACAATAACCAAACAATATTCAAACTCCAAATTAAAATAATCAAACTCGGTGGTCCTTTCTTCAAGGTCAAACCTGTGTTTGTTTGGTGATTGATTATTGGTCATTGTTTGTATCTTGTTTCTTGTATCTTGCATCTTGTTTCTTGGTGTTTGGTTATTGTTTCCTCGTTCGGCTTTTTCATCCCATTATTAAGGAAGATTCTTCCGGGGTGTACGTAGTTTTGCTATTATATAACCGGGTAGATGGAGTGGATCGGGAGGTCGCTCCCCGATACATATCGGGGGGAGGAAAGTCCGGACTCCATAGGGCGGCGCAGCCTCGAAACGAGGTCCACCGCGAGGTGCGGACAAGTGCAACAGAAAGGATGTACAGGCCCCGGTATCTACGAGGGGTGCTGTAGTGAAATCAGGTAAACTCTGCGCGGAGCAAGACCAAATAGGGAAGCGTCTGAGGACGGCCCGTCCGAGCTTCCGGGTAGGTCGCAAAGATAAATGATCTCCGCCGCCGGCGAACGCCGGTGGAACAGAATCCGGCTTACAGATCCGCTCCATCCACCTATTTTTTTCTCTCGATGACATTAGTTGTTTCATTGGTAACCAAAACAATGGCTGATTGCTTATGAAATCCTGTTGTATCAAGAGTGAAAAAAATAGTGAGTGAAATACTGAAACAGATCGAGGCGATGCACGATTGTGTGAAGCGCCGCCTCGGCCCCGACGTTATTATCGTCGTCTCGTCCACTCGCGGGGAGTCTGAGTTCTGGCGGGAAAGGCTGGAGCAAACGAAGGGGCTGATCTGCAGGGCAGACGCCCGCATCATCTGCGTCGATGAGGACTGGCCGGGAGGGGCCGGCAACCTGCTCGGGACGCTCTACGCCTTCAATAAGGCGTCCGGTAAATGCAGCGCCGGTGCCCTCGCCGAAGAGCTCAAGGCGGGCTGCTCCGTTCACATGTACCACACGGCGGGAAAAGGAACCAGGCTCTACCCTCTCCCCGCCGTGGAGTTCGGAAGCAAGCCGGCCGTCAAGCTTCCCGGGATGCTGGAGACTCCGGCGGGAGCCCTCCCGATCACGATACTTGAAGCCGTCATCTTCCAGACGGCTATCTTCGCGCCATCGAGGGGAGGCCGGCTTTCAGTCTGGTGGGGGGACCAGGTCTTCGTGCCCTCGGTTCCCGTCCACGGCACCTCGAAGTTCCATGCCGAGATAGTGACGCAGATCCTGACTGTTTCACCGGACCTTGAAGCTTACGGCTTGATTCTGCCCGGGCCGGAGGGCTCGATAGAGGCCCTGCGGGAAAAACAGAGCTGGAAGGCTATTCTGGAACTGGTCGGGGAGGGGGGTGTCGCGGGGAAGAGCATCGGGTCGTTCTCGCTCGGCGTGGACCTGCTGGAAGCACTCCTCGTCGAGTTCGACGGTGAACTGTCCAGCAGGAAGGGGAAGCTCGATACCGACCCTCACCTCTGGCAGCCGACGACGACGACGAGGGAAGATTACGTGAGCAGGGGAGGGGACGGTCAATACTGGGAGAGGGTCAACTCCTTCAGGGGCCGTTTCCTGGACCGGAACAGGGGCAAAGGCTACCTGGGTTACGTGGACATCGGCGAGGAGTCACTTTGGTGGGATTTCGGCAGCACGGAGAAGCTCTATGGCAACCTCATGAAACTGGTCAAGGGCACTCCCGGCGAGAGGGAGGCGATGATGCGGTTCTTCTCGATAAGCGACCCGCTGAAAGGCTCTGTCTGCGGCGAGGCCGTCGTTAAAGGGTCGGTCGTCCTGAGCTCGGGGCTCGGATCGGGGATTGTCCGGGACTCTGTTGTCATCGATTCACAGATCGACGTCGCGGCAGTGAAAGGCTGTATCGTCACGAGCTCGGCTCTCTCCTCGCTGCGCGGGGAGGGAGCTTTGATATACGGATGCATGGAGGGCCAGGCCCTGGCCGCGTCCGGAGGCGAGGTCGACTGTGATATCGCTCTGCCGGGACGAGGCATGGTGAGGGTGAAGACGGCACTAGAAAGGGACGGCAAAAAGGACTGGGAGGAGCTGCTGCCTGGAAACAGCATGTCGTACGCCGCGATGAGCGACCTCGTAGGCCGGGCCGGAATGGCCGCCATGGAGAGGGAAAGGAAGGCCGCGACCCTGCGTCCCCTCACGCTGAGGCCCGTTCAGTCATACTGCGATGAGAGGGCGAACTCTTTTGTCGTAAAACCCTGGGGCGGAAGCAAGATACCATTGTTAAAGAATATTTCATATGAGCTTGGCCCCATCGGTGAAAGCTGGGAGGTATCCACCCACCCGGATAAGCCGACCCCGATAGAGTACCGCTACGGCCACAACGCGAGTCTTGCCGACCTCGTGGGACTCTTCCCCGGCGAGGTCCTCGGCGAATCCGTCCTCAGGAGATACGGACCCCGGCTACCCATTATCGTGAAGATTATCGAGGCGCGGGAGAACCTCTCCGTACAGGTCCATCCTACCGATGTGTACGCCTCGCACCACGGCCTCGAGAGCGGCAAGACCGAGGCATGGTATGTCCTGGCGGCCGAAGAGGGGGCAAAAATATTCCTGGGCTTCAGGGAGAAAGCAGACCCTGCGCGCTTCGAAAGGGACCTGCATGTGGGGGGAATAAATATTGCGGACCGCTATATGAACGACTTCGACGCGCGCGAGGGCGACGTCTTCCTTGTAAAGGCAGGAACCCTCCACGCCATAGGCAGTGGCATCACGCTCCTCGAGATCCAGCAGGCATCCGGTGTTACATACCGGGTCTGGGACTGGAACCGCGCGGGCCTCGACGGGAAACCGCGGCAGCTCCACATTGATGAGGCCATGCATGTGCTGTCGTTTGCTGAGAGCGGCAGGAAAGACTATTGTCCGGAGCGGGTGATTCTGAGCGATGATCCGAAGCGCGAAGTCCTCGTCTCAACGAAGTACTTCCAGGCCGAGCTTCTGCGTCTCAACGCCGACCAGTACGCAGAGAAAAAGCGCGATGCGTTCTGCTCTATCACCGTCCTGTCTGGCCGGGGCGAAATATCCTACGGCAGTGAAAAATATATTGTAGTTAAAAAAGGCCGGACGTACTTCCTCCCCGCGGCGATGGGGGAGTGGCGCCTGAGAAGCGATAAAGAGATGGTGGCGTACATCGCCAGGCCCGGACTTTGAACAGAGAGTAGGGGCGGGTTTGAAACCCGCCCCTACTTTACGCCTTTGCGGTTCCTTTTCTAATTCGTGGATAAATTTTTTTAGTGGTTTTTCACGTTTCACGTTTTTAAATCGGTTTCTGGAATATGCGGTAGCGCTTCCGCTTCGTGGCATAGAACTTATCAAGCATGTTACAAAGCCGCAGATTGTTTTCCAGCACGTAACCGGTTTCATAATTCTTAATTTTCCTCTTGAAGCACTCCCGGAAGAACTCTGCGTAAATGGGCGCCGCGATCCCGATATGCTCGCCCTTTGGCGTGGCCGCGAAGAGATACAGGATGAGCTTGTCTATCTTCTTCTTGAAGAGGAGGAACTTCAACCAGCCGAAGGGGAAGATCCGCCCGTTCATCCGGGCCAGAATCTCGTTGTAGTCCGGTGAGGCCATGAAGACGGCCTCGGGCGTCCCGTCGATCTCGGCAATGTAAAAGAAGTCCGGATCGACGATCCTCAGCAGTTCGTGCTTGAGCGCCTCCATCTCGCCGTCGGTGAGCGGGACGTACCCCCAGTTGTCCTTGAGGGACTGGTTGCAGATCTCCTTGATAATTGCTATCTCGCTGTCGACGTCGTCAAGATTGACCCTGCGGACGGTTATTTTATTCTTCTTGTTAATGAAGCGTTCCAGGCGTTCCAGTTGCTTCAGAAAGCGCCCGCCTTGATCGGCCAGATCATATACGTGAAAATACCATCCGTAAACGATCACATCCATGGCCTTATCCAGGCCGTTTGCTCGTGCGTGATCGATATAGTATCTCTTCGTGTAGGGCATGAGCATGGACGGCGGCCAGTCGAAGCCGTCGACGAGGAAGCCTATGTTCCCGTTCATGGAGGGGTTGACGGGTCCCCTCATGAACTCCATGCCCCTTTCTTTAAGCCACTTCTCAGCGGCGTCGAAGAGGGCCCTGCCGACGTCATCGTCGTCGACGGCCTCGTAGTAGCCGAAGAAGCCGACCCTGTCCCCGTAGTAAATATTGTGCAGGCTGTTCTCGATGGCCGCGATCCTGCCGGCGGGGCGTCCGTCTTTAAGTGCCAGGAAGAACTCGGCCTCGGCGTGCTCATAGAAAGGGTTTTTATGCCGGTCCAGGTCTTTCTTCTCCTGGGCATACAGAGGGGGAATCCATCGCTCTTCCCCGGCGTTGATCGAGCGATGGAGACGGATGAAACTTGCGAGGTCCGGGGCCGTTCGCACGGCCTTTATCTCGATACTGCCATTCACACCCATCCTTCTTCCTTCAGCCACTCTGCGACGCGCGAAAGCCCCCCATCGAACTGTACCGCGGGCTCATAGGCAAGCACCGATTTTGCCTTTGAGATATCGTAGTTCTGTTCACGGCCGAACTCGAGGACGGCAAGACGGGTGAGGAGGGGGCGGGACCTTCTCATCGCGGCCCTGTAAGTTATTTCCATGAGGCATGCCAGCAGATATGCCGGTCCCGACGGGATCGATCTTGTCACGGTCCCTTTGCCGATAACGCTCGCCAGGCCGTTGATGTACTGCCACCACGTGACCCTCGAGCCGTCGGAGACATTGAAAGCCTGTCCCACTGCGTCAGGGACTTCACCCGCGAGGATGAGGGCGTCAACGAGGTTGCCGACGTAGCAAAGGCCGGCCGCGTGCCGTCCCCCGTCCAGGAGAACCATGCTCCCGCTCCGGATGTGCCTGACAACCTCGAGCACGTATGTCTTGCATCGCGGGCCGTAAACCATCGTGGGGCGGACCGCCACTACAGGGAGCCCCTTTTTCCGGTAATAGGAAAAAATGAGCTTCTCCGCCTCGATCTTCGCGTCTATGTAGGGGATACTCCTCTTCCGGTACGGCATGTTCTCGTCTATCAGCTCGGCCTTGGGGTAACCGTAAACGGCGGCGGATGTGATGCAGACAAACCGGTCTACATTGACTCTCAGGCACTCCTCCGCAAGGTTCCGTGTTCCCCCCACGATGGAGTCGATGAAGTCCCTTTTCTTTCCCCAGTCCGAGACGAGGGCGCCCGCGTGGTACACGTGGGAGACGCCGTCCACTGCCTTGCGGAGAGATTTGCCATCGAGGAGATCGCCAACTGCCACCTCGACACCCAGAGAGCGGAGAAACGAGATATCCCACGATGGGCGCGCCAGAGCCCGTACCCTCTTACCCTCGAATACCAGGCGTTCGACAAGATGTCTTCCAATGAATCCGGCTGCGCCGGTAACAAGCGAAATCATCACGATAGAAAGACTATATGATGCCGCACTCCCTGCCGACGATGGCGAACGCCTCGAGGGCCTGGTCTATCTCGTCCTTTGTGTGTGTGGCCATGACGTTCGTCCTCAGACGGGACTGCTCGTCCTTGATGGCGGGGGGCACTATGGGGACAGTAAATATCCCCCGCTCTCGCAGGAGTATCGCAATCCTCAGGGTGATATCGCGGCTCCCCAGGAGAACCGGTACGATGGCCGTGACGCTTCCGAGCGTATTGTACCCCAGGCGGCCGAGCCCGGTGCGGTAGTACACGACGTTTTCCCAGAGCCTTTTCCGCCTCTCGGGCTGTGTCCGTACGATCTCCAGGGCCGCAAGCGAAGCAGCGGCGGAGGAGGGGGGGATGACGGTGGAGAATACGCAAGTCCTCGACGAGTGGCGCAGGCAGGTTATAAGATTTTTTCCTCCGGCGGTGAAGCCCCCGATGCTGACAAGCGCTTTGCTCAGGGTCCCGATCTTGACGTCTATCCTGTCATTCACGCCGAACCACTCGGCCGTCCCCACGCCGTTCTCTCCCATGACACCCGCGCCGTGGGCGTCGTCAACGATGAGGATCGCATCGTATTTTTCGCAGAGCTCGCAGAGCTCGGGGAGCGGCGCAAGATCCCCCTCCATGCTGTAAACCCCATCGACGATAACGATTCTCTTTCCGTAGCCCCCGCACTTGCCCAGGATTTTTTCGAGGTGGGACATATCGTTATGTTTGAAAAATCGGACGCGTGCCTCTGAGAGCCTTACCCCGTCTATGATGGAGGCGTGGTCGTTCTTGTCGCTTATTATGACGTCCCCCTTTTGCGTTATAGACGTTATGGTGCCGATGTTGCACATGTAGCAGGACGGGTAGAGCACGGCATCCTCTGCCCCCACGAATGATGCCAGTTCGCTCTCGAGCTGCTGGTGGATGCTCGTGGAGAGTGTGATCTGGGAAGAGCACGTGCTCGAGCCGAAATCCTTCAGGGCCTTGATTGCCTTCTCGATCACGGCGGGGTGGTCCATGAGCCCGAGATAGTCATTGTTGGCGAATAGGAGGAGCTCCCTGCCGTCCAGGATGATTCTTGTGCCGGAGCTCTTCTGGCTTATGGCGGAATAGCCATAGACACCGGCCTTCTTGACCTCCTCTACGATAGACGCCCAGTGGCTGAAATCGCGCTCTAAATCACTCATTCGGTCTCCCTGTGGAATGCGCCATTATCCCAAAAAGGGTTTTGGTGGCGCAAGCGCTATTTGACCCATACGGGGCTCGAGAACGCCTGCTGGCTGTTCTCCTGAAGCACTCTCACGTAGAAATAATCTCCCCGCTCCACCGGGCCGGAATAGGTGTAATCCATGCGGTCGCTCCTGACGCTGTGGATAACCCTGTTGTTGCGCACCAGATCGAACGATTTGATCGGCCCGCACACCACCGCTCCGGCTTCGACCTCGAGCGGCGGCACGGCCTCGATCTCCTCTCCCATCACGGTGCCGTTTACGGTGAAGCGGAGTATGATGCGGGCGCCTGTCGTGGCGTATGTCCTGCGGGAAAAGAGCGCCTCCCATATCCCCTCCCGGGTGAGATCTTTCGCGTATATGCCGGAGAGTCCGAACGACGGTGCATCCGCATAGGGCATCCCCGGGTGCCCTATGTGGCCGTCCCCTCCGCCGAGGAATCCGAGCCTGTAGCCCCTTTTCAGCGCGTCCTGGACGAACGCCCCCTTCACGGGATGGTATATCGCGAGGGGCCCGTCGGAACGCTCCGAGACGCCGTGTACGGAGCAAATCTCAACGAGGGGCTCGAAAGCGGGGTTATAGAAGTTCCAGTCGGTGTTTATCGGCCCGCCACCGGGATGGTGGGGGATTGTAATAGCGCCTCCCTTCGGAAGAACGGCCCATAGTTTCTCCGGATTGTCACTATTCTCTGACCTCGAGCTGTAGATGGTGCCTTTCTCTCCCCTGAAGAGGACGTGCATGTGACCGTACGTCCAGTTCGTCCACTCGTAACCCACGAAAGTGACGAATCTTCCGGGCCTGTAAAAACTGTTGGTGACGCCCCTGATCTCTTCCCACATCTGCGGGTTTTCATCGAGTAACGGAATCCCAAACGCGTCGTGGTCTGTGAGGGCGGCGATATCCAGCCCCGAGACATCCCTGGCGTACCTATAATAGTCCCGGGGAAGTCCTGTCCCGTCGCTGAAGCCGGAGTGGCCGTGAAGGTCTGCCCAGAAGAGCCGGTAGGGACCCGGGCGTGAGACGACTTCCACCGGGTTGCTGCGGCCCCGTAAACCGCTGTCATGGTCCACGGCCTCAACCCTGAAAATCCCGGGGGAACCTGCCTTGTACGTTATCCTCTTCGAGCCACCGTCCCCTTTTGTTAAGAGACACGTAGCGGGTAGTTCGAGGCCCGGCGGAGCAGATGTGAGAGAGAGCGTCCCCCTGTAGCCCTCAACCCGGTTATTCGCCGGGTCCAGTGCCGATAGAAAAAGGCTGCCTTCTTCGCCCGGAGCGACTACCGATGTTGCAACTAAAGAAAGCTTTGCCGCAGGTCCGGGTATGATGTCTATGACGGGATTGCGCTTTAGCAATTTGAACCTGCCGTCTCCATCGCCATCGACCTTGAGGTAGAAAGCCGCCCCCCGCTCGCTGTATCTATCGATCCTGGACGATGCCGCCGGGTGTTTTCCGCCGCCCGTATCGCCGTAGGTTATCGTAATCGTGTCCCCGCCCTTCAGGCTCACCTCCTTGACCTTTATAACCACGGCCCAAGGAACGGAGGTCTCTATAACCTCTACGCCGGCATTTCCTTTCGTGACCTCCGCCGTCACATAACCGGGGCGGGATGGGCTCCTTGCCTGGGGCGGCGTCCAGCCCCACCAGGGCGATATCTGCAGGACAATCCCGCCGCCTGCCGCTATTCCATTCTTATCCGTTGTGTAGGCGATCTCCCACGTTCCTCTGCTCCCGGCCAAGAACTTGCCGGAAGGTCTAACTGCCGCGGTCCCGCGGCCGTCCGAGGGAGAGAATTCCTCCCCGGTGAATCCGGGAGCTGCGTGAACGAGCAGCAGGATGAAAATCCATATGCTCCTGACTGATAGAATCTTCACTTTTTCACCATACGCGGGCAGAGCCCATGGAAAATATACTCCGCACTGTATTGTACATTAAACCACGCGCTTCCCCGTAGAATTAATGATCTCCAAAATGCCGCGAGACAACCAGGCACGACAGCCACAAACGATTCCATCGCCGCGGGCAGGCAATAAATTATTCTTACAATATCCGGCGACAACCAATACCATAAAGAGGAATTTGGAACCTCCGGGACATAATGAAATCTAATGCGCTTATAAGCCGGTCAGGAGAAATGCTCTGGAACCTGGCTCTGCTGACCGCCGGATGCTTCCTCTCCGCTGTTTCGATCAACGGGATACTTATACCCCATCGATTTGTGAGCGGCGGGATTATGGGATTAGCCCTTCTCTTGTATTATCAGTTCCCGTTCCTGCAATTCGCCTGGGCACTACCGTGCTCGTGGTCAACTCGACCGTGGTACTCCTGACCGCTTGCCTTTACTCGCTTGAAACAGTCCTTTACACAATGATATTCCTGTATGTGAACTCCAGGGTCCTTAACCTGGTGGTCACCGGATTAAGCCAGAGAAAGGCTGTATTTATCGTTTCCCCGCGCTGGAAGGAGATATCCGATGAAATAATGAACGGGCTGCACAGGGGTGTAACTTTTCTTTACGGGAAGGGCGGATACACGGGGAGCGAAACCTGCATACTGTACGTCGTTGTAGCCTTCAGGAATATAGGTCCGCTGAAGAATGTGATTCGCCGCATCGATCCCAGGGCATTCGTCGTGGTCACAGATACCCTGGAGGTGATGAACCCCAGTATCGGCAATCAACCCCACTGGTAAATGGAGCTCCGCGTTTTTATTGAGAGTTTTTCGAAGTATCGCTTGCCGGGGCTATTGCGGTCTTGTAAAATCGAGGACGTCTTAAGCGGGGAGAGGATGAAAACGGGGCTGTGGATAACTTGTGAACAATCTGTTGAAACTTACCGCACCAGGAAAGAATCATCCGTCGCCCGCATACCTTTGACTTATACCCCGGTGCTGCCTGCCGCCGCGCCGCGTGCGGATTTTCGTCATGCATATTTCAAAAGCTCCTCATTGCCAGGATGTTACAAAATATTCGGGGTGTTTTTACCTGTCCGTGAATGTAGATGGACGGCGGGGGTGGGCGGGTTTCGCGAGGATCGCATCCATTTCGCCTAAACTACCGTGTCATCCATAGTTGTTTCAGGTATGTTTATAACTTTGTTTGAGTCATGGCCAAATCGCAACTGAATCCTCGTTACACTTTCGATAACTTCATCGTCGGCTCGAGCAACAGGCACGCCCACAGAGCCGCCATGCAGCTCTGCGAAAAACCGGGAAACCGTCACAACCCCTTATTTATTTTCGGGGATACCGGGCTCGGGAAAACTCACCTCATGCAGGCCATAGGGATACGCCTCAGGGCAAAGCAGCCAAGGTTGAAGATACTCTATGTAACGAGCGAGAAGTTCACGAATGAGCTGATCCAGGAAGTAAGCAAAGGTAGGTCAGCGTCTTTCCATAAACGCCATAACGACATTGACGTCCTCCTTATAGATGATATCCATTTCGTCTCCGGCAAGGAGAGGACACAGGAAGAGTTTTTTCGGATATTCAACGGGCTGTATAAAGCCGGAAAGCAGATCGTCCTTTCGAGCGATCAGCCCTCCGGCAAGATCCCGAATATCCAGAAGAAACTGATAGCCAGGTTCTCGTGGGGGTTGACGGTCGAGCTGAAACCCCCGGCCATGAAGTTGCGGCTGACCATCCTGGAGGAGAAGTCGCGCCTGCAGGGGTTCCATCTGCCGCAGCGCCTGGCCCGCCTCATCGCGTTGAGAATAAGGAGCAACATCCGCAAGCTCGAGGGGGCCCTGAACAAGGTCATCGCGTACCAGAGGATAGCCGGGGAAGAAGTGACAATGGACATCCTGGACGGGTTCCTCAAAGATCAGGTGTCGGATGAGGAGGAGAAGGCCATAAGCATGGACAAAATCCAGCGTCTCGTGGCCGGGAGATTCGGAGTAAAGCTTTCATCCCTCCTGGGTGGCGGGAGGACCAGGACGGTTACCCGGCCCAGGCAAATAGCGATGTATCTCTCGCGCAAGCTGATAGGCTGCTCCCTGTCGGAGATAGGCGAGGCTTTCGGCGGAAGGGACCACGCGACGGTGCTTTACGCCTGCCGGATCATGGAGAACGGAAAGAAAAAGGACCGGAAGCTTGCCGGGGAGCTCAACGAGCTGGAGCGAGCGATAAAAGGCTGAATTCGCGCACAGATCCAATCCGGGTAAGTAGAAACTTGGCGAAACGTTTAAGTTACTGCTCTGCCCCTTTATGTATTCTCCGTTCTCTGCCTTCCATCTTCTGTTTTCTGATTTCTGAATCCCGTTGACACAGGGGAAGGTTAAAACTAGAATTCACTAACTTGATAGTATAGGAATTTGTTATTTAAACTAGCCACAAAGGCACAAAGGCACGAAGAAAAGCTAATAATAATTATTCTTTGTGCCTTGGTGTCTTAGTGGCAAAAGTCCCCGGCGAAGCCGGGATAAGTGCAGCCTTTTTAAGCGTTAATAGCTTTACTGTCTCGGAATTTTGCGTCTGAAGCCGCAACTTCGACAAAAAAACTCCGACGAAGTCGGGGTGTTAATAAATTTGCGAACGAAGTGAGCTAATTTATGAAGAAGAAAGCATTCAGTGGAGTTCAGCCGACGGGCCTGCTTCACATCGGCAATTACCTGGGAGCTATCAGGAACTGGGTGGGCTTGCTCAATCGGTACGAGTGTATCTTCTGCATAGTTGACTATCACGCTATTACAGTCCCGTACGATCCCCTCTCCATGCAGGAGAAGATACTTCAAACAGCCATTGCCTATATTGCTTGTGGAATAAATCCGGACAAATGCACTATCTTTGTTCAATCTCATGTGCCCGAGCACACAGAACTGACTTGGATACTAAACACAATTGCGCCTGTGGGTAGGTTGCAAAGGATGACACAATACAAAGAGAAAATTACAAAAGCTGCCCCGCTTCCTTTTAGCCTCCCTCAGGAAGATGAGAAGGCTGCTAAGATGGGTCTCCTCGATTACCCTGTGCTCCAAGCTGCAGATATATTGTTGTACAAGGCGGAAGTCGTCCCCGTCGGTGAGGATCAGGTGCAGCACCTTGAGCTAGCCCAAGACTTAGCTCGCAGGTTTAACAACGAATTTGGCCCACTATTCCCGGAGCCGCGGACCCTTCTGGGCTCCGCCCCCAAAATTCTAGGTTTGGATGGCAAAAAAAAGATGAGCAAGTCGATGAACAACTACATCTCGTTAATGGACAGCCCGGATACAATACGAAAAAAGATACGGAAAGCAGTGACGGATCCCATACCCCTCTTTTCAAAAGGGGTGGTTTTTTCAGAGCAACAACTGGCGGTAACCAACCTGTTAACGATATATTTATGCTTTACCGGAAAGAATAAGGAAGAGGTAGAAGAACATTTTCAGGGCAAGGGCTACCGGGAGTTGAAGGATGAGCTTGCCGAGGTTATTATCGAGAAGCTGAAACCCATACAGGAGAAATGGCGTTCTCTGGAATCTCAGCCGGATGATATATGGGAAGTCCTGAAAAAGGGTGCTGAAAAGTGCAGGAAAATAGCCGGGGAGACGATGAAAGAGGTCAAGGACAGGATGGGCTTGCTTCGATGAATGGTGAAATACCGGGAACCCCGAACGGCGACGTGCCCTCACTTGGTGATATCATGCCGAAGGGCGGAGTAGGCGGAAGCTGCTCAGAGGGCTACAGGGTTAAGCTGGAGATCTTCGAGGGCCCCCTCGACCTCCTCCTGTACCTCATCAGGAGAGACGAGATAGACATATACGACATTCCGATGACGAATATCACCGGACAGTACATGGAATATCTCGACATCATGAGGATGCTCGACCTCGACATCGCCAGCGACTTTCTGGTTATGGCCGCGACGCTGATCTATATTAAGTCACGCATGCTCCTGCCGCCCGAAGAGAGGGAGGAAGAAGAGGAGGAGGAGTACGACCCGCGAATGGACCTCGTCCGTCAGCTTCTGGAGTACAGGAAGTTCAAGGATGTTGCCACACAGCTTCAGGCGATGGAGGAGGAGAGGGAGAAGCTCTTCCGGCGCGCCGAGCAGGACAACCTGCCGAAGGGGGAGCAGCCGGCCCTCGATGTGGGCATATTCGAACTGTTGAGCGCATTCTCCGAGGTACTCAAACGGAGTGATGCCGGCAAGCTAAGGGAAATCGTCGAGGACCGGTTCACAGTATCAGACCGTATCGTCTATATCCTGGGCATGCTCAGGAAATCCGCCGCAATAAAGTTCTACAGCCTTTTTACGGACGCTGCGTCTCGGACGGAGATCGTGGTCACTTTCCTGGCCCTGCTGGAGCTGATGCGCTCGAAGAAGGTCCGGGTCCGTCAGGAACGGGCTTTCGATCCCATCGAAATAATCACGTGCTCCGCATGAACGATATAAAAACGATAATCGAGGCGCTGCTATTCGTCACCGGAGAACCCCTCGCGCCGAAGGACATAGCCGATATCCTCTCGGACGGGGAGCGGGTCAGGACGAGGGATGTCATGAACGCTATAGACGAGCTGAAGGCGGAGTATGCCGGGACTGGTCGAAGCTTCGCCATAGAGAATATCGCCGGCGGATACCGCCTCCATACGCTGCCCAGGTTCGAGCGGTGGATCGCGAAGCTGTTCAAGCAGCCGACAAAATCCCGCCTGTCGCAGCCGTCCCTGGAAACCCTGGCTATCATTGCGTACCGCCAGCCCATAACCAGGGTGGAGATAGAGCGGGTACGCGGCGTGAACGTCGATGGAGTTATCAGGAGCCTTATGGACCGGGGGCTTATAACTATACGCGGGCGCAAGCCGGTTGCCGGCCGCCCCTTCCTTTACCTGACTACCAGAGAGTTCCTCGAGCATTTCGGTCTAAAGGATCTGGGTGAGCTCCCCATGGCGGAGGAGCTTCGAAAGTCCATCACGAGGACGAAGGAGACAACCCTGGAGGTGAATTCAAGTGGCGCTGAAGGATCTACGGACGAAAATCGACCGGCTGGACGAGAAGATAGTTGACCTTATCAACAGAAGGACGGAAATCGCCCTCCGGATCGGTGAGGTTAAAAAGAAGCTCAAGCGGGAGATCTATGCCCCCGACAGGGAGAAGGAGGTTTACCGCAGGATAACGTCCCTGAACAAGGGGCCGCTGCCGGCCGCCGCGCTCAAGGCCATCTTCAGGGAAATAATGTCCGGGGCCATCTCTCTTGAAAAGAGGCTCAAAATTGCCTACCTCGGCCCGCCTGCGTCCTTTACCCACGTTGCTTCCATGCTTAAATTCGGAGCCTCCGTCGAATACGTGCCGGCGGGGAGCATCGCAGACGCTTTCGCATCCGTGGAGAGGGGCCATGCCGATTATGGTGTTGTTCCCATAGAGAACTCCATAGAAGGCGCGGTTAACTACACGCTTGACATGCTCGTTGACTCGAATTTAAAGATCTGCTCCGAAATCATCACCGATATCTCGCATTGCCTTGTGGGATCCGGTACTCTGGACTCTGTAACAAGGATATATTCCAAGGTCGAGGTTTTTGGTCAATGCCGCAGCTGGATCCTGGCTAATTTCCCGAAAGCCGAACTCCTGGAAGTCTCCAGCACAAGCAAGGCCGCCGAGCTCGTGAGGAACGAGCCGTCGAGCGCGGCAATAGCGAGCGAGCTCGCGGCATCCCTTTACGGTGTGAAAATACTGGAGCGGTTCATCGAGGATTCCCCTCATAATATAACGCGATTCCTGGTCGTGGGAAAATCAATACCGAAGAGAACGGGTCACGATAAGACATCGGTCATGATATCGATCAAGGACAGGGTTGGCGGCCTGCACGATGTGCTGGTTCCGTTCAGGGACAATAACATAAACCTTACGAAGATCGAGTCGAGACCGTCCAGGAGGAAAGCATGGGATTACTATTTCTTCGTTGACCTACGGGGCCACTGCCGGGACAGGAAAGTAAAGAAAGCTCTGAACGAGCTGGAGGAGCACTGCGAGTTCGTAAAGCTCCTGGGCTCCTATCCTCAGAGCGAATAAGATAGGAACATAGGAGATAGTTATATGATCGGCAAGCAGATCAGGTTGGAGAGGATCGTGAACAGGGATTCGGCCAGGTCCGTGATTATTCCAATGGATCACGGTATCACTATGGGTCCCATCCCGGGAATCGTAAATATACGGGAATCAATAGCAAAGGTGGTGGACGGGGGAGCCAACGCAATCATTCTGCACAAGGGAATGGTCGGCGCCGGCCACAGGGGAAAGGGAAAGGACGTCGGCCTCATAGTCCACCTGTCCGCCAGCACGGTCCTCGGCCCGGACCCCAATGCCAAGGTCCCGTTATGCACCGTGGAGGAGGCGATTAAGCTGGGAGCCGACGCGGTCTCGGTCCACGTCAACCTGGGAGCCGACACCGAGAGCGCCATGCTCGGAAACCTCGGCAAGGTGGCTGGCGAATGCCGTGTGTGGGGCCTGCCGCTTCTGGCAATGATGTACACGCGGGGCAGGAAAATCGAGAACGAATTCGACGTGCGGTATGTGAAGCACGCCGCCAGGGTCGGCGCGGAGGCGGGGGCAGACGTCGTCAAGGTAGTGTACACGGGCACGCCCGAATCTTTCGCCGAGGTCGTGGAGAGCTGTCCCGTGCCCGTCGTGATAGCAGGCGGGGAGAAGATGGAGACGGACGAGGATATTCTCGATATGGTCGCCGGCTCGCTCGAGGCGGGGGGGAAGGGCGTATCCATAGGGAGGAACGTCTTCCAGCACGACGACCCCATCTATATCATAAAGGCCATCTGCTTGATGGTGCACAAAGGCCTTTCCAAAGAAGAAGCGCTATCTAAGGCCAAAAAATCAAAATAACCAAACACCAAGAAACAAGATGCAAAGAAGATACAAGATGCAAGAAACAAGATACAAGTAATTACCAATAACCAAGTAATCAATAACCAAACTGTTTGGGTATTGTAGTTTGAATATTGGGATTTGTTTGGTTATTGTAACTTGTATCTTGGTTATTATTTCACACATAGTCATCTCTGTGGTTTGATGCTACCCATATCGGGAGGGATAGACACATGAAGAGCTTTTGGGTGGATGTAAGGCCCTGGGACAAGGATATGGTGACGACCGCCCTTGAAAGCGGCGCCGATGCGGTGATCGTGCCCGAGGGGTGCAGCGATAAGGTCAGGGAGCTTGGTGTCATCTTAACTGTATCCGGGGACGGGGATATTGTTCTGGGAAAGGATGTTCTGGAGATAGAAATAAGCGGGAAAGCCGATGAGATGAAGGCGGCAGCCATCTCCAGGGAGAATAAAGTTATAGTTAAGACCTCGGACTGGACGATAATCCCGCTGGAAAACCTCGTGGCGCAGAGCGGGGGGATATTCGCGTACGTGAGAAGCGCCGAGGAGGCCCGAACGGCCCTCCAGGTCCTGGAGAAAGGCGTGGCGGGTGTTGTAGTCAGGACGGCGGATCCCGGCGAGATCAGGAAGGCGGCACGGTTTGTCAAGGGGAAGAGCACGGTCCTCGGGCTGGAGACCGCGAAGGTTGTAGAGATCAAGGTGCTCGGGATGGGCGACCGGGTCTGCGTGGATACCTGCACGGCGATGACCACGGGCGAGGGGATGCTGGTCGGTAACTCGAGCTCGGCGATGTTCCTCGTTCACTCCGAGAGCGTGGAGAACCCCTACGTGGAGGCCCGGCCCTTCCGTGTCAACGCCGGGGCCCTCCACGCCTACGTGCTCACGCCTTCTGGGAAGACGAAGTACCTCTCCGAGCTCAGGAGCGGTGACGACGTCCTCGTGACACGTTTCAGCGGCGAGTCACGGGCGGCGATTGTCGGGAGGGCCAAGGTGGAGCTGCGGCCCATGATGCTGGTGAGGGCCGTCTGCCGCAGGAAGGAGATCTCGCTCATTCTCCAGAACGCGGAGACGATTAGGCTTGTAAAGTCCGATGGGGAGCCGCTCTCCGTGGCAAAGCTCAAGGTGGGGGACGGGGTTTTATGTCATATCAGCGAGGGAGGCAGGCATTTCGGGATGAAGGTTGAGGAAACCATAACGGAAAGATAACACGGAAAGGTGCTCCACTATGAAGAGCAAGCCGGGCGGTCTGATAAGGTTTCTCGGGATAATAAACGTTATTCTGGGTGTTTGGGTTATGGTCAGGAATTACAGCTGGCTTACGGGGGGAAGCCTTTGGGAATGGGTTTTTATGCTCCGCGGGGAAGGGGGCGGTTTTTCCCTGCAGGAGCGCATCCTTGCATTCGTTCTGTCGCTGATAGTGGTTCCGCTCATTCCCCTTGCAAAAGTGATAACGGGAGGCGGCCTCCTTTTCGGCAAGAAATGGGCCTTCAGGGCGACTATCGTGGTGGTCCTTGTGGACTTTTTAATCAAGCTCTATTGCACACTGAACTTCGTTAATCTTGAGCCGGCTATCCCCTTCATGCCTTATCATGGAGGAAACACAGTGATAATAAGTATGCTGCCGATCTACATCATTGCGCTCTTCGATCTATTCATAATAGCCGTTATGACAAGAAAAGAGGTGCGGAGGTAGTTCGAACGGCGCCGGATAGCTCCGACGCGGTCTCGGTCAGACCCGGCCCCGGTTTTACCGGGGACGGGGGAGCCACATAAATTTGCGAGCGTAGCGAGCTAATTTAATTATGAAAAAGCTGGATAAGTTATGTGTCGTGGGACTGGGTCTTATCGGCGGCTCCATAGGGATGGCCGTCCGCAAGTTGCGCCTGGCCTTCAAGGTCTACGGCCTCGTACGGAGGGAGGAGTCCATAGAGGAGGCGCGGCGTTATAGCGTTGTTGACACCGCGACTCTGGATCCAAGGAAGGCTGTCGCCGGCTCGGAGATGGTTATAATAGCTACGCCGATAGGCGCCATGGAGAAGATTGCGGCGTCGATCAGGCCGTTTGTGGAGAAGGGCTGCATCGTGACCGATGTCGGGAGCAGCAAGCTGCGCATTGTCGGCATGCTGGAGAAGACCTTCCAGCCCCGCTCACGCTTCGTGGGGGGGCACCCCATGGCCGGGTCGGAACGGAAGGGGATGGGCGCGGCCCGGTGGGACCTGTTCGATGGGGCCCCGTGTATCCTGACACCCACCGGAAGGACGGACGAGGCAGCTCTTGAAAGGGTTCGCGAGCTCTGGGAGAACCTCGGCTCAAAGGTAAGCCTTCTCTCCCCGGAGATCCACGATCAAATTATAGCGGCCGTCAGCCACCTACCGCACGTCATGGCGGTCGCGCTTATGAACTACCTCGGAAGGAAGAGAAGGGATTTCTTCCGCTACTCCGGGAGCGGCCTTCGCGACCTTACCAGGATAGCAGCCGGCTCTCCCGATCTCTGGACCGACATCTGCATGTCCAACAGGGACGAACTGGCCAGGGCCATCGGTGGTTACGCGAAGTACCTGGCCGGACTGGAGGAGGCGCTGAGGCAAGGGGACGCCCGAAAATTCCGGCGGACACTGGCGAGGGGAAAGGAGCTCCGGGACGAACTATGATATGGTTTATGAGCTGAGCCGCATTATCTGCCGCCTCGTCTTTTTTTTCTGCTTCAGGTGGGAGGTATATGGCAGGGAGAATATCCTCGGCGCCAAGGGGGGCATCATAGCCGTCAATCACACGAGCTTCCTCGATCCCGCCCTGGTAGGAGTCCCTATCCCCGGGGGAATCTACTACATGGCGAAGAAAGAGCTCTTCGAGAACCGCCTCGCGGGATGGTACTTCCGGAAGCTACACGCCATACCGCTTGACCGCGATAAGCCGTCAATTACCATGCTGAAAAAACTGATCAATCTGGTCAGGGAGGGCAACCTGGTCCTCATGTTCCCCGAAGGTACAAGGTCTACCGACGGCAGTCTGGGCAAGGGGCGAGGAGGCGTGGGAATGCTGGCGGCCAAGTCACGGGCGACGATCTACCCCTGTTATATCATGGGGGCGGGCGACGCATTGCCCAAGGGGGGCGGATTTTTCCGCCCCGGAAAGATAAGGGTAACATTCGGCAGGCCAACCAGATATGATAAGCTCTATGACAGCACCCCGTCGAAACGAGCCTACGAGGAGATAAGCCGATCAATCATGGGTGAGATAGCAAAGCTGAAAAAGAGCATGCAGGATATGCTCGTTCCGGTTAAAGCCCGCAATGGCCAATCACGATAAGCCGGAGTTCGGCGGAGGCGGTTTCCTGAATTCGTTTATTTCAATTGACTCGAAAAAGGACCATTGATATATTATGACCACATAAAAAAAAGGGGGCGAAGTTTAATTGTCTAAAGAAGAAGATAAAGTTAATAATGAGAGTGTAAATCACGACCTGGCTGAAATCTCAAGCGAGGAGATGGCGCGTCTTTACGAAGAGACCCTGGCGGAGGCACGAGAAGGCAGCATTGTAAAAGGAATAATTATCGATATCAAGCACGATGAGGTTCTCATCGATATCGGCTATAAATCCGAGGGCGCGATCCCGGCTTACGAGTTCAAGGACATTTCCCGGTTCAAGGTCGGCGACGAAGTCGACGTCTATCTCGAAAGCAAGGAAGACCAGGAAGGCATGGTCGTCCTTTCGAAGTTCAAGGCAGAGAGACTCCAGAACTGGGAGAGGATCATCTCCAGTATCGAGCAGAACGCCATCGTAAAGGGACGCGTTGCGCGGCAGGTGAAGGGAGGCCTCATGGTGGATATAGGCGTTGAGGCCTTTCTCCCGGCGTCACACATCGCCCTGAAACACCCCAGGAATCTCGACTCGTTCATCGGGAGCACCTTCGATTTCAAAGTCCTGAAAGTCAACAGCGAACGGAAGAATATTGTTATTTCGAGGAGGGAAATCCTGGAGGAGGAGCGGGCAAAGGCCAAGGAAAAGCTGCTCGGCGAGACGAACGTCGGGGATATTATCCATGGAAAGGTGAAGAACATCACCGACTTCGGCGCATTTATAGACCTGGTAGGCCTGGACGGATTACTCCATATCACCGATATGACCTGGGGCCGGATAAGCCACCCCTCGGAGCTCTTCGCCGTCGGGGACGATGTGGATGTCATGGTATTGAGCATCGACCATGAGAGAAATCGGATTTCTCTCGGTCTCAAGCAGAAAACGCCCAACCCCTGGATAGACATATCGAGTAGATATCCGGTAGGGAGCAAGATCAAGGGACGCGTTGTGAATATCCTGCCGTACGGCGCCTTCGTCGAACTGGAAGAAGGAGTAGAGGGCCTCGTTCACATCTCGGAGATGTCGTGGACGAGGAAACTCAGAGACCCTTCCGATATACTCGCCATCGGCGATGTTGTTGAAGCTGTCGTTTTGAGCATAGACGAACAGAATGAAAAGATCTCACTCGGGCTCAAGCAGCTCGAGGCCAATCCATGGATGGCCGTAGCTGAGAAGTACCCGGTGGGCACGAAGATAAGGGGCAAGGTCAGGAATATAACGTCGTACGGCGCTTTCGTCGAAATTGAGGGCGGAATAGACGGGCTGATTCACCTGACTGACATGTCGTGGGGGCGTAAGATCTCCCATCCGTCCGAGGCGATGAAGAAGGGTGAAATTATCGAGGCGATAGTGGTCTCGGTGGACTCAGCGAATCAGAAAATCGCCCTGGGGCTGAAACAGCTCCAGCCCGACCCGTGGGACATGGTCCGGGAGAAGTACAGGGTCGGCGACGTAGTCACCGGCACGGTGAGCAAGATCACCGGCTTCGGGGCTTTCGTGGAGCTCGAGGCAGGGGTGGAGGGATTGCTCCATATATCTCAAGTATCAACGAAGCCTGTGAGGGACATACATAACCTCCTGGAAGAGGGGGCGAAGGTAACCGCCAGGATAATGAAGACAGACCCGAACGAGAGGCGGATCGCCCTGAGTGTACGGGAGTACCTCCGGACGAAAAAGAGCGAGGAAGAGCTGCAGAGGGAACGGGCTAACGGCCAGGAAATAGAAGAATAGAAGGCGCCGTAAACAGTGTTTTCGAAAGGCTGGAAATGCTCTCCCCCGGGAGGTATTTTCAGCCTTTTTCATAGCAGTTATATTTGGGGCACAAAAGAAAAGGTGACTCTATTATAGATTCGTAATCGTAATCGGTTATAGTATTTGCCGGGCAGGGGAGATTACGAGTAAGAGAAAAATAGAGTAGTCATTTACTGGATCTTGGTGTCGTAGTGACTTTGTGGCAAAACACCACCTTCGAAGGCGTTGACAAATGGATATGGAGAAGACATTAGGAGTAATCAAAAAGGGCTTGGTGCAGCTCGTGAGCGAGGAGGAGTTGAGCGAGAAACTGCGGGAGGAACGCCCCCTCAGGATCAAGCTGGGCGCGGACCCGAGCGCCCCGGATATTCACCTTGGGCACACGGTTGTCCTGAACAAGCTCAGGCGCTTCCAGGATCTGGGGCACGAGGTCGTATTTATCATCGGTGATTTCACTGCGCGGATAGGCGATCCGAGCGGCCGGTCAAAGACGAGAAAGCAGCTCTCGAAGGCAGAAGTTGAGAAGAACGCGGAGACGTACAAGGAGCAGGTTTTCAAGATTCTCGACCCGAATAAGACCGAAATCCGCTTCAATAGCGAGTGGCTGGATGAGCTGACCTTCGCCGACGTCGTCCGGCTGGCGTCGAAATCGACGGTGGCCCAGATGCTCCAGCGGGATGATTATGCGAAGCGTTACGCGGCCGGTGTTCCCATCTCTCTCCACGAGTTCCTCTACCCGCTTGCCCAGGGCTATGATTCCGTCTTTATCAAGGCCGACGTCGAGGTGGGGGGGACGGATCAGACCTTCAACCTCCTTCTGGCGCGTGAGATCCAGAGGGCGTACGGCCAGGAACCGCAGGTGATCCTGACAATGCCGCTTCTCGAGGGTACCGACGCGCGGGTAGTGGATGGTGAGCTCGTCGGCCGGAAGATGAGCAAGAGCCTTGGAAACGCCATAGGCATAAACGAGGACCCGAGGGAGATGTTCGGTAAGATAATGTCGATTTCAGACGAGCTCATGGTCCGCTACTACAAGCTCCTCTTCGAAAGGAGGCATGCTGTCATTGAAGATATTAAAGAAAAAGTATCGTTTGATGGAGAGCTTGGGGGCAAGCCTTTGATGGAATACAAAAAGGACCTTGCCTGTGAGATAGTGGAGAGGTTTCACAGCAAAGATAAGGCCTTGGATGCTTTGGAACATTTTACGAAAGTCGTTTCAAAGAAGATGGTGCCCGATGATATACCCATCACCATAGTCCCGAGTGGCTCTCTTCCTCTGGTAGATTTGATGCACAGGCACGGCCTCGTCAAGAGCAAGAGCGAGGGAGGAAGGCTTATTAGACAGTTCGCGGTGAAGATAGACGGTTACACGGTCTTAGAGGATCCTTCTGGAGTGGAGTTAAAACCACGTGAGACAAAAGTAATTACGGTCGATGAGTTAATTATACAACCCGGTGAGACCAAGGTCATTAAGGTGGGGAAAAGGAGATTCCTGAAAGTTCGCGGTAAGGCCTGAACAAAGGAAGAAGCTGCCTTAGTGGCAATTTTAGGGGCCCCTTAAAAAAAGTGAAATAATTGCAAAATAGATGTTGACAGCTCAGAGCCCCGGTGATATATTGTTTTTAAATTATGAAGATAGTGTGTCTGTACGGCCACTTTCGATGTTGACAAAGTATACATAGTATAAGAGGATAGAATCCGGGATGTTAAATGGGCATCTTAGGATGTCCGTTTTTGATTTTTGTAGTTTGTTCTTTGAAAATTGAATAGCGCATGGTCGAATGCTCTATTGTAGTGTATGGTTTCAATTAGAGAGTTTGATCCTGGCTCAGAACGAACGCTGGCGGCGTGGATTAGGCATGCAAGTCGAACGATCCCGAGCAATCGGGATAGTGGCGCAAGGGTGAGTAACGCGCGGGCAATTTGCCCTTTGGATGGGGATAACCCTGCGAAAGTAGGGCTAATACCGAATAACACCACTCGGTCGCATGGCCGGGGGGTCAAAGGTTCCGTTTAGGCGGTTCCGCCGGAGGAGAAGCCCACGCCCTATTAGCTAGTTGGTGAGGTAACGGCTCACCAAGGCTTTTGATGGGTAGCCGACCTGAGAGGGTGACCGGCCACACTGGGACTGAGACACTGCCCAGACTCCTACGGGAGGCTGCAGTCGAGAAGCTTCCGCAATGGGCGAAAGCCTGACGGAGCGACGCCGCGTGGAGGATGAAGGTCTTCGGATTGTAAACTCCTGTCACATGGGAAGAAAGCTCGTAGAGTTTACTCTTAGAGTGTGACGGTACCATGAGAGGAAGCCCTGGCTAACTCCGTGCCAGCAGCCGCGGTAATACGGGGAGGGCGAGCGTTGTTCGGATTTACTGGGCGTAAAGAGCGTGTAGGTGTCCATGTAAGTCGAGTGTGAAAGCCCCCCGCTCAACGGGGGAACTGCACTTGATACTGCAAGGATAGAGTTTAGGAGAGGAGAGCGGAATTCTCGGTGTAGCGGTGATATGCGTAGATATCGAGAAGAACACCTGTGGCGTAGGCGGCTCTCTAGCCTGTAACTGACACTGAGACGCGAAAGCTAGGGTAGCGAACGGGATTAGATACCCCGGTAGTCCTAGCCGTAAACGATGTGCACTTGGTGTTCGTCCGCGAGGAGGAGTGCCGAAGCTAACGCGTTAAGTGCACCGCCTGGGGAGTACGGCCGCAAGGCTGAAACTCAAAGGAATTGACGGGGGCCCGCACAAGCGGTGGAGCATGTGGCTCAATTCGATGCAACGCGAAGAACCTTACCGGGGTTTGACATGACGGTCGTATCCGGTGAAAGCCGGAGTCAGTTAGGCTGGACCGCCACAGGTGTTGCATGGCTGTCGTCAGCTCGTGCCGTGAGGTGTTGGGTTAAGTCCCGCAACGAGCGCAACCCTTGTCCTTAGTTGCCATCAGTTCGGCTGGGCACTCTAGGGAGACTGCCTCAGCTAATGGGGAGGAAGGTGGGGATGACGTCAAGTCATTATGGCCCTTATGCCCCGGGCTGCACACGTGCTACAATGGGTGGTACAATGGGTCGCGAAACCGCAAGGTGGAGCTAATCCCAAAAAGCCATCCTCAGTTCGGATTGAGGTCTGCAACTCGACCTCATGAAGCCGGAATCGCTAGTAATGGCGCATCAGCTACGGCGCCGTGAATACGTTCCCGGGCCTTGTACACACCGCCCGTCACATCACGAAAGTTGGTTGTACCCGAAGTCGCTGCTCCAACCCGCAAGGGAGGAAGGCGTCGAAGGTATGGCTGGTAATTGGGATGAAGTCGTAACAAGGTAGCCGTACCGGAAGGTGCGGCTGGATCACCTCCTTTCTAAGGAGTAATTCCTTGGGCATTTGGCCATGCGCTGTTCAATATTTTCTAGTTTGTTCTTTCTAAAGACATTTAGTGGGGTAGAGCTACCCGGGTTTCTGGCTTGGAGTCGACGTTACAGGCTGGGTCTTAAGGTTAAGATTGGAGGTACTTGCCTTCAACTTTGAACCTTTAACCTTTAACCGTCTTTCGGGCCTGTAGCTCAGTTGGTTAGAGCGCACGCCTGATAAGCGTGAGGTCGGTGGTTCAAGTCCACCCAGGCCCACCAGCAATTTTTAGCTGAGCTAAAAATATGGGGATGTAGCTCAGCTGGGAGAGCACCGGCTTTGCAAGCCGGGGGTCAGGGGTTCAAATCCCCTCATCTCCACCAAACTTTTTGCAACATAAATTTGCGAAGCAGTTTATTGACAAAGCAAATTTATTGATCTTTGAAAACTGAATATGGGAAGCAATTGAACCGAGCTAATGACTAACGAGTTGGTCAAGCTACTAAGGGCTTACGGCGGATGCCTAGGCACCGGAAGGCGATGAAGGACGTGGCAAGCTGCGTTAAGCTCCGGGGAGTCGCAAGCAGGCCTTGATCCGGAGATCTCCGAATGGGGAAACCCGCCCCGAGTCATGTCGGGGCACCGACGCCTGAATAAAATAGGGCGGCGGGGCGACACCGGGGGAACTGAAACATCTAAGTACCCCGAGGAAAAGAAAGAGAACTCTATTCCCTGAGTAGTGGCGAGCGAAACGGGAAGAGCCCAAACCCACCAGGCGTGATAGCTTGCATGCGTTGCCTGATGGGGGTTGCGGGATTTGATCGCTCCGGGATGCAAACCGGGGGGTCTGTTACAAAACTATTCCATAGCAGAACAACGTGGAAACGTTGACCATAGAAGGTGATAGTCCTGTAAGCGAAATGGAATAGACAGACTGGATCAGACACCCAAGTACTACGGGACACGTGAAACCCTGTAGGAATCCAGCCCGACCACGGGCTAAGGCTAAATACTAACTGGTGACCGATAGTGAACAAGTACCGTGAGGGAAAGGTGAAAAGTACCCCTGTGAGGGGAGTGAAATAGTACCTGAAACCGTGAGCTTACAAGCAGTCGGAGCACTATGCCCCGCTTTGGCGGGGAATGTGTGACGGCGTGCCTTTTGCATAATGAGCCGGCGAGTTACTATATGCAGCAAGGTTAACCCCGATTAAACCGGGGGCAGCCGTAGCGAAAGCGAGTCCGAAACGGGCGACTAAGTTGCATGGAGTAGACCCGAAACCGAGTGATCTACCCATGGCCAGGGTGAAGTCTCGGTAACACGAGATGGAGGCCCGAACCTTTGCACGTTGAAAAGTGTCTGGATGAGCTGTGGGTCGGAGTGAAAGGCTAATCAAACTCGGAGATAGCTGGTTCTCCCCGAAATAGCTTTAGGGCTAGCCTCATAAAATGGACAGCGGGGGTAGAGCACTGAATGGGTTAGGGGGCCTACCAGCCTACCAAAACCAATCAAACTCCGAATACCGCTGCACCTTATTATGGGAGTCAGACTGCGAGCGATAAGGTCCGTAGTCGAAAGGGAAACAGCCCAGACCGTCAGCTAAGGCCCCAAAATATAGGCTAAGTGGCATAAAGGATGTGAAACTGCATAGACAGCTAGGATGTTGGCTTAGAGGCAGCCATCATTTAAAGAGTGCGTAATAGCTCACTAGTCGAGTGGTTTTGCGCCGAAAATGATCGGGACTTAAGCCTGTTGCCGAAGCTACGGGTTTCCTCGATTTCGATCGAGGGAGCGGTAGGGGAGCGTTCTGTATAGCAGTGAAGCTGTACCGTGAGGAGCAGTGGAGCATACAGAAGTGATCATGCCGGCATGAGTAGCGATAATCCCGGTGGGAATCCGGGACGCCGAAAACCTAAGGTTTCCTGGGGAAGGTTCGTCCGCCCAGGGTTAGTCGACCCCTAAGCCGAGGCCGAAAGGCGTAGGCGATGGGAAAGCAGTCAACATTCTGCTACCACTCCTCCAGCGTTCCTCCGAAAGGAGGGCAGCGATTGGAGTGACGCGGAAGGCTAGGCCGAACCCCGTGCTGGAAATCGGGGTCTAAGCCCGTAGGAGGTCCTGTCAGGCAAATCCGACGGGGCATTCAAACTCTGAGAGGTGATGGGCCGCTGAGTCTACGGACAAGGCGGAACGGTTGAAGCCATGCCGCCTAGAAAGAACTTCTAGCGAGTTGGAGGGGTGATCGTACCGTAAACCGACACAGGTGGGTGAGGAGAGAATCCTAAGGCGCGCGAGAGAACCCTCGTTAAGGAACTCGGCAATCTAGCCCCGTAACTTCGGGATAAGGGGTGCTTCGGACCGTGAGGCCACCCCGGCGTATGCCGGGGCTGGCGGAGCGGACTGAAGCCGCAGTGAAGAGGCTCAGGCGACTGTTTACTAAAAACACAGGACTCTGCTAAGTCGTAAGACAATGTATAGGGTCTGACACCTGCCCAATGCCGAAAGGTTAAGGTAAGGGGTTATCCTGCGATTCGTCAAAGGAGAAGCTCTGAACCAAAGCCCCGGTGAATGGCGGCCGTAACTATAACGGTCCTAAGGTAGCGAAATTCCTTGTCGGGTAAGTTCCGACCTGCACGAATGGTGTAACGATCTGAGCGCTGTCTCAACGAGGGACTCGGTGAAATTGCAGTAGCGGTGAAGATGCCGCTTACCCGCGACAAGACGGAAAGACCCCGTGAACCTTTACTGCAGCCTGATATTGGATTTTGGTGCCTTATGTGTAGGATAGGTGGGAGGCTTTGAAATCCCGACGCCAGTCGGGATGGAGCCAACCTTGAAATACCACCCTTATCGTATTGAGGTTCTAACCTGGAACCGTGAATCCGGTCCAGGGACAGTGTCTGGTGGGCAGTTTGACTGGGGCGGTTTCCTCCTAAAAAGTAACGGAGGAGTGCAAAGGTACCCTCAGCACGGTCGGCAATCGTGCGTAGAGCGCAAAGGTATAAGGGTGCTTAACTGCGAGACCAACAAGTCGAGCAGATGCGAAAGCAGGCCTTAGTGATCCGGCGGTTGAATGTGGAATTGCCGTCGCTCAACGGATAAAAGGTACTCCGGGGATAACAGGCTTATCGCTTCCAAGAGTTCATATCGACGAAGCGGATTGGCACCTCGATGTCGGCTCATCGCATCCTGGGGCTGGAGAAGGTCCCAAGGGTTTGGCTGTTCGCCAATTAAAGCGGTACGTGAGTTGGGTTTAGAACGTCGTGAGACAGTTCGGTCCCTATCTGTCGTGGGCGTAGGATATTTGAGGAGAGCATTCCCTAGTACGAGAGGACCGGGAATGACGGACCTATGGTGTTCCAGTTGTCACGCCAGTGGCATTGCTGGGTAGCTACGTTCGGAAAGGATAAGCGCTGAAAGCATCTAAGCGCCAAGCCTCCTCCAAGACGAGATATCCCTATGAGGCCCCTCGAAGACTACGAGGTTGATAGGCCAGGTGTGTAAGGTCCGTGAGGATTTCAGCTAACTGGTACTAATCGGCCCATCGGCTTGACCATTAAAACGGTTGCTGGTTACTGGTTTCTGGTTTCTAGCAATGGAGGCCAGAAACCAACCAGCGGCCAATTTCACAAATGTTCGGTTCTGCTTTCCATTATTCAGCATGTTTTTTGAGCAGGGGAAATTAATCAATTTTCCCTGCTCAAAAAATATCTTTTAACCGTATTTCCCCGGTGGCCATAGCGGAGGGGAAACACCTCTTCCCATTCCGAACAGAGCAGTTAAGCCCTCCAACGCCGATGGTACTTCCCGAGAGGGTGGGAGAGTAGGACGCTGCCGGGGTTATTATGCAGAGGGCCGTGGTTATTCCGCGGCCCTCTTTTCTTTCCAGCATTGGTATAGTCCCCTCGGCGCAAGGTGCACCTCGGGGTCCAAGAGCTCCATGGCATTTACGTTCACTGCGTTCCGTAAAAACCTGGATCTCTAGGAAGGACGCTGCCGGGGTTATTTTCCAGAGAGGCCTTGATGTGTTCGAGGCCTCTCTTTTTTTTGACAGAGTAGCCCGTCTCGCTTCGTCCTTCGGCAGTTCGGCAAAGCTCACTACAAGCAAGCTCAGGACACGCTCACCGGATCACTGGACTTCATCGAACTTACGTTCACTTCGTTTCGTAAGTCCGTGAATTCCAGCGAGATGCTGCCGGGGTTAATCTCAAGGGCTCACGATTCGTGGGCCCTTTTTTTACCAGGCGGTTGGCTTATAATCCGGGGAGCGTTCAAACTCTGTACTGCGTTTTATGGGGTAACGCTGTACGCAGTACGCTGTACGCTGTACGGGGTTACCAAGCTTCCCCTTGTTTCTCTCTCCCGTTCCGCCTAAAATGGACTTCTTATGCAGAGGCGAGCTGTCATCTCCTGGGCTCTCTACGACTTCGCGAACAACATTTTCACCATGAACGTCGTCACCCGCTACTTCGCCAGGTGGGTCGTCGATGTTAAGGGTGCCGAGGATATTTATTACAGCTTCGCAGTTGCGGCCTCCATGATCCTCGCGGCCGTAACCGCGCCCATGCTCGGCATCATCTCCGATGAGACGGGAAAACGGATGCCCTACATCATCGTCTTCACGATCGTAAGCTGCGCGGCCACGGCCTTGATAGGACATGGGGGAGGACTGTTGATCGGGCTCGCACTCTTCGCAGTAGCAAACTATTGCTTCCAGATTTCATGGGTCTTTTATAATGCGCTGCTTCCGCAGGTCAGCGACGAACGCAACATCGGACGCATATCCGGGTTTGGCAAGGGCCTGGGGTACTGCGGCGCCATTGTCGGCCTTCTCCTCGTCGGCCCCTTCGTCGCCCGCCGGGGAATTGAAGCCGCGTTCGTTCCATCCGGAGCCCTGTTCCTTCTCTTCTCGCTTCCCATCTTTTTCTTCGTCAGGGACAAGAGGATTCATGCATCAACCGCGGGCCCCGCACGGGTCACGGCTACAGCTTTTAAAAAGATCCGTGCGACCATCGCTCATATCGGCGAATACTCCGGTCTCACGACCTTTTTCGCCGCCGCTTTCCTCGCCCTCTGTGCAATCCACGGCATCATCCCTTTCATGGCCGTTTACCTGAGCAGGGTCGCCGGCTTCACCGAGCCGGTTGTCGATAGATTTCTTATTGTATCGACCGTATTCGCCCTGGCCGGTTCCTTGGGCTCCGGCTTCTTATCCGACAGGTTCGGCCCCAGGAGGACCCTTGTCATGGTACTGGTTCTCTGGTGCGTTGCTTTTGCCCTGGGCGCTCTAGCGACAAGTAAGGCCGCCTTCTGGATCGTTGGACCTCTCGTTGGCATCGCTCTCGGCGCAACGTGGGTGGTGGCGAGAGCCCTCGTGGTGAAGCTCTCTCCGCCGGAGATGGTGGGTGAGGCCTTCGGTTTCTTCTGCCTGACCGGCTACCTCTCCTTCGTCGTGGGGCCGCTCGTGTGGGGCGGGGTCGTCTGGGCTTTCGGATTCGCCGGGGTCATAAAATATCGCCTGGCTATAGGCATCCTGTGTCATAACTAAATGATAATGTCCCCCTGAGACTAAATAGAAATGTCCCCTATACTGGCGCCTATAAGGAGGTGTCAGTGAAAAAGGGGATATTGAAGATGAGTCAGAAGGAGCGTGACAGGCTCAG
>Ga0208279_1000454_pt1 | contig 33359 bp, 26 predicted proteins | sample AntAceMetag02UKM_FD_184766 | JGI IMG/M metagenome (GOLD analysis project Ga0208279, IMG submission 184766) | Saline lake microbial communities from Ace Lake, Antarctica - Antarctic Ace Lake Metagenome 02UKM (SPAdes) (version 2) | ecosystem: Environmental > Aquatic > Non-marine Saline and... | reverse complement strand
AGATTGTACACAAAGCCGGTGAAAGGGAAAAGGAGAAATGAGTTGAAAAATGAGTGGAAAGAAAAATCTCCTCCCGGAGGTGGAGGAGAAAGAAACATTACGATAGATAGCGATACCAATGGGTTTGCGGGAATCGAGCAAGGCATATTCGACAATCGTGCGATTCTTCTCCTTGCGGGAGATGATGATATTGAGGATCCATCCAATTTGTGCAACCAATGGCTGCACTTTTGGCAACTCACAATATACCGGGTGCAGTTCACCTACATAAAATACGTTGCGACGGGAGATCGTCGGCAGAGAAATATGCCCTGGTAACTCCCCGGATCACCCAGATAAATACAGTAATCAGTAAGCGGTGATCGGTAATCAGCAAAAGAACCTGACTATATCGTTGCCGGAAGATCAATGCTTAAACCATAGAAAACTCTCGTGATTCCCTTCTTAACGGCCCAGAGGCCGGTATAACTCGATGGAGACGATGGACGGTCGTTCGCTACCGCTGACCGATTCCATTCTCTATTCCCCAATCCCCATTCCCTATCTGGTAACCGGAATATCTACGCTGCTTCCGAAGTATACTCTGGTAACGCCACTTACGGCCCAGAGGCCGGACGCGGGACGGAAGATGCCTATATCATCGGCACCGGATCCGTTGAAGTCGGCCGGGACCGGGCGGTCGCCATCGATTCCGAAATAGAGACGGGTTACAGACCGGACCGCCCAGAGACCGGAGCTCTCCCGGAAGATGGCCGGGCTTCTCGAACCACTCCCGCTGTAATCTCCCGGAATGGGCAAATCATCGGATCCGCCAAAGTAGGTCCGGGTGACTCCCCGGACGGCCCAGAGGCCGGCGGCCCCGCGGAAGAGCGCGATATTAATACTTCCGTCTCCGTTATAATCACCCGGGACCGGAAGGTCGGCGGCGGCACCGAAGTAGGACCGGGTAACTCCCCTAATCGCCCAAAGGCCGGAGCTCCCCCGGAAGATACCTATATCGCAACTTCCGTCACCGTTATAATCACCGGCGGCTGGTTGATCGGAACTGCCGCCGAAGTAAACCCGGGTAACTCCCCGGGCCGCCCAGAGACCGGCGTACCCGCGAAAGAGCGCGATATCGGCGGTTCCGTCCCCATTGTAATCCCCGGAGACCGGAAGGTCGCTCTCAGCCCCGAAGTAGGTTCGGGTTACCCCCCGGATCGCCCAGAGGCCGGAGCTGGCCCGGAATACTGCCAGGTCGGCCTTGCCGTCGCCATTGTAATCCCCGGAGACAACCGTGCCGAGACCGAAAGGGGTAGGTCCCGGTGTCGGCGATGGCATCGAGACATAGATAAGGGGTAGACCATCGGAGGTGCCGGCTGAGCCATTGATCGGGTACGGCGTATCTCCGAGTTTATCCCCATCGGTATCATGACCCGTGTATGTGTCCCAGTAGTTCCCGCCCAGATAGGGTCCACCGACTATGTTACTGTTGACAGCGGTCTTAGGCTTATTCCATATATTACCGGAACCGTTATCCGCCGCCTGACTTTTGTTGTCCCGAAAGACATTGTTATAGACCCAGGTGTTGCTCGAGCCAGTCAGCAGATGTATTCCCCGGTAGCGGCAATCCGAGATTATATTCTCATGAACCCCGTTTCCCTCGCCGGATATGTACATACCCACGTAACCATCCCAGATATGGTTATACGCGAAAACGTTGGTATCGCAGTCATCACCGATCTCGATCGCCGCGCGGGTGGTAGTACTGATGGCGTTATTTTCAATATTGTTGCCTGAAGCCGGATTCGGAAATCCCAGCCAGATCCCGTTCTGACAATTTTTGATCGTATTCTTCTTGATCAGGTTCCCGGTAGCGCCATCCAGAAGAATGCCATGGTTATTGGTAGTCTGATTGCTTATTAAGCCAATAATCCGATTCAACTGTACCGTATTATTCGCCCCCCCCTGGATGGTAATCCCTTTGCCCCAGGCGCCGGCGCCCGCAACATACTCGGTGACGACGTTCTTCTCCACAGTATTATCGTCGCCGGTAATTCCGATCATTGGATACCCGTTATCCGCTTCCCGATGTTCCAGGGTATTCTCCAGAACATGGTTGGAATTTCCGCAGAGATCAAATCTTGTCCAGGTGTAGGCATCGCTGCTGAAGGTATTATCCTGAATGGTGCAGGAGTCCCCCTGGACCTCCATATTGCGAAGACTATTACGGAGGATGTTATGATCGGTCCCGTTGATATAGAGTTCAAGAATACCGGTGCAGTCCCGGACGGTCTCCCCCTCTCCGCCGAGGGTCAGGTCATAACTGCCGGTACAGTTACTGAATACGGTTCCGTTTGAGTTGTGGGTGGTCCACACTCCACAGTCGTTGAAAGTACTATCCTTAACCACCACCCCGGTACAGTTATTGATCGCCAGATACACGTTCTGGAAAGCACACTCCTTGATCGGCTCAACGGAGAGATCACGCTGGTTTTTTAACTCAACCCTGGCAATCCTAGGACCCACGGAGGTGTTGCTGATAAAGGTTGCGCCATCGGCGGTAATTGTTCCCGGGCTGATTGCTTTGAGGAGAGACGTGTTGTCATTCAACCGAACCGTGGTGTTGTAAATGCCGAGATCACCATCCACGACTTCCACGAATGAAACAGTGTATTCAGCGGACGGAGTATCCCAGTAGACAGTATCCCGGTCGAGGATGATCTGCCAGTCAATATTATTATGAAGCGTCCCGTGGATAACAGAAGTATCCACGTCTTTAATATCGGTACCATCATCTAACCAGTCCGTGCCATTGGTACTCCAGTAACTCAAAATGGTGTAGGTATGACTGCTGAAGGGGGGGGTGCTGTCATAGTCACTGTAATACCAATCCGCGGGACCCGACTCCGACTGGAACACCCAGGTTTCAAGATTTTGGCTACCCCGATTAAGTTCAAACTTCTGCCTGTCGCGGCTGGTATCGTTATATATGCGCATATCAACGGTCTGTTCACCTTTATAGATGATCTCCAGGCTCACTGCCGCCGCCCAAGCAGGGAGGCAGAGCATCAGACCTATTAAAGTTACAATCAGCTTAAAAGAATATTTATTCTTAATGATAAACCTCCAGTTAGTAATTGTTTTCAGTGTATAGTAAAATCATCATTAAATATGAATGCTCCCGAGGAACTGTTAATTAAAACAACAACGGCCCCCCCCGTACGGACGCCCCACAGGACCGAGAATGATAACGAAGATTGTTGGAGATCATTATGGGTCAAGTCTACTTATTGCTTATCTTTGGGCTGGAAGAATATCGGGCGACGGTTTGTCCATGTATTTATAACTATTTGTAAGCTTTCAGTAAACCCCGTTGCCCCGTGATCGTATCTGGGTTGTTGTAGCCGCGGTCGGTGACCGCGGATGACAGGGGCCGCGGTCAACGACCGCGGCTACAGTGTCCGAGGCCACCACGGAAAATCGGGATGAAGCATAAGACAACGGGGTTTACTGAAAGCTTACAACTATTTTGGGCGCGGGGTGATTGTAACTAATTGTTGTTCGTTGTATTATGCTAAAGTGGTGCGAAACGCACCACTTTTCATTAAAGCAATCCAGAGGTCCCGGCATCCACGGTCAGCGACCCCGGCTACAACCTTGGACGGGGCCCGGCTTCCGCGGTCAGCGACCGCGGCTACAGTTATCAGTCACTCTTCTCTTCCCGATCCATCATCTTTTTAATCTTCTTCTCTTCCCACTCAGAACCCATGAATCTGCCTTTCCGGAGGAAGACATTGGCCGCGTTGAAGAGAATGCCGATTCCCCAGAAGATAGCCACCCAGTAAAACCAGAGGTGATGGGGTCTGGTAACCAGGTTGATAATCAGCAACACCAGGTTGACCACCAGGTAGGTGATCAGGTTAAAATAAAATCCCTTTATCTCTTTCACCCGTTTCCGGGCCTTTTCATAACTTTCATCATTCATAAACTTCCCTCCTTAAGGACTTAGCGCCTGCGGCGCTAACGTTAAAAAATAAGGACGTTGAAAAATAAAAACGTTGAAGATAAAAGACGTTTAAAAAAAGACTATCATGATTTCATTGAGGCAATACCAAAAATAATTTCAATAATCATATTTATATTTTTTTATATAACAAAAACCCGGATAAATATAGCATAATAGTAAGGAAATATCCAATTATACACAGGAAAACCATTATGATAATCAGCGCCAGCCGGAGAACCGATATCCCCACTTTCTATTCCCGGTGGTTCATCAACCGGATCCGGGAAGGAAGCTGCCTTGTCCCCCACCCTTTTAATCCGAAGCAGATCTCCGAGGTATCTCTCCAGCCGGAAGATGTGGAGGCCATCGTCTTCTGGACCCGCGATCCCCGGCCGCTCTTTCCTTATCTGGATGAACTGGACGACCGGGGATATCGGTATTACTTCCAGTACGCGGTACTCGATAATCCCCGGGAGATTGATCCCGGAACACCCCGGCTGACGGACGCCCTGGCAACCTTCCGCGAACTCTCCCGGCGAATCGGCCCGGAGAGAGTGATCTGGCGGTATGATCCCATCATCTTCAGCTCGATTACCACCGCGGAATTTCACCGCTGGACCTACACTCGGATTGCCCGGGAACTTCAAGGATATACCCGACGCTCGATGATCAGTATTGTGGATCTCTATCCCCGGCTCAAGAAGAGACTGGGAGAACTGAAGCGAGAGGGTATTACACTGCTCACGGAGAAAGAGATCTCCGGGAGATGGTTCGATGACTGTATGAACGCGCTGGCCCTTTCCGCCCGGGAGAGCGGGATGGAGATAATGAGCTGTGCCGAGCCGATTGATCTAACGCCCTACGGGATCAAACCCGGGAAATGTATCGATGACGAATTGATCAAGGATCTCTTCGGGCTTACGGTATCGGGCAAAAAAGATCCGGGGCAGCGCAAACTCTGCAACTGTGCCCTGAGCCGGGATATCGGTGTCTATGATACCTGTGTCTTCGGCTGCCGGTACTGTTACGCCACCACCGATTTTTACCGGGCCGGGAAGAACTACCGGCAACACGATCCTCATTCCCGGTCTTTAATCCCCTGAAATGGGAGGGTCTTTAATCTTCTCATCAGGAATCTCTCCGGATCGGGAAAGACCCATTTTGCATAAGATAGGCCCGATAACTTCAAAAACAATACAGGTAGCGGTTATGACGGTAATAACCTGGGTTCCTATATTAATAGGATCCATCGCGGGGTTATTTTTAATCAGCGCGGCAAAAGCTTGAGGATGTAAATCCACTATCTGTCGTAGTTCATGATTAACAATTAGCGCCAATCCGATCGCTACTCCGGCCTGTGACAGAATACCAAAGCCAATATATTTTTTTATCTTATCTTCCATCTTCCCGAGAACACTTCCTATCCGCGCTCCGCCTATCAATCCGGCCGAACGGGCCAATATATAAATTACTCCCAGTATCCCAAGGTGAGGGAGTTCGATAATATTTAGATGGGCGCCGGCCAGGGCAAAAAAGAGCAGAAAAATGAACGGCATAATGGTGGATAATGATTCGGTAACCTGATTAACCAGTGATTCGCGCCTGGTATTGGTGAGAACGATTCCCATTGCCATATTCGTTAATATTAACGAGAGATTAAATTTGATAGCGATGCCTGTCGCGAGAAATACACTCCCCATCACAATAATTAAAAAATCAGAACGGTTCTTCAACGGAAGGATTAACAGAGAAAGAATAAGCCCAATAACCAGACCGGCTACAATGCTAAATACAATTTCCAGAGCCGGCGCCCTCATAGCCAGCAGGATACTTTCATTCCTGCCCGTAGCAGCGGCAACAAGGATGAGCTTGGCCAGGGAGGCAGCAAAGCCAAAAATTAAGATGGCCAGACCATCGTCAAACCCGACCACCGCGTACAGAGCTTTGGTGAGACTGCCCCGGGCTCGATATTCCTGGATAACGGCAACCGTTCCCGCCGGAGCGCTGGCCGGCGCCATCGCGCCGAATATTAATGCCATGGGGAGGTTGCCGGTAAGAGCCCAGACGGAAAGAAAAACTGCGATAAACGCGCCCAGCGACTCAGCGAGAATGACAAGGACAATTCCCATCCCCAACTGCTTGAGAGAACGCAACTTCAGCTCCGAACCAATGATAAAAGCGATTAACCCCAGCGAAATTTCGGTAATAAAAGAAAGTTTACCCAATACCTCTTCGTGAAATAATCCCAGAAACGACTCCCCGAATAATACGCCGATAATCATAAATCCTATCAGGGAAGGCAAACGAAAACGCCGGATAAAATTGCCCAGATAAAAACCAAGAATAATTACCACGCCTAACACTACCAGGGGGGGCATATATGATGGGAAGATATGAAACATATCAATTGCCTTTAAAATCAATTACGTGATTATGGGGAACCGTGGGAGAATGAATTCGATTATTAAACCAGAAGACTGCCGATGATATAAGTCGGCTCCTGAATTGTTAAGATAATGTCGGTCCGGTCTTTTAGAGGTCCGGTAATCTCCTCTATTCTTCTAATCGTCTCATTGGTTATTTTCTTTTCCACCACAACCATAATCAGCTTGCAGAATTGTTCGGAACGATCACGCCACATACCGGCGAAAAGAGGCAGCCGGGCCAGATAACTGGAGGAAGTTCGGCCTTCAAAAATAGTTACCCCATTAACATCCAGATCAACGAAGACTTCCAATATCTGGGAAAAGAATTCTCGATTCTGAATAAAAATATTTAAAATATTCTTATCAGTCTGCTCGTCGGTGTTTATATCATCCTGAAACTGGCTTTTAAAATAGTCACACGCAATCCGTACGTCCCGGGTCTCTATTATCTTCTTAACTATCTCCGGGTTATTCAGATTATGAGAGATGCAAGATAAAATCTTAATATATTGAGTAGTCTCCCGGGATGGTCCCACTATAAAAAATATGAGATAAACCAACTCTCCATCCATAGCATCGAATTGAACCCCATCCGGAACCGTAATAAATCCAACCGTAAAAGTGGTTGCTGAATCCATCCGGCAATGGGGGATAGCGATTCCCTTACCAAAGCCGGTGCTCCCTAAGGCTTCCCGAGCCTTTAACGCTTTGTAAATTTTCCCTTCAGAAACTTGATCCAGACCTCTGTCTCGTTTTGCCGCGGCGGCCACAGCATGGAGAGCCGCTTTCTTGGAGTCTAAAGAAACTCCGGTCAAAACACATTCCGGTTTCAGTATATCAGATAATTTCATTTGAATTACCTCTTACGCGATTTTCCCACGCCTGATGGGTTGTTACATTATCTTCGTAACTAATTTCACCGCAGAGACACAGAGAACGCAGAGTGAGAAAAAAAGCTATTCTATATAATTAGTGTATTCGTTTACTACTCAAATAAAACAGTGTATATAATATCCTCTGTTATTTCTATGCGTTCTCTGCGTCTCTGCGGTGAAATAGAACTTAGAAACTGGGACGCAAGAGTAGAGCGAGTTCCCCTGAAATACAAGGAAAAACCAATATTCTATTCCTGGTTAATATCCAGTTCCAGCCCGTGTGATACGGAATAGTCCTTGATCAGCTCCAGAAAAGCCTCGCCGTATTGCCGGCACTTCTTATCACCCACACCGGTAACCTGAAGAAATCCCGTACTGGTGGAAGGACGCTTCCGGGCCATGTCCCGGATGGCCCTATCTCCGAAGACGATATAGGCCGGAAGGTGTTTTTTCGCGGCGATCTCCCCCCTCAATTCTCGCAACGCTTCGAAGAGACCTCTTTCCACTCCCTCCCAGGAATCCTTGATCGCCCGGGAGACCGCAGCCCGCGCCGTCTTCTTCTCCGGCGGTTTGAGAAGCCGGGGGGTCTCATCACCCCGCATGATCCGCCAGCCTGATTCCGGTACAGTCAAGACCCCATACTCCTCCCCCTTCCGTATATACCCCTGTCCAATAAGCTGTTCAATCCAGCCCCGGACCGCCTGAAGGGAGAACTCGGAGAGGATCCCGTAAGTACTAAGCTGATCATCGGAGTTCTCCAGTACACGCTTATCCTTCGACCCGGTCAGGACTTTAGCCGTATATCCCCCCCCGAAGCGTTCCCGGAGGCGGACCACACAGGAGAGGATCTTCTGGGCGATAACCAGGGAACCATCCATCAGTGTCAGTTCATTTAGACAGACGTCACAGGCGCCGCAGTTCTCCGCCTCCAGCTCCTGCCCGAAGTAGGCAAGCAATTCCTTATGCCGGCAGGTTATCCCAGTGCAGTATTCATAGATCCGGCCTAGTTTCTCGATGCCGATCCGGGCGGGTTCAGGATCCAGATCTCTCATCAGGCTCTTCCAGATCACAAAGTCCTCACCTGAATAGAAGAGGATACATTCGGCCTCCAGCCCATCCCGACCGGCCCGGCCGCTCTCCTGCTGGTAGTGCTCGAGTGATTTCGGCATCGCGGTATGGATAACGAACCGGACATTTGATTTGTCGATACCCATCCCGAAGGCGACGGTGGCCACAATAATATCGATCTTCTCGGAGATAAAATCATCCTGGTTCCCTTTCCGGTCGCCGGCGGTCATGCCGGCGTGGTATGGACTGACTTTATAGCCGCGCTGGCCGAGCGCGACGCTGAGTTCATCTACATCCCGGCGCCGAATACAGTAGATAATCCCCGACTCGCCCTGGTGTTTCTCCAGCACACCGCAGACCTGCTTGAGACGTGACGTTCGGCGACGGGCCCGATAGATCAGGTTGGGACGATCGAATGACCCCACCAGAACTTCCGGATCGGCAAGCCCGAGCTGCCGGGCGATGTCCTTTCTCACGGGCGCGGTAGCGGTGGCGGTATAAGAATGAAGGGCAATTCCAGGAAAAGATTGTTTCAATCTCCCCAGTTTCCGGTACTCCGGACGGAAATCGTGGCCCCAGTGGCTGATGCAGTGGGCTTCATCAATAGCGATAAATGAGAGCGGAGTATCCTGGAGAAATTCAAGAAATTCTTGCGTCATGATCCTTTCCGGAGAGAGGTAGATAATCTTAACTTCGCCGGCCTGGATCCGTGAGAATACCTCCGATTTCTCCTTCCCGGTCAGGGTGCTGTCAATCCGTACCCCGGAGACCCCGCATTCGGAGAGCGCGTCAACCTGATCTTTCATCAGAGAGATCAGGGGAGAAACCACAATCGCCACCCCATCCATCGCCATCGCCGGTCCCTGAAAACAGAGCGACTTCCCTCCCCCAGTAGACAAGACAACAATGGAATCACGCCCGGAGAGAACACAGTCCATTGCTTCTTTCTGGAGGGGAAGGAATCCGTCAAATCCCCAGTATTTTTTTATAATATCTTTCATGGAAAAAAGTTTTAAGTGCCTAAAGATTGAAATGCGCTTCAGCCAGAGGCTGATCCGCCTCTGGCGGAAAAGTGCCTAAAGTTGTTCGCTTTCACCTGGTTTTCCGGCATTAGTTAAATGCTCGCACATTCTTATTTTTCGGCCCCCCCGAATTATTTATCGGGGCAGAAAATATATAAGGATAGGGACAGGCCTACTTCACTTTCTGTAATTTCAGACCCTTCTTCTTGAAATCGTTGTCGAAGGAATAAACGCTGTCGAGACCGTGCTGTTTGGACCAGGCCAAGAGATATGCGTCCACAATATCGAGATTCTCGGTTTGAAGCATCTTCAAGCAGGCAAGGATAACATCCTTCTCCGGCATGCATAACCCCTTGAACATCACCAATCTCTCTAATTTCTCCGCCGCCTCCAGACGCGGCACCTGGTAATAACTTGTTAGAACAAAATAGGATTGGAAGAGTACCAGTTCGACGAGTTCAGCCATAAGCTCCCCTTTCTCAAGCTTCGCGAAGAATGAATATACTCCCTCAAATCGGGGATCGATCGTTGACGGATCTTCGACCAGATATCGGAGTATTACGTTCGTGTCGACAGCTTTACGCTTCACCGCTCAACTCTCTTCGCAAAGTCGCATTCATACTCTTTCGCGAAGGAAATGCCTTTCGCTTCCCGTATTCCGACATTATCCCCGCCAAGGCCTCCGCCTCAAATGATTCCTTTTTTCGCAGTTCTATAGACTTGTCCTTCTCATCAATTCGAACATCAAGCATATCCCCAATGTCAATACTCAGGGCATGGCGAATCGCGGCAGGGATTACTATCTGCCCTTTGTTGAATACCTTCATAATCATGAGAAACCTCCATTGTTATACATGTTTGTATAACATACGGCTGATTCATTGTCAATCAAGAATTTAGCTTCGCAACTTTCCGAGTAAAATCAAACTGCAATTTCGTATTATGTAAGATCGATATCCAAGAAATATTCTCTATCGTGGCTGATGGTGAGCCGATACTTGCCTCCGGTCAGACCGGGGAAGACGGCATCTTTTTTCAGTTCCGTATGGTGAGACCAGATTTTCTTCCCGGCCTTCTCTATCCGGAGGGGCACCCCAGCCAGGGGAAATCCGTAGCAGTCAGTGAGATGGATCAGGCATAACACATCTCCCCTCTCCTCCTTCCTCATCTCAATCACGACATTTATCTCACCTCGATCGAAGGACCATCTCAGCCCCCGGATCGACGGCGGTTCCTTGAATCCGAAAGATTGATCTTTCCCCCTAATTAACTCATCTCCGGATTCTTCTGCCATGAATTCTGATTTTGATTCAAACTCAAAGAGGGCCTGCTCTTCCGCCGCCATCTTGATCTCTCCGGATGATGGGGCTAACGGATAAACCATCCGACAGGCGGAATCCGGGCGACCGGCGGATGACTCCTCCAATTCAGTCAGCTTGAGGTTGATCCGCCCCAGAAGTATCGGTTGCAATAAGAAATGGTCTTCTTTGATAGCCTTATCGAGAAGCTCCGGAACCGGGACCAAACCTTCCTCTTCCGCCGCGGAAGCCAATTCAAGCGCCCGGCAAGTTTCGGCGACAATCGAACCGCAGTAATCGCAGACCAGGAGATGCCGGACTATCTCATCTCGTCTATCTTTATCCCGCAAACTTCCGTCGGCAAAGCCCGACAATACCCCCTCCTCAGGGCAATCCGGCCCTTTCTCCCCGGAATTAGCACTGCTTTTATCCCGGTAAGTCCTGAGAACCACCCCGATATCTCGAAGACTCTCAAAGACCGCCGCACATCCGCCACAGCCTTTGAGATGCTCCTTCATCTTCTCGACTTCCCCGGGATTAAGTTCGCCATCGATATAGCGATTAATCTCTTCTTCCGTATAGCAACTTTTCATATTACGATTCTCATAATTTCTCTTAATAGAGTTAGTTGATTATGGCTAAACCTTACTCGAAAAGCTTTTTTAACCACGAAGAGCACGAAGTTCACGAAGAAATTTGAAAAACAAGGAAAAAATCTATAGTTCTTTTGTCTTTCTTCGTGTTCTTCGTGACCTTCGTGGTTAATATTTAGTTTTTTTAGCAGAAAAAGTTAAAAAGACCTTTTCGAGTACGATCTGCTAACTTAACAGTCGGAGAAACCGGGATTTTATTCCCACAAATTTTGAATAGTTTTTATTCCCTGCCGGGCCAGAATTTTTCTGAGTATATTTTTCGCCTGAAAAAGCTGTTTCCCCACATAATTCGTATCCACCAGATCATTCGAATCAGCACTTAGCAGTTCGGCGATCTCACGATACTTCAATCCGATCATCCATTTCTCCACAATGAATCTCATCTCAGGAGAAAGTTCATCCAGCGCGGCTCCTATAATTTCAGATGCCTCGGACCGGATCGCCCGCTCCCGCTGATCCTCCCGCTTCCGGGAGATGGCGAGAGAATGATTGGCTTCCCGGACTTCCCCGTCAATAAACCGGCTCAGCTCGCTCTCCTCCAGGGGGATAAAACGACGATCGCGAATATAATCCATAATTTTATACTTGGTAATCCGGGCGAGCCAAGTAGAAAGTTTCGCGCGACCGTCAAAAGAATCGAGAGAACTGAAGATAGCCTTCCAGGACTCCATAAAGATATCTTCCCGCTCCTGTCCCTTGACCCCAAATTTTAAGATCATGGACCAGACCAGAGCACGATATTCATTATATATTTTAAGATTATCCCGCGTCATTTATATATCATGTTTGGCCAGATCTTTGTTATTATGCTTTTTATGAATGATTATATCTATGTTGACAGTACCGCCGGCCTCCGCACTCTGGTAGAGCGTATGACGGCAAGCACTCGGATCGCTATTGATACGGAAGCGGACAGCCTCTATCACTATTATGAAAAAGTCTGCCTGATCCAGATCACGATTGGAGAAGAAACTTATATCCTGGATCCCCTGGCCGGACTGGATCTCACTGATTTTTTCATAATCCTGACCGAAAAACCGATCATCCTCCACTCCGCGGACTATGATCTCCGGATGCTCCGCGCTTCTTTCGATTATTTTCCCGCGGCCGAAGTCTTTGACACCATGCTGGCCGCCCGAATACTGGGGCATGCCCGCCTCGGATTATCCGCGCTGGTTGAGAAATATTTCGGAGTAACCCTCTCCAAGCACGGGCAGAAGTTTAACTGGTCTTTACGTCCTCTCCCGGAGGACAAGCTGATATATGCCGGTAATGACACACGTTATCTTGAACCTCTCATGGACTTTCTGAGCGAAGATCTTTCTCAACTGGGCCGAATGGAGTGGCATAAAGAATCGTGCGCCGCCCTGGTGGTGACGACTCGAGTAAAGAGACCACCGAAAGAGCCTGACTCTATATGGAGAATTAAAGGTCTGAAAGAATTAAATCGCCGGCAACTGTCATTCCTCCGAGCCATCTGGTACTGGCGTGAGAATGAATCTAAGAACTCGGATCTTCCTCCTTTCAAAGTTATGGGCAATTCACCGATTATAGCACTGGCCCTCTGGGCGTCTTCTCATCCCGAAATTCCACTCTCCCGGAGACCAAAGCTGCCGAGGAACTGCAGAGGAGCTCGACTACAAGCCCTCTATAGCAGCATTGATGAAGCTAAAAATCTCCCTGAGAAGGATTGGCCCCAGATCAAGCCCGCGAAGAAGAAAACCAACCAGCGCTATATTCCCTTTTCAGAAGAGGAAGTCGCGCTACTTCGCCGCCTCCGCGAGGACTCCGCCATAATCGCGACCGAACTGGGTGTCCCTCCGCATGTCCTAGTCTCCCGAGCTTCAATTGAATTAATTATCAGAGCCAGAGCCATCACAGTCGATGATATCAGTACCCACGGAAAGATCACCCGGTATCAAGCGAAATTACTTGCTCCTGTTGTAAATAAAATCCTCTCCGAAAAATAAAATAGTAACCTTGCGATAGTAACTGTCATGTCCTGATTTAAAGTTGTCACTTTTTCTGATTGCACCACCCCGACCTCGGCCCCTTTTGCAGTCCACGAATTTTTACCCCGCGATGACTACAAGTCATTTTGCGGGGACACGAATTTCCACGAATTGCTTCCCCCGCCTCGCCCCCTTTTTTATGACAGGACCATTACAGACAGGACTATTTGCCTCGCCTCAGCCTCTTTAATAAAAATTAAAACCTTTCCGTCCCTGATTATTCTGCCTTTTAATCATTCTGGTCCCCACCGAATTATATTCAGGGACTTAAATTCTATTGCTTTTTAATCGTCCTGACTGCAATCGTCCTGTCTTAAATGGCCAAAGTTGGAAGCTGTGCCCGGCGTAGCTTTAGCGAAGGCTGGTTCGACGCCTGCCCGCCGTAGCCTTGGCAAAGGCTGGTTCGAAGTTCAGATTTCCCTCTTAAGCCATTCCCTCCTCCTCCCTGCTTCTCCCTTCTAATCCCTACTCTTCCCTGGTCCCCATTCCCCAATCCCCATTCCCTATAATATCAAAAGATTATCCCGGTGAACTGCTTCATCGTAGTATTTATAACCTAATATAGATTCGAACCTCTCCGTCTTCTTCCCCCGGATCTTCTCCAGCTCAGCGGAACTGTAATTAACTAATCCCCGGCAAAACTCTTCGCGGCTTTCATCCACAATCGAGATCATATCTCCCGACTTGAAGTCACCTTCCACCTCTAAAATCCCGGAAGCAAGAAGACTGGTACCTTTCTCTATCAGCGCGCGGCGCGCGCCAGCGTCAACGATAATCCGACCCTGCTTTAAACAGGAGAAGGCAATCCAGCACTTGCGGGATCGCATCCTGGAAAACCCGGTTGGGAAATAGGTCCCGACTTCTTTTCCTGCTATAATATCAGTCAGAATATTCGCCCTGGATCCACCGGCAATTATTACCCGGCCGCCCGCGCGGGTAACGATCTCAGCCGCTTCGATCTTGCTTCTCATCCCCCCCCGGGAATGTTCATTATCAGTATCTTCGATCAGCCCGATAATCTCAGGGGTAATGGAATCAACCTGATGAATAACTTCACCGGATCGAACGGACCCCGAAGAACTCAACAACCCGTCCACATCAGTGAGCAAAATTAATAGATCCGCTCGGATCAGATTCGCGACCAAGGCTGCCAGTCTATCATTATCACCGAATTTAATCTCATCAACCGAAACAGTATCGTTTTCATTAATTATCGGAATAACTCCCTCCGTCAGGAGAGTCTGGAGCGTATGGCGGACATTGAGATTGCGATCACGATGATGGAGCCCATCCCGGGTGAGGAGGATCTGGCCAACGCAGTAACCGGCTTTCTTGAAATTCTCCTGATATATATGCATCAGGATTGCCTGGCCGACGGCAGCCGCGGCCTGAAGGCCTGGAAGAGAACGGGGCCGTTTCTTCATCTCCAACTCCTGTCTGCCGGCGGCGATAGCACCTGAAGTAACTAACAGAATCTCTATCCCCTGCTCCTTCAGTACGGAGATCTGATCAACGATCCGAGATATTAGAGTCTGGTCAACCACTCCATTCTCTCCGGCCAGGAGACGACTTCCCACCTTTACCACCACTCGCTTCACCTCGCGCAGGCCGCTCCGATTATGTTTTTCCTGTTTCATAAATTATCCGTTCCAGGTGGAATAGCCGACCCATCAGTTCCAACTGTTCCCTCCGATGGAATCAGTGGATCAGTTCCAATCACAGGAACCGTTCCATCAGTTTCAGCCGGAGCTGACTCCGGAACGGTTAGCATCTCCACCTCAAAGATCGCTTCTTTTAACTCCTCCAAGCCTCTGCTCTCTAAAGCCGATATCGGGAATACCTTTGAAGCGGGGACCTTCGAAGAATGAATAAACTCGCGGTATGCACTGTCCACCTCAGGAAGATCCATCTTGTTCGCCGCGATAAGAAATGGTTTATCGGCAAGATCCGATTTATAGAGTTTAAGCTCTCTGATGAGATTACTATAGTCATCGGCCGGACTGCGACCATCGGATCCAGCCATATCGAGGACAAATAACAGAATCCGGCTCCTCTCTATATGGCGGAGGAACTCATAGCCCAGACCAACATTGCGGTGCGCGCCATCAATCAGACCGGGAATATCAGCAACCGTTATTCTCCGATAACCATCAACCGGATCGGTAACGATCCCCAGAGCGGGACTGAGGGTGGTAAAAGGATATGATGCTATTCTGGGGTGTGCTTTAGAGATACGGGATAACAGGGTGGATTTTCCCGCGTTGGGATAACCAACCAGGCCAACTGTAGCCAATAGCTTCAGTTCAAGATAATAAACTCCCTCATCCCCGGGTTCACCCTTCTCAGCAATTCGGGGAGCCTGACGCGTGGAAGTGGCAAAGGAAGAGTTCCCCCGTCCGGCTTTTCCTCCACTGGCCAGACAGAGACGCTGCCCAGGTTCGACCAGATCGGCTACAATATTCCCTGTCTCTTCATCAATAACCAGTGTCCCGCGGGGAACCATCCTAACAATCGACTTCCCTCTCCGTCCCTGCTTCTTTTTTCCCTCACCCGGGCGTCCATTCTCAGCTTTAAGAAGCGGCTGGTAAGCAAAAGACAAAAGAGTGCCTACCTGTTCACTGGTCTCCAGGTAAACACTCCCTCCTTTCCCTCCCTTCCCCCCATCAGGACCTCCGCGAGGTACATATTTTTCTCTCCGGAAGCTGATGCACCCGTCACCGCCGCGCCCGGCTTTAACGGTAATCTTTGCCCTGTCAATAAAAGATTTTTTCAAAGCAAACGGGGGAGGAAGATGAATTAATTAGCTGGACCACACTCGAAAAGATATTTTCAACTTGTCGTGTTCAAAAAACTAAATATTCACCACGAAGAACACGAAGAGAAACAAAGAAAACCAAGGAATTTTTTCTGTTCTCTTCAAATTCCTTCGTGAACGCAGTCTACCCCGAAAAATTCGGGGTGTTCTTCGTGGTTAAAAAGGCTTTTCGAGAGAGCTCTAGCTGGCGACAACCGGAAGAACCGCGACATGTTTCTTTTGGCCATGGCTCTCGAAGTTGACAATGCCATCGATCAGCGCGAAGAGAGTATCATCACGTCCCCGTCCTACATTCTTGCCGGGGAGAACTTTTGTTCCACGCTGCCGGAGGATAATCGTACCACCTCTTACATACTGACCGCCGGACCTCTTTACTCCCAACCGTTTAGCTTCACTATCTCTCCCGTTTCGGGAACTTCCTTGTCCTGTTTTGTGAGACATATTATACTCCTTAGAACTTAGCACCTTCGGCGCAACGTTCTAAAGTGCCTTAAGTGCCTAAAGTGCGTTTAAGTGCCTAAAGTTAAAAAATCGCCTCGCCGATGGAGCTAAGTAATAAATTATTTTATTTATAACATTTATTGATTCAATATTTACAATCAACCAGGATGACTGTCATAGTTAGATTGCCGCGACACTTGAAATAGTTCAATCCTTCTCAGGTGATTTCTTTTTTGCCGCCGGTTTCTTCGGAGCGGCCGGTTTTTTAGCTGGGGCTTTCTTCTCTTTGGCCGGGGCCGGGGAAGTTTTCTTCACCGCCGACTTCTTCTTTGGAGCTTCAGCACTTTTTTCTTCAAGCTGCTTCTTATCGGCTTTCCCCGGGATGATTATCTTCTCGATTGCAACCGTGCAGAAATCCTGACGGTGGCCCCTTTTCCGATGAGAATCTTTCCGTCTTTTAAATTTAAAGACAACTATCTTATCGTATTTATCAAATTTAACAATTCTCCCCTCAACAGAGAATCCTTTGAGAATAGGGCGTCCTACTGAAGCCTTCTCTCCATCCCAATAAAGAAGGACCCGGGGGAAAGAAATCTGATCCCCGGTCACACCGGGTAATTTCGGTGTTTCTATTATTTCATTTTCTTGTACCAGGAATTGCTTCCCGGCGATCTCTACAACCGCAAAATTCATCTTTATTCCTCCATTTTGAATCAAATCTAAGTAAGTATATTTATTCTGTCAACTCAATTATTACACCATCTCCTGTCCATTGCTGGAAAGAGCCCATACTCTATATTCCTGGAACCCGAGTTCCGCGTTATCGATGATACTAATCCTGATCCCCCGACGCCGGGCAAACCGACGCAACTGACCCCAACCTTCTTCCAGAAGATACCGGGCCAGTTCAGGCGCGGCTTCAATCCGAAATCTCTTCACCTTGGGATACTCATACGCGCCCGTCCGAAGTTTTCGCTCGATCTCCAGGCCAAGACTGAAGAGAGACTTGACGACACCCAAACTCCGGCAATAGGGGCAGGTCTCATAGACTTTTTGCAAGAAACTCTCTTCCTCTCTCTGACGGGTCAATTGGATCAGTCCAAAATCCGAGAATGGCAGGACCCGGGTCCGGGCTTTATCCTTCTTCAATCCCTTCAATAATACCGACATAACCTGCTTCTGATTTCTCCGGGAAGACATATCAATAAAATCAATAACTACAATTCCCCCCAGGTTACGAAGCCGCAATTGTGTTGCCACTTCCTCCGCCGCCTCCAGATTTGTCTTCAAGACCGTCTCTTCCTGGCCACCCTTTCCCTTGTGCTTCCCGGTATTAACATCCACCGCGACCAGGGCTTCCGCCTGGTTGATGACCAGATACCCTCCACACTTTAACCATATCTTCGGATTGAAGAGTTTCGCTACTTCCTTCTCTAAATTATATTTATCAAAAAGGGGCTTGCGTCCCCGGTAGTAAACAAGCTTGGACTGGGTCTGGGGAGAAAAACTGGCCAGAAAATGATTAATCTTCTTGTATTCCGATTTTGAATCAACGGTAATATCTTTGACATCGCTTAAGAGAGAATCACGGATTACCCTCAATACCAGCCCCAATTCCTCATGCAAGAGCGCGGGGGCCTTTGACTTCTTATCCTGTTTCTGAGCAGATTTCCAGGTATTCAAAAGATATGTCAGATCTTTTTTGAGGTTTTTCTTGGTTGCCGCGGCGGCGGCAGTACGAACAATAACACCGGCTTCTTTCGAAGGATCAAGCTCCATCATTATCTTCCGCAGACGTGACCGCTGTTCTCTATTGCTGATCTTTCGGGAAACTCCTATCCGCTTCTCCAGGGGAGTTAAAACCAGATACCGCCCTGGAAGACTGATCTGGGTTGTCAACCGGGCACCTTTACTCCCAATCGGTTCCTTCACCACCTGTACTATGATCTCCTGTCCTTTTTGAAGGAGCTGCTCTATAGTGCGAATTGATTTTTTCGGTCCCCGCTTATTCCGCTGATCCGGTTCATCTTCAATCTCGTCCTCCCAGATAGATGAGGACCGAGCCATCTCTCTCAGGGGCAGGAAACCATCTTTCTCCAATCCAATAGTGACAAATGCCGCCCCCAGACCACGGAGAATGGTGCTGACTCTCCCTTTATAGATATTGCCCAACGGACTCTGTTTCTCATCTCGTTGCAGATAAAACTGTTCAACTTTTCCATCAGCAATTACCGCCACCCGATTCTCATTGGGATGACAGTTAATTATTATTTCTTTACTCATTAATATTTTCCTTTGGTATTAATATATTCAATAGATTATCTGGATCTACTTAATAAGCAACCTCTTTCTTCCTTTATAAGCTGGTAGATAGACCATACTCGAAAAGGTATTTTCAACTATTTGTGCCAAAAAACTAAATATTCACCACGAAGATCACGAAGAACACGAAGAAAAACAAATAAAACTATGTAATTTTTCCTGTTGATTCAAATTCCTTCGTGAACGCAGTCTACCACGAAAAATTCGGGGTGTTCTTCGTGGTTAAAAAGGCTTTTCGAGCAAGGTCTAGATAGAACCCCAATCGCTGCCATCTCAAGCCGACCAGATATTCACGCTCCACCCCCGATAATGTGGCGAGAACATCATACGGGCGATTATTTTCATCCAGGGAGAGAAGCATGTTGAGAGATTCTCTCTCTCCATCGAGAACGGCATACTCCAATTGCTCTACCCCCCGACGGATATTAATAATCTTGATCTTTCCCTTTCTTACATACTCCAGAGGCACTTCCGTCTTAGCCATAAATTCCTCGATATCCCGATCCGTCACCCGAACCGAATCGGAGAGATATACGCGATATTCAACCTCTCTAATCAACTTACCGAGTGACGGCGAATCTTCCGGCGGCAGAAACGCGCCTTCTGCCTTCATCCCCACCGGTAATACATCATTTAAACTAACAATAATTTCATCCGTCTCAACCAACTCGGTAAGATGGATCTCTATCACCTCATTAAACCCTTCCATCCCCACCTTGAGCGGAGGGCAGAAGGTCACCCGGGGATGGGGACTGTAGCCTTCCGAGTAGCGAATCGGAAGTTCGATTCGGGAGAATGACCGGAATAATATCCGCATCAGATCCCGGTGGGACGTGAATCGGATCAGACCGGTTTTGGAGTATATTAATCGTAACTTCATTTTTTATCTGCCACAGACCAATTTAAACTCGTCCCTTTTTTAGCCGCAAAAAAAGCGCAAAATTCGCAAGAGATACGGACCTGTGGGATGTCCAGTCCTGATTTAATGTTGTCACCTTTTGAACATTCTTCCCCTACCTCATCCCTTTTTTACAAGACAATTTTGGGACCCCGAAATCGTCTTGTCTAATTGTCTTTCGAAGTTCGATGTTCGAAGTTGGACGTTCGAAGTTCAGTCTTCAATCTGTCCCTCCTCCTTCCTCCTCACTCAAACGCTTTCCTCGCCTCTCGAACCAAAACCTCCTTCTCTACCCCGGTTCCAATATGGTCCCAGGGAAGCGGATCATCGTATTCATACCCGGGAGATAGATACCATTCCATATCAACTCCGGCACGCTTAAACGCTCTATCCCAACCTTCTTTATTAAAACATTCACTCCAACCATCAAAATTGCACCCTTCATCCCGAGCAGCCTCCAGCACCTCCCCCAGGCGCCGGTCGCCACGGGCAAATACCCCTTCTAATTGGCTTAACTCCACCAGATGATATTTCAGCTTTACCTTCCCGGATTTAACCGCACGCCGCAGAATGCTCTTCTTCCGAATAATTGTCCCGGCGTCCTCCGTTACCACCCACTGAAATGGGGTCCCGGGCTTCGCGACATAATTAGATATCGACACATTCAGCCGTCCTCCCCAGCCGGAGAACCGATTGATGATATCCGCCATAGAGATAATGTCTTCTTCCGTTTCGGTAGGAAGTCCAATCATGAAATAGAGCTTGATCGTACGCCAACCCAGTTTCTTCAGTTCCCGACCGGCCTGAAAGAGAGAATCTACATCCAGAACTTTATTTATCACCCGTTGTAACCGGACGCTTCCGGCTTCCGGAGCTAGGGTAATCCCGCTCTTTTTCATCCTGGTCAACTCCCGGAACATTCTTTCATTGACAGAAGCCACATTCAAAGAAGGAAGAGATAGTCGAGACTTCTTCTTTGCCAGTTGAGGTGACAATTTTTCCATCAACTCACCTATTCCCGGATAATCACCGGTGGAGAGAGACAGGAGCGATACCTCTTCAAAACCGGCTTCATCCACCAGCTTCTCCGCCTGCCGGATAACAACCTCCTCATCTTTAAGACGCACCGGGCGACCGGTCCAGCCGGCATGACAGAATCGACAACCCCGCTTACACCCCCTCATTATCTCCACCACTCCTCGATCATGTACAATTTCGGTAATCGGAACCAGGGGATTATCTATTCTGGAACTGTTAATATCCCGCAGTATCCTCCTCTCTATCCGCTCCGGAATTCCCGGTTCAATCGGATGAATCACCCTGAATCGGTCTGATTTATCATACTCCACTTTATAAAGTGCCGGAGCATAGATACCCGGTACCGTGGCAACCAGGAATTTCAAGAGTTCCTCTTTCCCCGTACCCGGATCTCCTTCTCTCTTATCCTGAAATTGTTTATAAGCGACCAGCAGTTCTACAACTGCTTCTTCTCCATCTCCGATCAAAAAAATATCAAAGAAATTCGCCAGCGGCTCCGGGTTAAATGTTCCTACTCCTCCGCCTAAGAGCAATGGATAATCAGGCCAGAGACGATCACTTGCCCGACGAGGCACTCCAGCCAGATCCAACATGGAGATAATGTTGGTATAGGTAAGCTCCACCTGAAGAGAGAATCCCCAGATATCGAACTCGGCGGCAGGGGTAAAAGACTCAAGTGAATAGAGAGGAATACCATTTCGGCGCATACCCTCTTCCATATCCATCCATACCGCGAAGGCTCGTTCGGCTGATGCCCACTCCAGACGATTGACAATATCATATATGATCCTCAGGCCATGATGGCTCATCCCCAATTCATAGACATCAGGATAGCTGAGCAGTAGCCTGACCCCTGCATCAGGACGGAACACAGAATTAATCTCCCCCCCGATATACCGAGCCGGACGACGGACAAAAGGAAGAATCTTCTCCTCTAATTTTTTTCTTATATTCATTTGAAAGAAGTGCCTTAAGTGCCTAAAGTTTGAAGTGCCTAAAGTTGTCGCCTCACTGAGCTTACTCGCTAGAGGTGCCGGCGCTTAATACCGAAAGAGCCAGGTGAAGGCACAACTTTAGGCACTTTAGCGCACTTTAGGCACTTTCAACTTCTTTCAAAAGGCACTTTAGCGCACTTTAGCGCACTTACAACTTACTTACTAACTAATAATAATACCTATGCGCGTAAACACTCTCGCATAACCCCAGGATTATTAATACAGTCGTGGTCACCGACCCCCCATAACTGATCAAAGGCAGGGGCAGTCCGGTCGCGGGAAGAAGGCCTGCGGCCATCCCGATATTTATTCCCACATGACTGGCTAAAACCAGTATCCCTCCCGTAATCAGAAGCTTACCGGCCGGTTCCCGGGATTTATGCGCCATGACGAAGAGACGGATGAAGAGCAGACCATAAAGTGCCAATATTACCATGCACCCGACAAACCCGCCCTCTTCCGCCACAACCGAGAATATAAAATCAGTCTGACGTTCCGGTAAGAAACTCAGCATATTCTGGGTCCCCGACAACCATCCCTTACCCCATACTCCACCGGAACCAATTGCTATCTTAGATTGAATAATGGTGTACCCGGCCCCGGATGGATCAAGTTCAGGATTAATAAATACTACCAGCCTGCTCTTCTGATAATCCTTGAGCGCGAACCAGGAGACTGGAGCAAGAATCGCCAGAACCAGCAGGATAACTAATATATATTTCATCCTCCCGCCCGCGACATAGATCATCCCCAGAGTCAACGGGAGAAATATCATAGCAGTACCCAGATCAGGCTGTTTAAGGATCAGAATGGCCGGTATCGCGGCCAGCAGGCCGGGAACTAAAATGAAAGACCAGCGCTCATAGCGATCGGATTTATACGAGAGATAATGAGCCAGCATTAAGACCAGAGTTATCTTGGCGAATTCCGATGGCTGAATAGTAAAACCTCCCAGCTGGATCCAGCGCCGAGCGCCGAATCTACTCTCTCCCAGCGCCACAATAACCAGCAGTAAGACCGTTGTAATTCCACCCAGGAGGTAGGCATGCTCTACCACTCTGCGGTAATCAACCGCTGCCAGAACGAAAAAAGAAAAAAGCCCCAGAGCCAGCCAGAAGACCTGTTTCCTGAAAAAGAGAGTCCCGGTATCAGCGCTCAACTGGTATGAAGCGCTATATACAGCCATCGTACCGATCGCGGAGAGCAGTAACACTACAATCAGCAGATACCAGTCGATATATTTTAAGATTCTGAATAAATTCATTGATTTAGCGCCTTCGGCGCTAACGTTAAAAAATAAGAACGTTGAAGATAAAAAATGTTAAAGATCGTTGAATCCCATTCTATTGCCGGGGCGTCTTTTTTAACTTTCGGCACTTTATTCATCCGCCAAAGTGCTTGTGCTCGCATCCCGATTATTTCGAGGCATCCCGAACTTAATCCGGGGCTTTAGCGACGGAGGAAGCGCACTTGAGGCACTTAAGGCGCTTTAGAGCATAGCCCGAACGAAGTGAGTGCTATGTTCTACTCCCAATATCGCTTGAAGAACTCCCCCGCCAATGGGGCCACATCCCGGCCGCCGGACTCCGCTCCTTCTAAAATAATTGCCAGGACCACCTCCGGATTTTCGGCCGGCGCCAGGGCCAAAAACCAGCCGTGCGTCGTGTATTCAGGAGCTCTTCCAACCTGTATCGTCCCGGTCTTTCCCGCCACTGTAATATCAGGATGAGCCGCCGCCGGGCCGGTGCAATGCTCAGCATTAACCACCCGGATCATTCCCCCCAGTATCTCCCGGCGAATCTCCTCCGGAAGATCAATCTGCTTCCATACGATTGAATCCGATTCCTTAATTACCTCTCCCGCCGGAGAAGTTATCCTTTCTATAATTCCCGGCCGGTAGAGGGTACCTTTATTAGCGATTATAGATCCCAACCCCGCCATCTGGAGCGGCGTAACCAGCAGATATCCCTGCCCGATTGACATATTAACCGTATCTCCTGGGTACCAGGATTCTTTGAGAATCCGTTTTTTCCAACTCCGATCGGGAACAAGACCGGGCCGCTCACCTCCAATCTCAATCCCGGAGATACTGCCAAACCCTATAGCTCGGGCAAATTTAGAGATCCGGTCGACACCCAGCTCCAAACCCAGATTATAAAAATAGATATTACATGAGTGCTGGATCGCCTCCTGAACATTAACCGGACCATGGCCGGAGAGGCGCCAACAGCGGAAGGTACTCTGCCCCAGGTTGAAGAAACCACTGCAGTCATAAGTTGTACTGGGAGAGACAACCCGGGAACTTAAACCAGCCATGGCTACTACCAGCTTAAAAGGAGACCCGGGCGGATATTCCCCCGCCAATGCCCGGTTTAAAATAGGAGCGTTGGGATTAGAGAATACGATATCCGCGTCCTCCTTCATAACCGGTCGAATCAGCCGGTTGGGATCAAAGGCGGGATGACTGACCATAGCCAGAAGATCCCCATTGCGCGGATCCAGAGCCACCGCCGCGCCGCTCCATCCTTCCATCAGTTCATCTAAAATCAGCTGGGCCCGGATATCCAGAGCCAGATAGATGTTATCTCCCGGCTGGGGTTCCTTTCTGCCCAGGACTTTATCCCGATACCCCCTTGCGTTGATCTGCAGCTGCTCTACCCCGGCAACTCCCTTGAGATAATGATCATAAGCTTTCTCAACCCCCATCTTTCCGATATCATCCTGGGCCCGATAACCGGTACCGGAGAGCCTCTTCAGTTCTCGGGGATTGATCTGGCCGACATATCCGACAATATGTACAAGGGCGGAGCCGTAAGGATAATGCCTGATCGGGTTGACCTGGACATCGATCCCGGGGAGAGCTGGACTCATCTCTTCCAAAATAGTAGCTGATTCCATTCCTATGTCGGCAGCCAATCGCACCGGTTCGAAGGGGCGTTCCCGGAAGGTATCCATCCGCTGGGAGAGGATATCCGGTGTGATACCCAGTATATCACCGAGGCTTCTTATCAGCTTCTCCCGATCTTCAACTTCGGTCGGGTTAACCATCACATCAAAACTGGGTCGATTATCAGCCAGCACTACACCATTGCGATCAAAGATGGTCCCCCGGGGCGGAGAGATACGCACCAGGCGAGTCCGATTCCGGGCGGCTTTCCGGCTATATCCCTCCCCCTTTACCACCTGCATATGCCAGAGGGATACCACAATAATCCCCCCCCAGACAATCAGGATTATCGCTAATATCCGCAACCGTGAATCAATCGATTTATTCATAATAGAACTTACCCTCACTTCGTTCGGGCTGCGTTCTGAAGTGCCTTAAGTGCCTAAAGTGCGCTAAAGTGCCTAAAGTTGTTCGCTTCCACCTAGCCTTCCCAGCTTTCGTAAAATCCCGCTCGAGCCAGAAGGTAATATCCTTTTTCAAAACATAATTTTTTCAACGGTCTTTAACGATCTTTAACGTTTTTTCTTTTCAACGTCCCTTATCTTCAACGTCTTTATTCTTCAACGTCCCTTATCTTTATCGTCTTTTCCCAACGCACGATCAATCATCCATAGCCAGAGAGGAGCAACCAGTATAGTCTGCCAGGCAGATGGGATGAGCACGGCCTTCCAGAGATAACTCCAGGATGGCGGCGCGGAAAAAATAAGAAGCAGTAAGTAATATAAAATACTGTAACTAACCGATGATATCCCCACCATGACTACCCGGGTGGAGAGATGTGTCTGATAAAGCGGGTTACTGAAAAAAGCTACCAGCAGTCCTACTGTAGCCAGCGCCAGGGTGTGAAGCCCCAGCATCCCGGAGGAGAAAAGGTCGATCATGAATCCTCCCGCCATCCCGATGAACCAGCCGCCGGACGGATCTTTCTTCAGTGCCCAATAAACTACGATAATCAATACCAGATCGGGACGGAAAGAAAAGAAAACCACCGATCCCGCGGCACCCTGAATAATCACTGATCCCAGAAGGAGGAGAAATAATATAAACCTGAGACGCCATTTTCTCCACCGGATAGGGCTGAAATGATGAACTGGTCGCCGAACCGTAATACTCATAATATTTAGGGAAAAGTTAAAAGTGCCTTTTGAAAAAAGTTGAAAGTGCCTAAAGTGCCTTAAGTGCCTAAAGTTGTCGCCTCACCTCGCATACCGGAAAGCCGGGCGAAGGCAACAACTTTCAACTTTAGGCACTTAAGGCACTTTAGGCACTTCATTTTAAAACCATCACCATTTCCAGCTGATTAAATCGAGCAGACGGTTTCAGTTCGGCGGATTTATAGAGGCCGAACTCCTCTTCATAGACTATGCTGATAGTTCCGATAAGAAGACCGGGGGGATATACCTGTCCCAGACCGGAAGTGATAACAACTTCACCGGGGGAGACAGGAAGTCGACGGGGAAGATACTTAATGACACAACCTCCACCGGTTGTCCCTTCCACAATCCCGGTCTGGCGGGATCCCTGAATTATCCCCCCGACCCCGCTGGTCCGGTCTATAATCAGAAGTACCCGACTCAGATGCGGAGCTACCTCGATAATCTTACCCACTACTCCCTGGGCCGATATTACAGCCGCCTCTTTAACTACTCCGTCCGCTCCTCCTTTATTGATCAGGATACTCTGATTCCAGTGAGAAAGATCCCGTCCGATGACCCGGGCAACAACCCCGCTACAACTTTCTTCCCGTTCATATTCCAACAGAGATCTCAGCGCCTGATTTTCTTCCCCCACCTCTCTCAATCTGACAACTTCCCTGCCCAGTGAATCCGCCCGATCTTCCAATACAGGATTAGTTCTGGCAGCCTGAATTATCCGGCCGATATTCTTTACCAGAGAGCCTACAGGCAGAAAGACTTCATGAACAATACTCTGGAGGGGAGATAGGAGTTCTACAATGGAGATCTTAAGTGATGAGGATACGGAAGCAGAGAGACTGAGAATAGCAATTAAAGAAAGACCCACCACCGCCACAATGACAATCCGCCTCATGGTACTTTACCCCTGCTACAACGTGGATTTTTCATCCACTTCGATTCTCTTCAAAAATCGAAGTTCCTGCAATACCTTCCCTGTACCCAGAACGACTGACTCGATCGGCTCATCGGCAATATTAACCGGGAGTCCGGTCTCTTCGCTCAATAGCTTATCCAGTCCCCGGAGCATAGCCCCGCCGCCGGCCAGGACCATTCCCCGATCAACCAAATCGGCGGATAGTTCGGGAGGGCATCTCTCCAGACTGATCCGTACCGCTTCTATAACCGTAGAGATAGGTTCCGCCATCGCCTCCCGGATCTCCTCGGAGTTGACAGTCATGGTCTTGGGAAGCCCGGCGACCAAATCCCGGCCCTTAACTTCCATTGTCAATTCCTCTTCCAGGGGATAGGTCGAACCAATATTTATCTTGATCATCTCTGCCATCCGGGGACCTATCAGGAGATTATAGGTTCGTTTTAAATACTGGATAATTGCTTCATCCAGTTCATCACCGCCAACCCGGACCGAACGGCTGAATACAATCCCGGCCAATGAAATAATCGCCACCTCGGAAGTTCCTCCCCCGATATCGACTATCATATTACCGGCGGCTTCCTGAACCGGAAGTCCTACCCCGATAGCCGCGGCCATCGGTTCTTCGATTAGATATACTTCTCGGGCCCCCGCATGCTCGGCGGAATCTTTTACGGCCCGTTTCTCAACTTCAGTGATTCCCGAGGGGATCGCCACCACGATCCTGGGGCGAATTAAAGCCTTCCGGTTATGGACCTTCCGGATGAAGTATCGAAGCATGCTTTCAGTAATCTCGAAATCAGCGATCACCCCATCTTTCAAAGGACGAATAGCGACAATACTCCCGGGGGTTCTCCCCAGCATATTCTTTGCCTCTTCGCCTACCGCCAGCACACGATTAGTCCCTTTCTGAATAGCTACCACGGACGGTTCATTGAGCACGATACCGCGCCCCTTGACAAAGACCAGGGTCGACGCTGTACCGAGGTCGATCCCCATATCCGACGAGAACATCCCCAGAATACGATCAAATATCATTACAACCTCCTTAAAATTTTCCTTCGGAAAATTTTAATTTCCTTACGGAATATCTATATCATTTGATTTATTTATAATAATCTAATTTATATAATAGATAATTTCTATTTTTAGGCAAGAGTAAATAACTGTCCAGTCCTGATTTAAAGTTGTCACTTTTTTCTGGTTAAACTCTTTTTCACCCTCCACCTCGCCCCTTTTTTAGCAGCAAAAAATTCACAAAACACGCAAGAGTTATGGCCATGTGCGCGTTCGACGTTCGAAGTTGAGCGCCGTGCCCGCCGTAGCTTTAGCGAAGGTTGGTTCGGCGCCGGCCCGCCGTAGCCTTGGCGGAGGCTGGTTCGATGTTCTTCTTTGACCGGTCCCCCTCCTCCATGCCATTACCTGCTACTCCCTACTCCTCCTTTCTTCTCCCTCCTCCTCCCTCCTCCTCCCTCCAAAAGAAACCCCCGGGCGCCCCCCAATAACCGATCTTCGGTCAAGACCTCCACATAAATATCATTTTGATGGTAATCGATCCTGACAACCTGTCCTTCCCGATATAGATGGGAGATCAGATCCTGTCGACTCTGCGGAATCAAAAATCGATAATTCCGGCGGGGGCCATCAAGCTGGTCGTCGATTACCTGAAGAAGTTCATCCAGACCGGTCCGCTTCAGGGCTGAGATCGGAACCCCTCCATCGAGGCGGGATCTTGCTTCAGCCAGGAGAAATTTATCCCTGACCAGATCCATCTTATTCAGCGCCACTATCATCGGCTTCTCATCGGCTTTCAGTTCTTTCAAGACCTCTTCCACTGCCTTTTTCTGTTTCCAGACCATCCGATGGGAAAGATCCAGAACTTCAATAAGAAGATCCGCTTCCCTAACCTCCTCCAGTGTCGCCCGAAAGGCCTTAATCAAATTATGGGGGAGATTACGGATAAACCCAACCGTATCACTGAATAGAACAGTCCGGCCGGACGGGAGCGTTGCCTTTCGAGTAATCGGATCGAGCGTGGCAAAGAGCTTATCTTCCGCCGGAACCAAGGCATCGGTCAGGGAATTTAGCAGGGTGGATTTGCCGGAATTGGTGTACCCAATTATCGAGACAACCGGTATCCGGGTTCGGTTACGGCGCTTTCTCTGTGCTTCCCGCTGCCGCTGGACTACATCTACCTCTTTCTCCAGCTGGTGGATCCTGGTCCGGATAATCCTCCGATCCATCTCTACCTGTTTCTCTCCCGCATCCCGGGTTCCTTTCATCCCTCCCTTCTGGCGGGAGAGATGTGTCCAGGCCCCGGCTACCCGGGGGAGCTGAAAATGGAGCTGCGCCAGCTCAATCTGGAGACAGGCCTCCCTGGTCCGGGCCCGCTGCGCGAATATCTTCAGAATCAGCTCGGTTCGATCCATCACCATCACTCCGGTCGCGTCCTGGAGATTGCGGAGCTGCGCCGGAGAGAGATCTCCATTAAAGAGAATAATCGCCACGTCATCGTCCCGGCAGATCTGACCAATCTCTTCCGCCTTCCCGGTCCCGATATAAGTGGCCGGATTAGGCTTCAACCGGCGGGAGACATTACTCCCCACCACCTCCATCCCGGCAGTACGGGCCAGTTGTGAGAGTTCCGCCAACAGGTCATCGATATCCCATCGGTTATCCCGTAGAAGCTCAAGCCCCACCAGAAGCGCTCTCTCCGTCTTCCCAGTTTCTTCCCCAACCTCAATCATTATTTTTCCTTCGGAAAAAATATTATACTATTTCCATTATCCTATTTACTATCTTATCCGCCCGATCATCTTCCGCAATATCAATCCACTGAATTCGATCTTCCTGCCGCCACCAGGTGAGCTGGCGTTTCGCGAAATGACGGGTCTTGGTGGACAAGCGTTTTATAGCTTCATCCCGGTCATACTCCCCGGCCAGATAACCCCGGACTTCCATGTACCCCAGGGCCTGGCAAGCGACCCGATTCTCCAGAAGCCCCTTCTTCAACAACTCCCGTGTCTCATCCACCAGACCAAGATCAAACATCTCCAGAACTCTGAGGTTAATTCGGTTGTACAAGTCTTTCCGTTCACGGCGTAATCCAATGAGGAGATAGGGAGTGGGGAGTGGGCAGTGGGCAGTGGTCGACATATTCCCGGCAAGCTTAGTGCCCTGCGGTTCTTTGAACGTTGAATGTTCATCTTTTCCCAGCTCAGAGTTACCTCCCGCCCCAGCGATGTTCGAAGTTCGGCGTTCGACGTTCGACGTTCGATGTTCATCTTTTCCCAGCTCAGAGTTGCCTTCCGCCCCAGCGACGTTCGAAATTCGGCGTTCGACGTTCGACGTTCGACGTTCATCTTTTCCCCCACTCCATTGCTTCTGCCACCGTGAAATAGGAACTCCGGTCAATTTCAATACTTCCAGTGCCCGAATCACTCTCTTAATATTATTGGGATGAATCCTATCACCACTGGCAGGATCCTCTTGCGCAAGCAGGTTATGCAAATATCCCGGTCCTTTCGCGGCTTCTTCATTCCAGAGGAAATTCCGGTATTCCTGATCAGCAGGGGGAGATTCAAATAGCCCATCTACCAGAGCCTTAATATATAGTCCGGATCCTCCAACCACCATTGGGATTGATCTCCTCCTCCGGATATCTTCGATCGCAGGGAGAGCCAGTAAACGAAACCGGGACGCGCTGTATTGCTCGCTGATTTCAAGAATATCAATCAGATGGTGAGGAATCCGGGAGAGATCAGCCGGACCGGGTTTAGCGGTGCCGATATCCATCCCCCGATAAACCTGGAAAGCATCCGCCGAGACAATCTCCCCTCCAATCCGCTCCGCCAGCAGCAGAGAAACCTCCGTCTTCCCCACCGCCGTAGCCCCCAGAATAATAAGTGTCTTCTTCAAAACGTTGACTGTTGAGCAGCCTGCCCGCCATAGCTTTAGCGACGGCTGGTTCAGTATTTATCTTCGTTTATATTCGACGTTCAATGTTGAATCTTCATCCCTTTCGATAAATACTGGCCGAAAGTGAGCGTGGCGGGGCGAAGCAACAACTTTTTTATCCGCCAAAGTGCTTGCATCCCGAACTTGATTCGGGGCTTTAGCGACGGAGGAAGGCACTTTTCCGCCAGAGGCGGATCAGCCTCTGGCTGAAGCGCATTTCAAACTTTAGGTACTTAAGGCACTTCTTTTACCTCTTACCGCCCCGACTTTTGCCTGCGATCTGAGCCAATTGTGTCGTTCGAAGTTCGACGTTCGGCGTTGGAGGTTCGATGTTCAGTACTTACTTCCTTCCAAACCTCTTCTCCAGCTCCCCCCATGAATCAACGATTATCGTCGGCCGCCCATGTGGACAATGATCCGGGTCTTCGCATGCCAGGAGATCTTCCATCAGCCGGGTCAGCTCAACCGAAGCCAATTTCGCTCTGGCTTTAACCGCCGCTAGGCAAGACATCCGGATGATGATCTCTTCCCTGGGATCATCAGGCTTACTTCCTTCATCTCCCATTTCATCGATGAACTCCAGAACCAATTTCTCCCGGCTCCATCCTGAAAAAATTGCCGGAAGAGCGGTTATGATGAAAGAATTCTTCCCGAAAGGCTCAATCTCAATGCCAAGCTGTTTGAGAAGAGGAATCTTTTCAAAGAGAAGAGCTGCCCGGGGTGGGTCCAGATCCAGATTAATCGGCGCTAAAAGATTCTGTATCTCTATCTTGCGCTCCCGAAAAGCTCCGCGGAAGCGTTCATAAATAATTCGTTCGTGAGCCGCGTGCTGATCCACAATAATAAGTCCGCCCTCTGATTCTACCACAACATAGCGTCTGGCCAACTGGCCCAGAACACGAAATGATCCCGAGACAGCGCGCGCCGGGCCGGCTTTATGGACTGATCCTTCCTCGGCCACACTCCGGGGCGACCGGAAAAAGGAAAATGGAACCTCGGTCTGGACTGGAGCAATGTATCCATCCATCGAACCGGGCTCGGCTATTTTATCATTGGATACAGATGATCGAGGACTATAAACAGTGCGACCAGAGCTTGATTTACGCACCGCGTTCCGAACCGCCTGGACAACCAAGTTCCTGATCAGGGGCGGATGAGAAAATCTTACCTCACGCTTTGCCGGATGAATATTCACATCCACCGAGCGTCCGGATATTTCCACAAATATCACCCCGGTCGCGTAGCGCCTTCCCGGAAGCTGAGGCTGACAGCCTTCCATCACCGCGCCATAGAGCATCCGATCCTGAACCGGACGCCGGTTGATGAAGAGATGAACCCCTTTCCGGACCGAGACAGATAAATCTGGCGGTATAATAAACCCGCTCACCGAAATCCCCTCTCCGGATTCCTGAATCGGGACCAGAGAACCGGCTATCTCGCCCCCCCAGATATCCGCCAGCCGTTCTCGGAGAGATAAGCTAACCGGGAGATCCAGAATTGTCTCGTCATCCCGGGAATAATAAACGGCAACCTCCGGATGGGCCAAACCATAATCGATAACCCGGGCTATAATATGCGCCAGTTCCGTCCGATCACTCTTTAAAAACTTCCGTCGAGCCGGGGTATTAAAGAAGAGCCTCTTCACCTCCACCACTGTTCCCACAGGCGCGCCGACCTCGGTGAGATCCTTGATCGTGCCACCGAAGATATGGAGCCGGGCCGCGGCCGGAGAATCAGCCGTCCGGGAAGTAATCAGGAGGTCCGATACCCCGGCAATACTGGGGAGAGCTTCTCCTCTAAATCCCAGCGTTGAGAGTTCTTCCAGATCCGGAAAATCTCTCAGTTTGCTGGTCGAATGCCGCTCAAAAGCCAGCAGCAGATCGTCCCGTTCCATCCCGCATCCGTCATCCTCCACCCGGATATCTCTCCTCCCGCTTCCTCTAATAATCACCCGGATGGAGTTCGCCCCCGAGTCCAGCGAGTTCTCCACCAACTCCTTAACCACCGAAGCCGGACGTTCCACCACTTCTCCCGCGGCAATCTTGTTAACCACTGCCTCCGATAACAATTTTATCCTGTTCATAATTTTTTCTTCGTCAAAAAAGAATACCCTTCTATCTGGACCATACTCTAAAAAGTATTTTATAATTTTTTGTCCTATAAAACTTTATCTTCACCACGAAGTTCACGAAGAAAAACATTCCAGAAGATTTCTGTTGATCTTTGGTTTTTCCAAATCCCTTCGTGAACTTCGTGTCCTTCGTGGTTTCAATAAATTTTGTTTTATCGATCTCATTTTTGCATTAAAAGTTTTTCATTGAAAACAACCGCCCAGATATGCCGACAGGCAAATCCGAACTTTCTCCCCCGATAGGTATAATCAGGACAAGAACATGACACTCCCCGAAGAGGCCCTTCCTCAACCAGAGTAACCGTGTTCCCCCCAACCTCATACTGATTTTCTCCGATCTTCTTAACTTTGGCCGCGTCAATCCTCCCTTTACCATACCGGTTCCCTTCCCGAATCATATCTCGCT
>Ga0208279_1000451_pt1 | contig 33453 bp, 35 predicted proteins | sample AntAceMetag02UKM_FD_184766 | JGI IMG/M metagenome (GOLD analysis project Ga0208279, IMG submission 184766) | Saline lake microbial communities from Ace Lake, Antarctica - Antarctic Ace Lake Metagenome 02UKM (SPAdes) (version 2) | ecosystem: Environmental > Aquatic > Non-marine Saline and... | reverse complement strand
ACTTTTTTTTGAAAAACAATTTTGGGGACTACATTGGGGGAGATACGGATAACGGGGGGGGAGTTCAGGGGGCGGAAGATCAAGGTGCCCCGCGGGGTGCGTCCCACGTCGGCGAGGTTAAGGGAGGCCCTTTTCAGCATCCTCGGCGAGAGGGTGCTGGACGCTGTTGTTCTCGATCTCTTCGCCGGTTCCGGCGCGCTGGGGCTGGAGGCCCTGAGCCGCGGCGCCCGGTATGCGGTGTTTGCCGAAAAGGGAGGAGGGCAGGTGGAGGTCCTGAGGCGGAACATAGCATCGCTGGGCCTCCGGGAGAGAGCGCGGGCAGTCAGGGGGAATTGGAGGAGAATCGTAGCGCGCCTCTCGGAGGAGGAGAGAAGAAAGTTCGACCTCGTCCTGGCAGATCCCCCGTACGGCTTCTGGGAGGCCGGTAACGCGGGGACAAAGCTGTTGCGGTTGTCGACGGATTTTGATATTGTTGCCGGCAACGGAATCCTTGTGGTCGAGCGGCCGGCAAGAGCCCCTCTTCAAGGCGTGGCTTCGGGGTTTGAAAGCATCCTCGAAAGAGCTTACGGGGATTCCATGTTGTCGTTTTACCATAAAGGCGGATCCGCATGACGAGAAAAGCGATATATGCCGGAAGCTTCGACCCGGTGACTTACGGGCACCTCGATGTGATAAGTAGAGCCCTCAGGTTCTTCGATGAATTAACCGTGGCGGTGGCAGCCAGCCAGGACAAAAATCCCCTTTTCTCTTTACCCGAGAGGGTCGACATGCTTTCAAGGGTAACGGGGGGAATGGAGGGAGTGTGCGTCGAGGGATTCGAGGGGCTGCTCACCGGGTTCGCCGCGAAGAGAGAGGTGAAACTGATCATTCGCGGGCTGCGGGCCCTCACCGACTTCGAGTACGAGTTCCAGATGGCCCTCACGAACAGGAAGCTGGACGATTCTGTCGAGACCGTATTCATGATGCCCAGCGAGGCCTTCTCCTATGTCAGCTCGAGCATGATAAAGGAAATCGTGAAACTCGGGGGCAGCGTCCGTGCTTTCGTCCCGCTTGAGATCGAGGAAGAGTTGAAGAGAAAGCTGAGAAAGTGAAGGTATATGTATCAAAATTGCCGCGTGAAGGAGTTCGCCTGCGGTCAGGCGAGCCCGCAGGTATTATCGACATCGAGGGCGACGATGCCGTTTTCGATGGGCCCATAGATGTGGATGTTTTCGCCCGGCTTACGGGGGATACCCTCCTCGTGAAGGGGACGATAAATGCCCGCCCCAGGCTCCGGTGCAGCAGGTGCCTGGAATATTACGAGCACACCCTTAGCTGCCCCGACTACATGTTCACGACTACCGTCCGGGATGGTGATATTATTGACTTGACCGAGAGCATTCGCGAAGATATTATAATCGCCCTTCCGCTGAAGCCGTTATGCTCCGAGGATTGCAAGGGTCTTTGCCCGGAATGCGGCGGTAGCCTCAACAAGGGGCCTTGTGGTTGCAGTTGCGCCGGACCGGGCCTTTCGGAACAGGAGTGATTTTATATGGCCGTACCCAAGAAGAAGGTAACAAGAAGCAGGGCGGGGAAGCGAAGAGGCGGTAAGGGCATCTCCGCCGCGAACTTTTCGAAGTGCCCCCATTGCGGGCAGCCGAAGCTATCCCATCGCGTATGCCCGAACTGCGGCTACTACAGGGGAGAGCCGGTCGTCCAGTTGAAGGAATAGGCCTGCTGTCTTGATGAGGAAATCTCCATGAGGATTGTCGTCGATGCCATGGGGGGTGATTACGCTCCCTGGGCTATAGTCAAGGGGAGCATAGAGGCGGCTAAAGCCGATCCCTCCGGCAAGCGAATCGTGCTCGTCGGACGGGAGGAGAAGATCCGCGAGGAGCTGGATAAGTTCGGCGGCAGCGGTCTCCAGAACATCGAGGTGGTTCACGCCTCAGAAGTCGTGGAGATGGAGGAATCCCCGCTTTCCGGCCTGAGAAAGAAGAAAAACGCTTCCATAGCTGTTGGAGCCGACCTCGTCAAGGCTGGAAAAGCGGACGCGCTGGTCAGCGCGGGCAATACAGGCGCCGTTGTGATGGCCACAAAGTTGAAGTGGAGATTCCTCTCGGGCATCTCGAGGCCGGGAATCGCGACCTATATACCCACCCCCTGGGGCCTTTCAGTCCTCATAGACGCCGGGGCAAATCTCGACTGCAAGCCCATCCACCTGCTGCATTTCGCGGTTATGGGGGACATATTCACCCGCTGCACGATGGGCAAGGAGAGGCCCAGGATAGGTCTTCTCAGCGTGGGAACGGAGGCGATAAAGGGGAATGAGCGGATGCGGGAGGGACACGGGCTCATTGCCAGATCTAAGCTCAATTTCGTGGGCAATATAGAGGGCAAGCACGTCTTCTCGCACAAGCTGGATGTTATCGTGACCGACGGCTTTGTCGGGAACGTCGTGCTGAAGCTGACGGAGAGCATATCGGGCGCCGTCATGAGGATGCTCAAGGACGAGATCGTCAAGAATTGGTACAGGAGGGTAGGTGCTTTAATATTGAGGCCGGCCCTGATGAGCGTAAAGAGGAAGGGAGACTATTCCGAGTACGGGGGTGCGCCCTTGCTCGGCGTTAACGGGATATGTATTATATGTCACGGTGGCTCATCCGCAAAGGCCATACGGAACGCCATAGGCGTTGCGTATAATTTCGGGAATTCCCGTGTCAACGAGCGGATTGAAATGGCTATAAAGGAGCTCTGAAAGAGATGGCCGGAAGAAAAAAGTGCGTGATTATGGGGACTGGGTCTTACCTTCCTGAAAAGGTATTGACTAACTTCGACCTCGAGAAAATGGTGGATACTTCTGATGAATGGATTGTGGCACGGTCGGGGATCAGGGAGAGGCGCCTGGCTGCCGATGGCCAGATAACTTCCGATCTGGGTGTTCCTGCCGTGAGGGTTGCGCTTGAGGATGCCGGAGTCGCGGCCGAGGAAATCGACATGCTGATCATGACCACTATCACGCCCGATATGATATTCCCGTCGACGTCGTGCGTTGTGCAGTCGAAGCTGGGCCTTCCCAACGCGGCATGCTGCGACCTCAACGCGGCGTGCACGGGTTGCATCTATTCCATCGAAATGGGAAGGCATTTGATCGAAGGGGGTAATTACAAGAGGGTCCTGGTAGTCGGGGCGGAGAAGCTCTCGGCTATTACCGATTGGGAGGACAGGGCAACGTGCGTCCTTTTCGGCGATGGTGCGGGGGCCATGGTCCTGGGCCCTGCGGATGACGATAAGGGAATTGTCGACATTTACCTGGGCGCCAACGGTGAATGGGGGGACCTGCTATTCATGCCTGCCGGAGGAACCCTGAACCCGGCAAGCCACGAGACGGTTGACGGGCGGATGCATTACATGAAGATGCTCGGGCGGGAGGTGTTCAAGCACGCGGTCATCGAGATGGCGCGCTCGGTGGAGATCGTTCTGGAGCGAAACGGGTTGACGATAGATGACATAGATTGCCTGATTCCCCACCAGGCGAATATCAGAATCATAAAGGCTCTGGCGAAAAAGATCAGAATCCCGGTGGAGAAGGTGTTCGTCAACCTGGAGACGCGGGGGAACATGTCAGCGGCGGCTTTGTTTGTGGCGCTGGACGAGGCGAACAAGAGCGGCTTCGTCAAGAAAGGCGACCGGGTGATTCTTGTAGGCTTCGGCGCGGGCCTGACGTGGGGCGCCGGCCTCATAGATTGGTGACGGGAGGGAATGATGTTTCTTGAAGACAAGGTGGCGATTGTTACCGGGGCGGGCCGCGGGATAGGCCGGGAGATAGCATTGACCTTTGCGCGGGAAGGCGCCAGGGTCGCGGTGGTCGATATCAGGGAGGAGACGGCCTCTGAAACGGCCGGTGAGGCCGCTGCCGCCGGCGCGGACTCAATAGCCCTGGGGACCGATGTCTCGGATGCGAAATCGGCGCAAGAGGCGGTCGATAATGTTATTGACAAGTTCGGCCGCGTCGATATACTGGTCAACAATGCCGGCGTGACCGCCGACGGGCTCATCATGAAGATGAGCGATGATAGCTGGAACCGCGTCCTGGATATTAATCTCAAGGGCGCCTTCAATTTCATAAAAGCTGTTGTAAGGAAGATGATGAAGCAAAGGAGCGGGAGAATAATCAATATCTCGTCGGTTGTCGGCATCATGGGCAACGCGGGCCAGGCCAATTACGCGGCCTCGAAGGCGGGCCTTATCGGCTTGACGAAGAGCGTCGCGAAGGAGCTGGCGTCGCGCGGCGTGACCGTCAACGCGATCGCGCCGGGATTTATAGCCACGCAGATGACGGAGAGCCTCCCGGATGAAGTAAAAAATAAAATGCTCGGCTTCATTCCGGTCGGGAGCTTCGGCGCCCCGTCCGATGTGGCGAATGCCGCCCTTTTTCTGGCGTCGGATCTGTCCGATTACATAACAGGCCAGGTTATCGTTGTTGATGGCGGCATGGTAATGTGAAACGTATAAAGTGTAACGTGAAAAAGGAGGTAGGGTGATGGCAGAAGTAGCTGACAGGGTAAAGGAGATCGTGGTTGAGCAGCTGGGAGTCAACGCCGATGAGGTGTCTCAGGAGGCGTCTTTCATAGACGATCTCGGGGCCGACTCGCTCGACACGGTAGAACTGGTCATGGCTTTCGAGGAGGAGTTCGGCACCGAGATCCCGGATGAGGAAGCGGGTAAGATCAAAACCGTCGGTGACGCTATCAAGTACATAGAAGAGCATATCAAGAAATAGCTCTGGGCGGGTTTCTCAGCGTAACCTTGGTTTCCCCGGGGGTTGCAGGAACCGTCAACGATGGCGGTTCCTGCGCGCCCGGAACAGCAAATATGATTGGAGAGGAAATGAACGGCAGGCGAGTGGTGGTAACCGGATTGGGCGCGATGACTCCCCTAGGCAACGATGTCCCATCCTACTGGGATTCCATCGTAAACGGCAGGTCTGGAGTGGGCAGGATCACTCAATTCGATCCCTCGCCGTACACGAGCCAGATCGCCGGCGAGGTCAGGGACTTCGATCCGTCGCCCTTTATCAAGCCGAAGGATGCCCGGAGAATGGAGCGTTTCGTCCAGTTCTCCATCGTCGCCTCGGAGGAAGCCAGGAAAGACGCGGGCCTGGATATGGCTGCCGAGGACCCGGACAGGGTCGGTGTCCTTATAGGTTCGGGCATAGGCGGTCTTAACGTCATAGAGAAGCAGCACGCTGTCTTGATGGAGAGGGGTCCATCGAAAGTCTCCCCCTTCCTGATACCGATGTTGATCACGAACATGGCCTCGGGGCATGTCTCCATCCGGCTCGGCGCCCAGGGACCGAACCTCTGTATCGCGACGGCGTGCGCCACGGCCACCCACTCGATCGGCGAGGCGGCCAGGATTATAGCCTCAGGCGATGCCGAGGTGATGATAACGGGGGGGACGGAGTCGGCGACAACGCCCCTCGGCCTCGCGGGGTTCTGCGCACTCAAAGCGCTCTCCACCAGGAACGATGCGCCCGAGCGGGCCAGCCGCCCGTTCGACGCGGAGCGGGATGGATTCATCATGTCCGAGGGCGCGGGAATCGTCGTCATCGAGGAGCTCGAGCACGCGAAGAAGCGCGGCGCCAGGATTTACTGCGAGCTTGCCGGCTACGGCCTGACGGCCGACGCGCATCACATGACGGCACCCGCGCCCGGGGGAGCGGGCGCGGCACAGTGCATGAAGAGAGCCCTCTGCAGTTCTGGGCTCAATCCGGACGACGTGGATTATATAAACGCCCACGGCACATCCACCCGGCTCAACGACAAGTTCGAGACTGCCGCGATCAAGACGGTCTTCGGCGACCACGCACGGAGGCTCCCGGTGAGCTCCACGAAATCGATGGTCGGTCATCTTCTCGGTGCCGCCGGTGGAGTCGAGCTGATAGCGGCGGTCCTGGCGCTGCAGAAGGGGGTCATTCCACCCACTATAAATTACGAGAACCCCGATCCTGAGTGCGATCTCGATTACGTGCCGAATACTGCCAGGGAGCTGGAGGTGAATGTTGCCATGTCAAACTCCTTCGGATTCGGCGGCCACAACGCCACGCTGCTCATAAAGAAATTCTTAAATTAGCTCGCTTTGTCCTTCGACAAGCTCGGGACTTTGCTCTCAAATTTATTGTCCCTCCGACTTCGTCGGAGCTGACAAATATTTGAAATTCAGATGCGGCGGGTTAACGTTTGCCCTTCGGGCAGTATGGCATGTACCCTTCAAAGTCATGTAAGCCATGCCTGGAGGAGCAGGAGACTGTCCGCGCAGGCGAGGCCATTGAATGTTACTTTTTATTGCAGTAAATAATCAGAATCAGGAGGAATGAAATGAACTATTTCCTGACCGAAGAGCAGCAGATGATACAGGAGCTGTGCCGTCAGATAGCGATGGAGAAGATCGCACCGGTGGCGGCCCGGTACGACGAGAGCGGCGAGTTTCCATGGGAGATCGTAAAGGTGCTGGCGGAATCAGACCTCTTCGGCATCTATATCGAGGAGAAATACGGCGGCACGGGCGGCGGGGTGATGGATCTTGTCGTAGCCACGGAGGAGCTTTCCAGGGCGTGCGGGGGAATAGCCCTGGCGCTTGCGGCGACCGCCCTGGGCGCCTTCCCCCTCATCCTTTTCGGGACGGAGGAGCAGAAGCAGAAGTATCTTCCCGATATAGCGGCTGGGAAAAAGCTGGTCGCTTTTGCCCTGACGGAGCCGGATGCAGGCAGCGACGCGGGTGGCATCAAGACGACCGCAAAAAAGGTTGAAGACGGCTACGTTCTGAACGGATCCAAGCAATGGATTACAAACGGCGGTGAGGCGGAAATATACACCGTTATTGCGATGACCGACAAGACGCGCGGCAGCAGGGGGGCGAGCGCTTTCATCGTCGAGAAGGGGACGCCGGGCTTCGACTTCGGCAAGAAGGAGAACAAGATGGGGATCCGGGGCTCGGTGACGAGGGAGCTGATCTTCCAGGATTGCAGTATCCCTAAGGAGAACCTCCTGGGGCGGGAGGGCACGGGTTTCATGGTCGCGATGAAGACGCTCGATAACTCGAGGCCGGGCGTCGCCGCCCAGGCCCTGGGCATCGCGCAGGGGGCCCTCGACGCGGCGGTGGCGTACGCCCGCCAGCGGGAGCAGTTCGGCAGGCCGATTATATCCTTCCAGGCCATCCAGTTCATGCTCGCCGATATGGCGACGCAGATAGAAGCCGCGAGAGCTCTCACCTATGCGGCCGCTAAATCGATAGACGCGGGCGAGAAGAAGCTCGCAAAGGAAGGCGCCATGGCGAAGATGTTCGCGTCCGACGTGGCCATGAAGGTGACGACCGACGCGGTACAGGTCTTCGGAGGGTACGGCTACATGAAAGAGTACCCGGTGGAGAAGATGATGCGCGACGCCAAGATAACCCAGATATACGAAGGGACGAACCAGATCCAGAGGAGCGTTATCGCCGCGGCCCTCATAAAGGAATCGGCGAGCAGGAAGAAGTGAAGGCTATCGTCTGTATCAAGCAGGTCCCGGACACGACGGACGTCAGGATAGACCCGAAGACCAACACGCTGGTAAGGGAGGGCGTGCCGAGTATTATCAATCCCTTCGACATGTACGCCATCGAGGAGGCGGTGCGGATCAAGGAGAAGTACGGCGGCGAGACCGTCGTGATCACGATGGGCCCCCCCCAGGCGGAGGCCGTCCTCAGGGAGGCGGTCAGCCTGGGAATAGACGAGGCGATTCTTCTCTGCGACAGGGCGTTCGCCGGGGCCGACACCCTGGCAACCTCCTACACGGTATCGATGGGGATAAGGAAGGTCGGGGACTTCGACCTGATACTGTGCGGCAAACAGGCGGCCGACGGCGACACCGCGCAGGTCGGGCCGGGTATCGCCGTGCACCTGGACATACCCCAGGTGACGTACGTAAAAAAGATAGAGTCGGTCGGTGACGGGGAGATAAGGGTGCACAGGATGACGGAGGAGGGCCACGATGTCGTGGTGTCGAGCACGCCGGTCCTTCTCACCGTGGTAAAGGAAATCAACGAGCCGCGCCTTCCCTCCCTCAAGGGGAAGATGAGGGCGAAGAAGGCGGAGATTAACATCTGGACGGCGGAGGATATCGGCGTGGACGAGTCGAGGATAGGACTCGACGGCTCCCCGACCTTCGTGGAGAAGGTCTTCGCCCCTCCCCAGAGAGAAGGGGGGAAGATCCTGACGGGGGACGCACCGGAGATCGTCGAGGAGCTTCTCAAGGAGATGGAGGAGAAAAAAATCATATAAGGCCTAATAACCAATGACCAACACCCAATAACCAATGTTTATTTAGAAAGAATGAGAAACTGAACCACGGATTAAACGGATTTATAACAGGGCGACGAAAAAAATAGAGGCTAATTGTTATGGCGGTATTAACCTATGCAATTGATTTTATTACTTTGGTGCAAGCTGAAGTGATAAGCCTTAACTGATTTAGCAGTTAATCCGTCAAATCAGTATAATCCGTGGTTTAAATTGAAATTCGTGACATTCGTGGAGAGATACTAGGAAAAAAAATGGCGCTGGAGATTATTGCTGAAGCTTGTGTGGGATGCGGGAAGTGTCTCCCGGCCTGCCCGTACGACGCTCTCGAGCTCGTCGAGAAGCTGGCGGTTGTCAAGGACAGCTGCACCCTCTGCGGCGCGTGTGTGGAGTCGTGCCCGTTCGACGCGATCGTTCTCAGAAAGGCGCACAAGAAGATAGAGGGCTTCGAGGAGTACAGTGGTGTCTGGGTCTTCGCCGAGCAGAAAAAAGGGATTATCCAGTCGGTCGTCTACGAGTTGCTTGGTGCAGGAAGAAGACTGGCGAACCTCCGGGACGCCGGTCTCGGGGCGGTCCTCGTAGGAAAAGGGATAGAGGGCCGGGCCCGCGAGCTGATCGAGCGCGGAGCGGATAAAGTGTACGTTGTAGAGTCCGAAGACCTTCAGGATTTCAAAGACGAAGCTTATTCCAGGATCCTGACGCGCCTGATACGCGATGAAAAGCCGGAGATCGTCCTGTGCGGCGCTACAACGATCGGGCGGGCCCTGATCCCGCGGGTGGCGGTTGAGCTCGGGACCGGTCTCACTGCCGATTGCACGGGCCTCGATATAGAAGAGGAGACGGGGCTCCTGCTCCAGACCCGCCCGGCCTTCGGGGGAAACATTATGGCGACGATAAAGTGCCCCGATTACAGGCCTCAGATGGCCACCGTCCGTCACAAGGTGATGAAGGAGGCCGTTGCCGACGAAGGCCGGACGGGCGAGATCGTCATGGTGGAACTGAAAGAAGGGGAGACGGAGAGCAGGACGCGCGTCGAGGACGTTGTCGATGAGCTTGAGGAGACGATGAGCCTGACCGAGGCGGATATCATCGTGTCCGGGGGCCGCGGGCTGAGGGGCCCCGAAAACTTCCACATCATCTTCGACCTGGCGAAGGCGCTCAACGCTGCAGTCGGGGCGTCCAGGGCCGCCGTGGATGCCGGATGGTTACCGTATCTCCACCAGGTGGGACAGACAGGAAAGACGGTCCAGCCGAAGGTCTATATCGCGTGCGGTATCTCGGGGGCAATCCAGCACCTCGTGGGCATGCAGGCGTCCGATGTTATAATCGCCATTAACAAGGACCCCGAGGCGCCGATACTAAAGATCGCCACATACGGACTTGTCGGTGACCTCTTCCAGATCCTCCCCGCCCTCACCGCCCGACTTAAAAGAAATAATAGCCACTAAGTCACCACGACACGAAGCCACGACAAAATACAGAAATATAGAAATAAGATAATATGAAAATAAGGCCTATCCATTTTCCAACAGCCTGCTATTTTCATGCTTTCATGTTTTTCATATTTTCCAGCTCTTAGTGACTTGGCGGCCCAATATTTTAAATAACAAATACCGGTTTATAGCAGGGTAGGTCATGCGGTTCAAACGATTGGAAATGATCGGCTTTAAATCCTTCCTCGAAAGGACGGTCCTTGATTTCGAGCCCGGCGTCACCGCGATAGTCGGCCCGAACGGGTGCGGGAAAAGCAATATATCCGATGCCATAAGGTGGGTCCTAGGTGAACAGCGCGCCCGCTCCCTCCGTGGTACGAAGATGGAAGATGTTATCTTCAACGGGACCACGGAGCGGGAGCCCATCGGCATGGCGGAGGTATCGCTCACAATGAGCAATGCCGACGGAGTGCTCCCCATAGATTACACCGAGGTAACCGTGACCCGCCAGCTCTTCCGCTCCGGCGAGAGCCGGTATCTTTTGAACCGCAACCCCTGCCGGCTGAAGGACATCAACGAGCTCTTCATGAACACGGGGCTTGGAGCCAGCGAGTATTCGATCATAGAGCAGGGGAAGATGGACGTTATCCTGAGCTCGAGGCCGGAGGAGCGGAGGGCGCTGTTCGAGGAAGCGGCCGGCATAACGAAATACAAGGCCAGGAAGAAGGAGGCCCAGCGGAAGCTGGAGTCGACGGAGGGGAACCTCACCAGGCTGGAGGACATAATCAAGGAGGTCAGGCGGCAGATAAATTCAATAAAGCGCCAGGTTTCCAAAGCGCAGAAGTACAAGGAGCTGTATGCAGAGCTTACGGAGGCGGAGACGGCGGTCTCTCTCGTGGATTACAAGAGGCACATCGATGAGATAGAGCAGTTCCAGTCTGAAAGCGACAGGATCCGCGGTGAGGTGGAAGCCGGCGAGGCGGAGCTGCGGCGCCTCGATGAGAATATGAGCGCCCTGAGGGAAAGAACCGCCGGGTACGAGCAGAGGATCGACGAGTTCCAGGCGGAGAGGATCGAGCTTCGGGGCCGGAGCGATGCCGCTCGTACGAGGCTCGAATCGAACAGGGGCTGGATAGAGGAGATCAGCCGGAATACGGACAGGGGCGCCGACGAGCTGGAGGAGATCGACAGACGGGTCAAAGAGCTTGACGAGCGCCGGGTGGTGGTCGAGGAAGAGCTGAACACCATCGCCGGCAAGTGCGATGTCCTCCAGGAGAAAGTCGAGGAGAGCGAGGGCGCACTCAAAGCGCTCGATGAAGCTATCTCCGGGGCCAGGGGTAGAATAGAGAAGGCCAGGGGGGAAGCCCTCGAGGTACAGAATCGTCTGACCCGCCTATCCAACGGTCTTGCCGCTATAAGGGCGCGTCAGCGGGAAGTTGCCCTGGCCAAAAGGCGCGCTACCGTGGAGCTGGAGGATGCGAAATCCCGGAAGAAGAGCCTAGAGCTGAAGTTATCGGACGAGAAGGCGGCCCTCGAAAAGGTGAGGGAGCGGCTGGGTTCGCTGGCGCGGGAGGGTGAGCGGATTGATAGTGAGCGGGCGCGCTGTGAGGCGTTTCTCGAAGATTCCCGGAAGGAGACTCTCGTGCTTGAGAAGTCCCATTCGCGTGTCAGCTCAAAAGTGGAGCTTGTGAGAGAGATTGGCGCTCCCGCTCCGCTGGAGGAGGTCCTGGGCGGCGACGGCTGGCCGGCGTCCGGGATGGTCGGGTTTTTCTCTGAACTGATCGAGATAGAAGACGGGTACGCCGATGCCGTGTACGCGGCCCTGGCGGACCGGTACGCGGACCTGGTCAGCGATGGTTTTAAATCGTCATCCGATATCGCTCTGGCACTCGACCGGAAGGGCGTGAAACAGATTGCCGTTTCGCATGTCGATGACTGGATAACGGCAGAAGATCGTATGCCCGGGCCCGAAGTGCCGGAGGGTGCCCGGCCGGCGATGGAGGTTGTAACGGCCGATGAGAGATTACGGGGCCTGACAGCCAGGCTCCTGGGGAACGTCGTGATTGTTGAGGACATCGAGTCGGCCATAGACCTGTGGCCGGAATGCAAGGGCTCTTTCGATGTAGTCACGCGCAGCGGCCATTTGATTTCGGCCGGGGGGAGAATTGTACTCGGCGGGGCGGGGCGCGGAAGGGGATGGCTGTCCGGAAAACTCGATGTGCTCGAGGGCGAGGCATCCCTTCTCGGAGAGAAACTGGCCCTGGCAAAAAGGCGTCGGGGGGAAGCCGAGTCCGCCGCCGCCGCGCTGGCTGAAAAGCGGGAGACCCACCTGTCTGAACTTCGCCGCGTGGAGTTGGAACTGTACTCCGGGGAGAGAGATATGGCCAGGTCCGAGACCGAAGCCGTTCATTCGAGGGATGAAGAACTCGCTCTCTCATCCCAGTTCGGGGACCTCGAAGAGGAGGCAGGGAGGCTGGGAGAAAGCGAGGCGAAGTCCGAGGCGGCGACGGCCGCCTGCCGGAGGGAAGAGGGAGAGCTCGAGAAAATCATCGCGGAATCGCAGATGGTTGTGGACGAGAAGGGGGTCAAGAAAGAGGAAATTGCATCGCGGGTCGGAGATGTAAGGCTGGAGCTTGCGACGCTCACGGGCAGGCGTTCCAACATCGAGATGTCGCACCGGGAGATAATCACCGCCCTCGAGGATAGGAAGAACGCCCTTGCCGCGCGGATAGGGGATGTGGACACAACGAAGGCGAGGGTCGAGAAGCTGCTGTCGGAGAACGGGGACCTGGCGCGTGAGCTCGAAGAGCTTGAGTCGAGAAAGATAAATCTCGACAGCGAGGCGGCAGAGCTCTCTTCGGAAAGAAGCCGGCTCCGTTCTCTTGTAAAGGCCGATGATGAGAAGCAGCGTGCACAGAGGGGGAAGCTCGATGAACTCTGGGAGCGCCAGAAGGACCTCGATGTCAGGATTGCCGGCTTGAAACCGGAAGCCGAAGGGATCCTCCAAAGGATAAGGGAGGAGTATGGAATCGACCTAGCGGAGAGGCTGGACGAGGCGGCCGTCGCAGCGGAGGGCCTCGAAGAAAAACGAGGCTGTATCCTGGAGATCAAGGAGAAGATCAGGCGAATGGGCCCGGTGAACCTCGGTGCCATCGAAGAGCACGACGAGCTCTCGGAGAGGTTTTCTTTCCTGGAGGAGCAGAAGAACGATCTTGCCGAGGCCAAGGACGCGCTGAACAGGGCCATCATCAGGATCAATCAGACCACAAAGAAGATGTTCTCGGAGACGTTCGAGGCGATCCGGGCCAATTTCAAGGAGATCTACCAGCAGCTCTTCGGTGGAGGGAAAGCCGATCTCGTGCTGCTGGACGAGTCCGACATACTGGAGAGCGGCATAGAGATAGTGGCGCGCCCGCCGGGGAAAAAGCTCCAGGGCGTATCGCTCCTCTCCGGGGGTGAGCGGGCAATGACGGGGGTTGCGCTTCTCTTTGCCCTTTTCAAGGTCAAGCCGAGCCCCTTCTGCGTTCTGGACGAGATCGACGCCCCGCTCGATGAGGCCAACATAAACAGGTTTGTGGATCTTCTTGCCGGGTTCGTCAGTAGTTCCCAGTTTATCATCATCACTCATAACAAGAGGACGATCGGGATGGCGGATATTCTTTACGGGATAACGATGGAGGAATCCGGCGTATCCAGGGTGGTTTCAGTGAAATTCACAAAAGAGAAGGATGCAGAAAAAGTCGGATTGGGGGCGTCTGAATAAAAAGCATGAATCGAAGATCAAAGGATTTAATGTTCGGTACGGGTTGAGGTTATGTCTTCTATTTTAATGATCGATGAGATAACTGATATAGAGGATGGGAAGAAGATATACGCCTCGCGGACGCTCTCAAAAGATGAGAGCTATCTCGCGGATCATTTTCCGGGCCATCCCGTGATGCCCGGCGTGCTCATGCTGGAGACGCTTGTCCAGGCTGCCTCATGGCTTGTGAGGATCAACACGGATTTCCGTTTTCCCGTGGCCGTTATGTCGAGTGCCCGAAGCGTGAGGTACGGCAGGTTCGTCATACCTGGAGACAGGCTGGATATTGAAGTCGAGCTGCTGTCGAAGGATGGGAGCAGAGGGGCTTTCCGCGGCAGGGGGACGGTCGACGGGCAGGTGGCCGTCTCCGGCAGGTTCGAGCTCGAGTGGTTCCGGCCCGACGGCGCCGGGGATTCGCTTGAAACCGAACTGAGGGAGAGGTACCTGGAACTGAGGGGAAAGCGATGAGGCTGGAGAAGCAGGTTGCCATAGTTACCGGCGGAGCCCGGGGTATCGGGAGAAAGATAGCAGAAGTCCTCGCTTCCGAGGGGGCGAAGGTATTTATCGTGGATCTGGCCGATCCCGGCGGTTCTCTTCCACAGGGGATGGAGTTTATCGAAGGAGATGTTCGATCCCCGGCCGCCGCCGAAAAGATCGTGACCGGTGTGGTGGATCGATGCGGCCGGCTGGACATCCTCGTGAATAATGCGGGGATAGTGAGGGATACCCTTACTCTTTCAATGGAGCGCTCCGCATGGGATGAGGTGATCGAGACCAATCTCGGCGGCGCATTTAACTTTACAAAGCCCGCGGCGCGGTTTATGATAGCGCGCAAACGTGGGCGAATCATAAATGTCAGCTCCATTGCCTCCCGCGTGGGCGGGAAGGGGCAGGGCAACTACGCCGCCTCGAAGGCGGGGATAGAGGCGTTCACGAGAACTGTCGCGCTTGAGCTTGCTCCGAAGGGAGTTACGGTGAATGCCGTCGCTCCGGGCCTCATAGAGACGGAGATGAGCGAGAGGGTCAGGGATATGGCGGGAAATGCGCTCAGGAGGGCAATCCCTGCGAGGCGCTACGGAAGCCCTGAGGATGTGGCGGCCGTTGTCCTGTTTCTTGCCCTTCCGGGGGCTTCGTATATTACGGCACAGACAATAGTTGTGGATGGCGGGCTTTCAGTCGCCGGTCCACGGCCTGGAGCATGAAGAAAGGAAAAGGAGTTTATCCATGACAGATCAGGAGATCTTCGGGAAGGTAAAGGAGTGTTTGATTGATGCGCTGGGTGTTGAAGATGACGAGGTGGGTCCTGAAGCCACGCTCGTCGGAGATCTCGGAGCCGAGTCGATAGATTTCCTTGATATTATATTCAGACTCGAGAAAGTTTTCGATATGAAGATCCCCCGGGGGGACCTGTTCCCCGAAGACATCCTGTTGGGGGAGGGGAATATCGAGGATGGTAAGTTGACGGAAAAGGGTCTGGCCCAGGTGAGGGAGAAGCTCTCATCCCTTGATATCTCCAAGTTGGAGAAAAATCCCAGAGTGTCCCAGATCTCGAATCTTTTCACCGTCAAGATGATCGCGGATTATATGAAGAGCAAGGTCGGCTAGTGCACACCGGCTGAAGTCGGGACTTATTCCTTCAAATTCCCCCGGTTTTGCCCCTCATGCGCCTCCCCGGGGCACTTCTCGCTTTTCCCTTCGATCCAAAATCTTTCACCGGAATTGAAAGATATGTTAAACTTGCTCCGATGCGCTGGTTTTTCATCGATAGGTTGACCCTTATTGAGAAGGGGCGAAGGGTTTCTGCCCTTAAGAATGTCGCGCTTGGGGAGGACTATCTCCACGATATCTATCCCGGATTTCCCGTTTTGCCGAACTCCCTGGTGATAGAGTCGATGGCACAGGCCGGGGGGATGCTTATAGGCCATGTCCTCGATTTCAGGTATCCGCTTATCCTGGCCAAGGTTGCGTCCGTTACATTTAACGGTTTCGCCAGGCCGGGCGACACTCTCGAAATCGAGGCGGTTTTACAAGATGAGAGAGAGGGAATCTTTCGCGTGGAAGGCGCCGTGACGATAGACGGCCGCCCATTCGCTTCCGGGAGGCTGATTTTTGCCAGATACGGAGGGCCCGTGGACCGGAACGAGAATTTCGTTTTCAACCGGACTTTACTTTCATATCTCGATATAAACGGGGTGGTGGGTCGTGACGGATAGACGTGTCGTTGTAACGGGGCTCGGCGTCGTCGCCCCGCTCGGCATCGGCAGGGATGCTTTCTGGGAGGGCCTTGCCTCGGCCAGGAGCGGTGTGGGGCCGATTACCCGTTTCGACGCGTCCTCGTTCGAGGTAAGGATAGCGGCCGAGGTGCGGGATTTCAACCCGAAGGAATACGTGACGCAGCGAAAGTCCCTCAAGCTGATGAAGGATGATATGAAGATGGCAGTCGCCGCCGCGAAGCTTGCGGTAGAAGACAGCGGCCTGGATTTCCCGGCGGTTGAGCCGGAGCGGGTGGGCGTGGTAATCGGGGCGGGAATGCTCGCCATAGATATCGTGGAGCTGGCCCGTGCTGTAAGTGTTTCGGTGGATAACGGCGTTTTCGATACGGGACTTTTTGGCGCGGAGGGGCTGGCCAACATGGTTCCGATATGGCTGCTGAAACAGCTCCCCAATATGTCCGCTTCGCACATTTCCATAGCATACAACGCCCTCGGGATCAGCAATACGATTACCGCCGGCGCGGCAGCCGGTGCCCAGGCGATCGGCGAGTCGTTCAGGATTATCGAGCGGGGGGGCGCCGATATCGTTCTGGCCGGTGGAACGGAGGCGAACATCACGCCCCGCACGCTGATAAGGGATACTATGCTGGGTGAGCTCTCGCGCAGGAACGACGACCCTGAAGGAGCGAGCCGTCCTTTTGACAGGGACCGGGACGGGAGGGTCCTCGGAGAGGGGGCGGCCGTCCTCGTCCTCGAGGAGCGCGGCCGCGCCCTGAGGCGCGGCGCACGCATCTACGCGGAGCTGGCGGGATACGGCTCGTCCGTGAGTATGCGCGGACGAAGAGATTCCGGCGGTGGGGGCGATGACGGAAAGGCCTCCTCGATGATGAGGGCCCTCGATGACGCGCGATGCTCCCCGGACGTTATCGATTACATCAGTGCGCATGGGGACGGTATTCCGGAGGATGACGTGATGGAGACCGCGGCCATCAAGGCAGTCTTCAAGGAGCATGCGCGAGAGCTTGCCGTGAGCTCGGTAAAGAGCATGATGGGCGATCTCGGTGCGGCGGCCGGCGCGGTCGAGGCACTGGCCACAATTCTCGGAATGTGGCACGGGGTTATTCCTCCCACAATCAACCTGGATCATCCGGGCGCGGGTTGCGATCTCGATTATGTCCCCCATGACGCGAGGGAGGCAGATATCCGCCTTGCCATGTCCAACTCCTTCTCCCGTTTCGGCCAGAATGCGACCCTGATTTTCAGGAGGATGAGTTGAGAAAGCGCGTTGTCGTAACCGGAATCGGGATGGTGACCCCCCTCGGAATCGGCGTGGAGGAGAACTGGCGGGCGCTGCTGGAGGGGAAGTCCGGAATCGGCACTATAACGTCTTTTGACGCCTCTTCTTTTCCAACGCGTATCGCCGGTGAAGTCAGGGGATTAGAGCCGGCCCATCTTCCCGGCGGCTATGCGGGGGACTTCGACCGGCTGGAGAAGAACTCCCGGTTCGCCCTTGCCGCGGGTCGTATGGCGTTGGCGGACGCGGGGCTGCTGGAGGATTCATTCGACCGGGACCGGTTTGGCGTCTACCTCGGCTCGGGGGAGGCTCACTGCTTTTTCGCCCCCCTGTTCGATATGATTACAGGGTCGCTTGATGGTTCCGCGATCTCCATGAGTAAGTTTCCCGCTGCCGCCCGTTCGGCCATGGATCCTGTCTTGGAGCTCGAGCAGCAGTCGTATGCGCCGGCACGCCATCTTGCGAGGGCGTTCGGGGCCCGTGGCCCTAACTCCTGCTGCCTGACAGCGTGCGCAGCCAGCAGCCAGGCGCTCGGCGAGGCGACGGAGATAATCAGGCGGGGGGACGCCGTCGTGATGCTGAGCGGTGGCTCGCACTCCATGATATATCCGCTGGGGCTTATGGGCTTCAGCCTGCTGAGGGCCATCTCGACGCGAAACGAAGAGCCGGAAAAGGCTTCCCGTCCCTTCGATGCCGATCGGGACGGTTTCGTAATAGGTGAAGGGTCGGGGATCCTCGTGCTCGAGGAGATGGAGCATGCGCGCGAACGCGGGGCCGAAATCTACGGTGAGATCGGCGGCTACGGCGCGAGCTCAGACGCCTACCGCGTGACGGACGTCCCTCCCGACGGCCACGGCGCGATAGCCGCAATGAGGGCGGCGCTCTCCGATGCCGTCCTCGCGCCGGCGGATATAGGGTACATCAATGCGCACGGTACATCCACTCTCATAAACGACGTCGTCGAGACAACGGCGATAAAGGAGGTCTTCGGCGAGGAGGCTTACCGGATACCGGTGAGCTCGACCAAGTCGATGACCGGCCACCTCATAGCGGCTGCAGGGGCGATCGAGCTTATAGCCTGTCTCCTTGTCCTGAGGCACGGTGTCATCCCGCCCACGATCAACCAGGAGAGGTCCGATCCCGGGTGCGATCTCGATTACGTCCCGAACGCAGCCAGGGAACACGCGGTAGCGGCGGCGCTGTCAAACTCGTTTGGTTTCGGCGGACAGAACATATGCCTGATAGTGACGGGAGGAGAGGAGTTGAGATGATCTATTTGCTGTTAGCGGTGGCGGTGGTCGTGCTGGCCATTGTCTTGATAACGATCAAGTATCTCCCCACGATGGTCAGGGTGTTTCTAAATGTCAGGGTTGTATCTCCGGACAAGTTCGGCACGCCGGAGGGCGAGCCTGTCGATTTTAGAAGCCTCGATGGTATCGATCTCAGGGGGTATTTTATCCCTTCGCCGGGGAGCCGGGGGCGGACCGTTATTTTCGCGCACGAGGTCGGCTCCAGTGCCGGCTCATGGGAACGCTACTGCCGCTTTCTCCCCGAGGCGGGATACAATGTCTTCACCTTTGATTTCAGGGGACACGGGGAGAGCTCCAACCTGCAGGGTTACCAGCCCACTCAGTGGCCGAGCACGTACGAGCTCGAGGATGCCCTGGGGGCGATTATGTGCGCGCGGAGCCGGCCGGATGTCGGTGAGATCGCACTCTTCGGCGTATCGAGGGGCGCGGCGGCATGTCTCGCCCTGGCAAACCTTAACGGTTACGTCAAGGCCGTCATAGCTGACAGCGCGTATTCGACGGAAGCCGTCGTGAGAATATACCAGAGGAAATGGGTATCCATGCTCGTGTCTCAGACGTACATAAGCAATCACGTGCCCTCACTGCTGTATGCGTACATGCGGTTCCTGATGCTGAAGGTGGCCGAGTACAAGCTCAGGTGCCGCCTCATATCCGTCGAGAAGAGCCTGAAGTCGCGGTCCAACCCGCCGGTGTTTATTATCCACGGGGAAGTCGACAGCTACATCGGGCCGGAGAACGCCCAGCGGCTCTTCGAGCTTGCAGACGAACCCAAAGAACTGTGGGTGGTGCCCGGGGCCAAGCATAACGGATCGGTCGTCGTCAAGCCGAAGGAGTACAAGAAGAGGGTACTGGCGTTTCTGTCGCAACACCTTTCAGGGTAGGGGATATTGGCGGCTGACGATGATCAGGAAATTATTACTGAAGGCGTTCAAAATTGAGGCGGCCCGTTTTGCCGCCGCCTTCGACCGGTTGACGAAAGAGCCGCTCAGGACCCAGGAAGAGGTCCTACTGAGAAAGGTAAGGCGGAATGAGAACACGCTCTTCGGGCGGGAGCACGGATTCGGCAAGATAGCCGGTATAGCGGACTTCAGAAGGAACGTGAGGATATGCCATTACGATGAGTTTGCTCCCTATGTAAAAAGGATTGTCGGCGGTGAACGTAATGTCCTTTTCTCCGAGACGGATCGCCTGCTGATGTTCGCCCTGACGAGCGGGACGACGGTTGAGCCCAAGTACATCCCGGTGACGGAGAGCTTCCTCTCCGAATACAGGCGGGGGTGGATGATTTGGGTCTCCCATGTAATGAAGAAGTATCCGGGTTTCCTCGATAGAAAGATACTTCCTATCGCGTCGCCCACCTGTGAACACGTTTCTCACCAAGGTATCCGGTGCAGGGTGCCCTGCGGGTCCATGTCCGGTTTATCGATGGAGAGACAGCGGCTGGCGCCGCGGCTGCTTTATGCCGTTCCCACGCAGTCGTACCACGTGAAGGATGAGCTCGCAAAATATTACACCGTCATGAGGCTGGCCATCGAGCACAGCATAACCACGGTTATGTCACCGAATCCAAGCACGCACATCGCCGTGGCCAGAGTTGTCGATGAGTTCAGGGAAAGCATAATACGTGATGTCAGGGATGGAACGATCTCTTCTTCATTCGAGCTGCCGGGCAATATCCGGGGTGATCTATCACGTTTTCTAAAACCGAACCCCGGCCGCGCGCGGGAGCTTGAGGCGATCGTCGATCGGAGCGGAAAACTTATGCCCAAGGACTACTGGTCCGATATCGTGCTTCTCGCGTGTTGGAAAGGGGGTGCAGTACATCATTTTTTGGACCTTTTACCGAAGTACTACCCGGAGGTACCCGCCTATGAGATGGGCCTGATCGCTTCGGAGGGGAGGGTTTCTATTCCGGTAAGCGACGAGGGGAGAGCCGGTGTGCTGGATATCGGCAGCCATTTCTTCGAGTTCATCCCGGAAGAGCAGGAAGAAAGCCCTGATCCGGATGCGTACCTCTCCCACGAGCTCGAGGTAGGGGGGCGGTATTTCGTCGTCATGACGACTTCGTCGGGTCTCTGCAGGTACAATTTACACGACCTGATCGAAGTCGTCGGTTTCTATAACGCGACGCCGGTCGTAGCTTTCCTCAACAAGGGAAAGCATATCTCGTCCATGACCGGCGAAAAGGTATCCGAGTACCAGATAGTGAGCGCCGTACATCGGTGTGCATCGAGATTTGCAGTCGGCCCCTGTGTCTTTACGCTTGTGCCAACCTGGAACGAGGTTCCTTATTACCGCTTGCTTATCGAGGAAGAGGATCTCGGCGATGGCGCCTCATGCGGCGAGTTCATAAGGGCGATAGACATGGAGCTGATGAAGCTCAACATGGAGTATGACGGCAAGAGAAGGTCGGGACGCCTGGGCGGCATGAGGCTTGCCGTGATACGCGCGGGGTCGTTCGGCGAGGTGCGGCAGAGAAAGGTGATATACGGCGGCGTATCGCCCGAGCAGTACAAGCATTGCTACCTCGTTCCCGACGGGGATTACGGTGACCGGTTCACGGTGTTGCGGGAGGTATGCTTTGAGTAATCTCTCCTCACGGGCAGGAGTGCGCCTGGACTCGCCCGCCCCGCTGGAGGCGGCGGTAAGGAAACTGTTTCTCAACCCCCTCGTAAATTGTATAATTCCTGCTTGCGTGCTGCGCCGCGTTGTCCGGGCCAGTCCTCTCGGCGCGGAGTCAATGGTCCGGCCGGGTGGCTGGCGTGCTCTCGAGCTGTGCTACGGCAACGGTTCTCCTGGGAACCTCGTTGACCGGCTTGTATTGAAGAGCGCCTTTTTTCCAAGGGCCTCGCGCAACAGGAGGATGCTGGTTGTCAGGGAGGTGGCGCGGCTGATCGGCCTTCACGGCGAAGGCGCCACCGTTCTGAGCCTTGGGTCAGGACCGGGGCGCTGCGAGATGGAGGCGATGAAAGAAGCGAATGTCCCCGGGTGCCGGCTGCTGTGCATCGACAGGGATTCCGACGCTTTCGAGTTCGGAAGGGAGCTGTCCGGGGGGTTCGGGCTGGAGCAGGAGGTTTCGTTCATGGAGGGGGATGCGGGGACGCCGGCGGGTATGGGGGCTGCCTCGTTTGACATTGTGACAATGCTGGGCTTCCTGGGATACTTCGATGACGGCTCCCTGTCCGGCCTTTTAAGCGGGGTCTTTCGTGTTTTGAAGCCCGGCGGGAACGTCGTGACGAACAGCATAACCGACGCCCACGGCGTTGACGGGTTCATGGAGCGGGTGTTCAACTGGTCGCACCATTACCGTTCTCCGGGTATCGTCCGCTCGTTTCTCGAGCGCGCGGGGTTCGACGGTGTGGAGGAGGCCCCGGAACCGTTCGGGGTGTATTCTATAATGACAGGATATAAGCTATGAAGTATATCAAGGTAGACGGTGTCGAATACGAGGTCCTGCCGTATTTTCAGCGGGTCAAAAAGGCGGTCGTCTTCAATCCGCTTATGAATTATCTTATCCCCCGGCGGTTGATGCTGTACCTTCTGAGGGGAAGCATACTTTTCAAGGAGTCGCTGAAAAGGCCGGGGGGGTGGCGCGCGATGGAGATTATATACGAGAACCAGCCGCCGCGGAACTTCTTCGACCGCATGGCCATAAAGTACAGTCCTTTCTCCATAGCGATCAGGAACAGGAAGAAATTGGTGAACCGGGTCCTGTGCGGGCTTATCGACCGGTACGCGCACCGGGGAAAGGTCACGATCGTCGACGTGGGGTCCGGCCCGGGAACGCATGTTATAGACACGATGGCGGACCACGACCACGAAGACGTGCACGCCCATTGCATCGATTATGATAGCGACGCGTTCGAGTACGGGAAGGAGCACACGCGTGAGCACGAACTGGAGGGCAGGGTCACATACATAGAAGGGGACGCGAGGGAGATACACGAGCACCTCAAGGTCTCTCCGCACATCGTGAAGATGATCGGGCTCCTGGAGTACCTGAGCGATGACGAGTGTGTCGAGATGTTAAGGGTAATGTACCGGGAGCTTATCCACGGCGGAAGCCTGGTCACGAGCGGCCTGGTCGACCGGCATAAGCAGGCCCGGTTTCTCGGGAGAATACTCAGCTGGCACCTTAACTACAGGGACGAGGACTATATCATACGCCTTCTGGAAAAGGCCTCGTTCTGCAATTTCAAGGTTTCCACCGAGCCGATGGGCATCTTTCCCGTGATCGTCGCGGAGAAGAAGTAAGAATAAACCTGTTTTATGGTTGGCACGATCATGGACCTCATCCGCCTTATCAGGCTGCTCGGTCCCCGGCGCCTCCTCGCCCTGCGGCGCAACTATCGCCTCACTCTTCCCGCCCTCAGGGGCTACGTGATTACCACTGTATTCTGGTCCCTCCTCGAGGAGGGGTTCATGGACAGGCTGAAGGACGGTGGCCGGCTGTCGCCCGGCGCTTATGCCGGGGAGAGAGGACTCGATCGCGGGGTTCTCCAATCCCTCTGCGTGTATCTGGAGGGCGCGGGCCTACTGGCCCTTGAAGGGGACGAGTGCCTCCTCACGCCCCCGGGGCTGGCCATGCTGGCCGAGCCGCGGGGCATCTACGAGCTTGTCCGCGGCTACCGCCCGCTCTTCGATGGTCTCGGGGACCTTCTGGCGGGCAAAATTAAATACGGCGTCGATATCGCAAAGGAGGGGGAGTGGGTCGCGCGGGGGACGGGAAGGCTCGGTTCCCAGTTGCCTTTTCCTATAATAGCGGAGGTGGTCAGGCGGAGGGGCTACGGGAGGATTCTCGATCTAAAGTGCAACGACGGGGCGCTCCTCGTCATGCTCGCTGAGAGGGGCGCCCGGCGGGGTTTCGGGATCGATGACGATCCAGCCGCTATTAAGTGCGCGCTCTCCGCCGTCTCGGCCGCGGGCATGGGCGGGCGCATCGATGCTTGGGAGGGCGACCTCTTCGATGTGGGCGGCCTTAGCGAAAGGTGCGGGGATATCGATCTTATCATCGCCTTCGATGTGTTTCACGAGCACCTTTGCGGGGGACCCGGGAAGATAGTAAAGCTCATTGGAAAGCTCGGGGTTTCATTCCCCGGCGCGCATCTCCTCATAGCCGAGTTCTGCCGCCTGCCGGAGGAGAAGGTGAGTAACGCGTCGAAGCCGTTCCTGGAGCACGAGCTTATCCACGGGTTGACGGGGCAAAAAGTTCTTTCCGAGTCGGAGTGGGAAGAGCTTATTGCCGCGACGCCGTACAGCATTATAGAGAAGAGGGTCTTCGGCCTTATCGGCCACGGCTACTTCCTTCTTAAATAAAAACAGAAATGGCAGGGAGATGAAATCACCCTGCCATTTCTGTTTTTATGCAGTGAATTTATCACAGCAAATTGTTGTATAATCAGCCCACGAAGGAACATTGGGGTATATACGCCGAGCGGTGTCCTGATGAGGCCATTAAAAGATATATGAACTTATGTAAAAGTTTTTTTTATCCCAGCACCTTAGTTTTTTTACTGTTTTTGTGCCTCGGTGTAATATCGATGGGCGGCTGCACGGCGCCGCGCCGGCCGATCTCTCCAGTAGAGGAGATGCAGGCGGAGGCCGCTCGGCGGCCTGTTCACAGTAACGAACCGGATTTTCTCGAGCTCCTGCGCGAGGCCATGCGCAACTATGAAAATATCAACGACTACACAACTAATTTTACCAAGCGGCAGAGGGTTCGAGGCAGGCTTCTCCCGGATGAGGAGATATTCATGAAGTTCAGGAAGCCTCACGCGGTTTATATGAAGTGGAGGGGAAAGGTCGACAGGGGCCAGGAGGTCCTGTACGTTAAGGGGAGGTACGACGACAAGCTGCTTGCCCACAAGGGGGGGCTCATTCTTTCCCGCATAACGGCCGCGCTGGACCCGAACGGGAAACGTGCGTTGAAGAAGAACCTGAGGCCGGTCACGTGCGCCGGGATCGGTTTCCTCATTCACTCTCTTTACGATGTCAGTTCCAGGGCGAAAGAAAACGGCGACATGAGGATCGAGTACCTCGGGCCGGTCGATCTGCCCGACGGAATGGCGCATAAGTTCGAGAGATTACTCGAGGAGGGAAAAGGGTACCCCTGTCGCCGTGCCGTCATCTGTCTGGATGGGGAGACCGGCTTCCCGGTTCTCTATGAGGCGTATGACAGCGCGGATAATTTACTGGAGCGGTACGGGTATAACGATATGAAGACTGACACGGGGTTGGTCGATGATGATTTCGACAAGGACAACAAGGAGTACCGCTTCGGCTTGTTTTAATATAATTAACCGCGGATTAAACGGATTTGACGGATTACTTTTTCTTTGCGATCTTTGCCTGCCTGTGCGTGTCCGCACGCAGACAGGCGGCTTTGCGGTTCATTTTTTTTAATTCGTGGAAAACTTGAGCTGAGCCAAGTCGAAGTATTCGTGTAATTCGTGGACAACTTTCTTTTTTTATGAATGGGAGGGCAGCATTATGGCTAAGTTGTTGATCGCGTATTATTCGAGGAGCGGAAATACCGAGAGGATGGCGGAGCTCATAGAGGAGGGGGCCCGTATCGAGGGTGTCGAGGTCGCGAGGAATTCTGTCGGGGATGTGAAGGCCGACGATCTCCTCGATTACGACGCCGTAATCTTGGGCTCTCCGACCTATTACGGCTCGATGGCCGCAGAGGTCAAGAAGCTCCTCGATGAGAGCGTCCGCTTTCACGGAAAGCTCGAAGGGAAGGTGGGCGGCGCCTTCACGTCGTCGGCGAATATCGGCGGGGGCAACGAGACGACAATAATGGACATCCTCAAGGCCCTGTTGATCCACGGCATGATCATAAGGGGAGATTCTTCGGGAGATCATTACGGACCGGTTTCCATAAACGCGCCCGACAGCAGGGCGGAGGCGCAGTGCAGGAGGTACGGCAAGAGGATCGCCGAGCTGACGCGAAGACTCTCATGATCAAGGGGATAAAAAAGGACACGCCGATCCGGGAGAGGTTCGAGATCGTCACCCGCTACATGATCAGGAGGGCGATAAAGTTCTCGGGCAAGACCGGCAGGGCGATCAGGATAAGCAAAACGAGCGGGGGCGAGGGCGTAAGCGTTTTCACCCTGGACGGGCGGACCGAAGAGGGCCGGCGAAACCTCGAGGAGTTCTTAAGGGTAAGGAAACGGCATTACACCTTCAGCGGACTCGGGAAGCCCGAAGAGAAGAACTCTATAAACTGGCGTGTGCTCGCCGCGCCCTGGCCGAAAAGGGTGATCAACTTTCTCGGGGTGGGGCTCTCGCTTTTATATAAAGGCGTCCCGTCCAAAAACGTGCTATACCGCAAGCTGGGCTTCAGGATAGGGAGGAACACGGAGATCATGCAGTTTGTCTGGCTGGACCATTTTATGCCGGAGCTTATCGAGATCGGAGATAATTGTCTTATCGGCGCTTACTCCACGATAGCGACCCACGCCTACGAGGGGCACGGCAGGTTCCGGTTTGGCCCAGTCAGGATAGGCAACAACTGCACACTGGCCGCCGGAACGGGGATGCTGATGATCGAGGTGGAGGATAATGTCAGGACCCTGCCGGGGACGGCCCTATCGCCGTATTTCCTGAAAGTGAAGAAGAACTCCGTCGTCGGCTATCAGAAACCACCGGTCGTCGTGGATGAGCAACAGTAGCTTGCTATCTTGCGATGGCTGTAGGTAGTCAGTGATGCCCGTTCTTGGCCGGGTTAACAATGGTTAATAGTGGTTAACAGTAGTTTAAAAAAGTTGCGAATAGAATCTTTAAAAACGGGCTTCGTAACCCTGACCCTTGCCGGAGAAGTAATGCTCGAAATCGCCTGCCTTCAACAGAGAAGGCGTGCTGTATCTGTCCGTATCAGTAATGGTATACGCTGCCGCCTATGAACTCTCTTAACAGGGAGTCCGGGGCGATAGAGGACTCATCCTCCAGTGCCGTTACGCTCTCCAGGAGCTTCATGCATCTCAGTGAGCGTGTGTGGGCGTCCTCCTTTTTCTCCACACCCTCGTAGAATTTTACTGCGTTCCTAAGATGCTCGAGCATGTGCTTCTTATGGACGGGGATCTCGTAGGGGAGATAGCCGTTCACGATAAACTCGACCTCCTTGATGAACGGGACGATGTACTCCTTCTCCGACCTGCGGACGTAGTGCCAGTGGCCGATAGTCTGGATGGGGTCATAGTTCCTGTGCCAGCTGTCGCGCACCATCCTCCTGAGGAGGCGGATATCCGTCCACGGTACAAGCTCCCCTTCGGTGTTTTTCAGCTGGCAGATGGTCTCTATGTAGAGCCTGAATATCTCATCCTGCGGAATGCCGTCCGTCATGTCCCCGTGGAACCCGTGGAGCCCCTCCACGACAAGGAGCTGGCCTTCACCCAGGGCGACCTTTTTACCCTCCTTCTCCCGCTCGCCTTTCTTGAAGTTGTAGATGGGCGTGACGGTCTCCCCTTTATCCAGGAGCTCCGTTATGTTGTCGCGGATGGTTTCCTTGTCCAGGGCGTCGGGGGACTCGAAGTCGTAGTCGTCGAACTCGTCCTTCGGCTGGTCCTTCAGGTTCCAGAAGTAGTTATCCAGGGGCAGTATGTTGAGGTTTTCTCCCATAGTCCTCAGGTTCTCGCAGAGCTTGATCGTGGTGGTGGTCTTTCCGGAAGAGGACGGCCCGGCCACGATGACCAGCCTGATGTCTCCGCGCCTGCTCATGATCTTCCCCGCTGCCTTCCAGATAACGCTGTCGTAGAAGCGGTCGGCGTCTCTCATCATCTCGATAAAGCCGCCGTACCTCAGACGGCGGTTGATCCCATCAACCGTGTCCACATCGCGTTGCGCCTTCCACTGCAAGGCCTTCCGCGTTATTTCCATCTTGTATATCTCTTCCCAGTCAACTTTCTTTTTTACCATCTGTATCACCTTTATTTACTTTGTTAGGTGTAGGATTCTAATTTCGGCGTCCAGGGCAGTCAAGGGAAAACGGCGCAGGGAAAACGGCGCAGGGAAAGTGGTATAGGGAGTGAAATAGTCCTTGACTTAAGTATATTCCTGTGATATACATTATTAATGATGGATAATCTGAACCTTCTATCGGAATGCACCGGCTTCGAGTGGGATGAGGGCAATGCAGAGAAAAACTGGCTTCAGCATAGAGTTACGCCATCTGAGTGCGAGCAGGTCTTCTTTAATCAACCCCTTCTTGCCGGTGAGGACAGGAAACATTCCATCGGGGAAAATAGGTTTTTCGCCCTGGGGCAAACAGGCACAGGCAGGTTATTGTTCATCGTCTTTACGATACGAGAGAAACTAATCCGTATAATATCGGCACGCGACATGAGCAGGAAAGAAAGGAAGGAGTATCTTCATAATGAAGAGGACAATACCTAAATTTATATCAGAGGATCAAGAGCGCGAATTCTGGGCAAAACACGACTCTACTGAATTCATCGAGTGGAGCAAGGCCAGGAAAGCAACCCTTTCGAAGCTCAAACCATCACTAAGGACGATTTCTTTGAGGCTCCCGGAATCCATGCTCGAGGAGTTGAAGCTCCTGGCCCATAAGTGGGATGTTCCTTACCAATCTCTCATGAAGGTATTTCTTGCCGAACGTATAGAAACCGAGCTCGCTCCAAACGATCTTCGTAGATCGGGTAGCTAGAAGTCCGACCTGGGAAAAGCAGGGACTGCTTTGTCAGCACGTAGGGTGCTATAGACTAAAGAATCCATAGGTGGCTCCTTCTACATTTTCATGTGAGCCTGAAGGAAGACCGTGTTCCGTAGTAGTGGACTTTGTGAAATTCTATTGACCTCATAACCTGTAGTGGTATTATTGAGGCAGAATCTTCGGGGCAGGGTGAGAATCCCTACCGGCGGTACAGCCCGCGAGCCCTCAGGGGTTGATCTCGTGAGCGCTCCGGCCACGGGCCGGATGCAATTCGGGAGCCGACAGTAAAAGTCTGGATGGGAGAAGATTCATGGTTTTATTGAAGTGTAAGCCCCGGGTTTCTGACCCGGGGCTTTGTCGTAATGACCGGTAACTGATATTCGATGAAAACAAATAAAACCACAGAGGTCACTGAGGTTAATTACGGTTAAAAGTTCAAGGTTGAAAGTTAAAAAAGAAGATATTCAACCGCAGAGACGCGAAGAACGCAAAGAAGTAAAAAGAAAAAAAACGTAACCGCGGATTAGACGGATTATACGGATTTATAACAGGGCGATGAAGAACAGAGGGTAATTGTTATAGCGGTATTAACCCGTGCAATTGTTTGTATTACCCTGGTGCAAGCTGGAGTAATAAGCCTTAACTGACTTAGCGTTAATCGGCCAAATCAGTATCCGTCAATAAGCCGGATTTTCAATAATCCGTGGTTAAAAAAAGTCGCGAACAGGATGAGAACGAAGCCGGATAACTTTAATGGTGTGGATATGGATATACGATTCGACAGTATCAATGAGGCCCTCGAGGATATCGCGCAGGGCAGGATAATTATCGTCGTCGATGACGAGAGCAGGGAGAACGAGGGCGATTTCATAATGGCCGCCGACCGGGCAACGCCGGATGCCGTTAATTTCATGGCGAAGCACGGAAGGGGGCTCATCTGCCTGGCATCCACGGGCGAGCGGCTCGATGAGCTGGACCTGTCTATGATGGTCAACCGGAACACGGCCCTCCTGGGGACTCCCTTCACCGTGAGCATCGACTATATTCACGACACAACAACCGGAATATCCGCGCATGACAGGGCGGCAACGATCCTGGCCTTCGTCGATCCACAGAGCAAGCCCGATGACTTCGCGAGGCCGGGCCACGTCTTTCCACTCAGGGCCATGGGAGAGGGAGTGCTGCGAAGGGCCGGTCACACCGAGGCCTCCGTGGACCTGGCGCGGATGGCGGGCTGTTCTCCCGCGGGCGTTCTATGCGAGATCATGGACGAGGACGGAAGCATGGCGCGGGTCCCCCAGCTATACGGGATAGCCCGGAAGTTCGGCTTAAAGATAATCACGATCGAGAGCCTGATCCAGCACAGAAGGAAGACGGAGAAGCTCGTCCGCGTTGTCTCCGAGACGAACATCCCGACGGAATATGGCGATTTCGCCCTGATTCTCTATGAGAGCGTTCCGGACGGTTCGCATCACATCGCCATGGTAAAGGGTGACGTTGCCGGGAAGGAGGAGCTGCTTGTCCGTGTCCACTCGGAGTGTCTCACGGGCGACGTTTTCGGCTCGAAGCGCTGTGACTGCGGTGCACAGCTCAGGAAGGCCATGGAGATGATAGAGGATGAGGGATCGGGGGTCATAGTTTACATGAGGCAGGAGGGCCGAGGAATCGGACTGGTCAACAAGATTAAGGCGTACGTCCTCCAGGACGGGGGACTGGATACGGTAGAGGCCAATCACCATCTTGGTTTTGACGCCGACCTGAGAGACTACGGCATAGGGGCCCAGATCCTGGCCGACCTGGGGCTCCACAGGATAAGGCTGCTCACCAATAATCCCCGGAAGATAGTCGGACTGCAGGGCTACGGCCTGGAGATAACAAGCAGGGTCCCTATCAACGTCGGCGTGACGGAGCACAATGTCCGGTACCTGAAGACCAAGAAGGAGAAACTGGGGCACCTCGTATAAAAATTAAATATCAAAGATCAAAAATCAAATATACAAACCAAATATATAAAAATTAAAATGACAAATTGCAAGGAATCGGAATACATAAAAAGAAAGCTAGAAAAAAATTCTGTTTTCTGTCATTTATTATGTAATTTCTGTTTTTTGTTCGTTGCTTTGAATTTAACCTTTTTTGATATGTGTTTTTGATTTTTAATTTTTAATATTTGATTTTAAAACGAAAGGGGGTTGCATGAAAATTTATGAGGGGAAGCTGATTTCAAAGGGGAAGAAGTACGCCATTGTCGTCAGCCGGTTCAACGAGTTCATAACATCCAGGCTTCTTGAAGGAGCGGTCGATGCGCTCAGGCGGCACGGCGTCGAGGATAAAGAGATAGAGGTAGCCCGGGTTCCGGGGGCGTTCGAGATTCCATATGCCGCATCCCGGCTGGCGGGGGGGAAGTCATGCGATGCCGTTATCTGCCTGGGGGCGCTCATACGGGGGGCCACGCCGCACTTCGACTATATCGCCAGCGAGGTCTCAAAGGGGATAAGCCAGACTGCTATCTCGACGGGGATACCTGTCATATTCGGCGTGATAACGGCGGACACAATCGAGCAGGCTGTTGAGCGCGCCGGCACTAAATCCGGGAACAAGGGCGCCGAGGCGGCCGTCGCGGCAATTGAGATGGTGAACCTCTACGATCAGATGGGGTAACGATTCTGTCATTGATGACAGAATTATTTAGTGGCCGGATCGCACTGGTGAATCAATATGGGTAAGCGAAGAAAGGCTCGAGAGATCGCTTTGCAGTTTCTCTACAGCTGGGACATCGGCGGGGGAGACCTCGATGAGGCTCTTGCATGCTCTGTCAACTTGAAGCAGGAGGTTGTGGAAATCTCGCTGTACGCCCTCGAGCTGATCAGGGGAACGGCGGAGAAGAAAGCGGAGCTCGACGAGCTGATCGTACGCTACTGCGCCAACTGGGACCTGAAAAGGATAGCCGTGGTGGACAGGAACGTCCTGCGGATGGCGCTGTACGAGATGCTCTACAAGGATGATGTGCCCCCGATCGTTGCCATTGACGAGGCAGTCGATATAGCGAAGAAGTACAGCACGGATGGGTCGGGAGGGTTTATTAACGGGATACTGGACTGCATCCGGAAAGCTCGTTTATCTCAGGATGGTTCTTCCGGGGAGGCTGAGGGGCATTTGTGAGATACTTCACTCTTCAGGACAAGCGGTTCATGTCCCGGGCCCTGGAGCTTGCCGGGATGGGGCTGGGCTCGACGAGTCCCAATCCTCCCGTCGGTGCCGTCGTCGTCAGCGGTGGAGATATTGTAGGAGAGGGATATCATGAGAGCTTCGGCGCGCCGCATGCGGAGGTGAACGCGCTGCGGGCCTCCGGTGACAGGGCGGCCGGCGGGACGCTTTACGTGAGCCTTGAACCCTGCTCGACCCACGGCAAGACGCCGCCGTGCGTCGTAGCTATAGTCGAAGCGGGAATCCGGAAGGTTGTGGTCGGGCGGCTGGACCCGAACCCGGTTAACCGGGGCAGGGGCGTGGAATACCTCCGGTCAAAGGGGGTGGATGTTGCCGTGGGCGTGCTGGAGAAGGAGGCCGCCAGGATAACCGAAGCCTTCGAGAAGTACATCACGAAGGGTCTTCCCTTTTTTACCGTCAAGGCCGCCATGAGCCTGGACGGAAAGATAGCGACGGCAAAAGGGGTGTCGAAATGGATCTCGGGGGAGGATTCCCGGCAGCTTGTTCACCGGATGAGGTCGGAGGCGGACGCCGTCATGGTAGGCATCAATACCGTTAAGGCCGATGACCCTTCCCTTACGGTGAGGCTTGATGGGGTGGAAAAGAAGGGGCTTCTCAAAGTGGTGCTCGACAGCCGTGCCGAGATCCCCGCCGGCTCGAAGCTCCTCTCTCCGGAACTTTCCGCCTCAACGCTGATCGCGGTGGGTGCCGGGGCCACCGGGGAGAACGTGAGGAGGGTGGAGGAAGCGGGGGCCCGCGTGCTCCGTTGCGGCGGAGAGAACGGCAGGGTGGATATCGGCCGCCTCGCGTCGGAGCTCGCAAAAATGGGGGTCGTGCACGTGCTCGTTGAAGGCGGTGGTGAAGTGATAGCCGGTTGTTTCAGGGAGAAGCTCGTGGACAGGGTCGTCTTCTTCATCGCGGGGAAGATCATCGGGGGTCGCGCCGCCCCGACGTCTGTGGGAGGGGCGGGGATCGATAACCTGGATGACGCACCGGAAATTGCGGATATGAAGTGCAGTGCTGTCGGGGAAGATCTGGTCATCGAGGGATATGTGAAATATCCAGAAAACAAGATACAAGAAGCAAGATATAAGATACAAGATACAAGATACAAGATACAAACAATCACCAATCACCAATAACTGACAAACACAAGTTCGACCTTGAAGAAAAAAGCAATTAGTTTGGTTATTTGGATTTGGAATTTGAATATTGTTTGGTTATTGTTTCTTGTACCTTGATTATTGTTCTATATTGATTCGTCATTCGGATTTTAAGTGAGAGAGTGAAGGAGATGCTATTAATTAACCAAGTGTCTTATTCAAGAATACAAAGACGTTTTCAGGGAATGTTATGTTTACAGGTATAGTTGAGGCGATTGGAAAGGTCGAGCGGCTTACTGCTGACCGCTTGGTTTTGAGCTGTCCTCTGGGCGGGATCGATACCGGCGACAGCATAGCCGTCGAAGGCTGCTGTCTGACCGTCGTCGGGACGGGGGAAGGCACGATCGAGCTTCAGCTTCTCGAAGAGACGAGGAAAAAAACGACCCTTGGAGGAGATCTTTCCGGGATGCGTGTCAACCTGGAGAGGGCGCTCTCCGCGGGGGGGCGGCTCGGCGGACATTTCGTGACGGGACACGTCGATGGCGTCGGAACCATCATTGCCAGGAGAATGGTGAATTCCGACGACGTGGTTGAGGTGCGCGCGCCGGCCCGCATCATGGACTACGTTGTCGGGAAGGGTTGTATAGCTGTGGCCGGCGTCAGCCTCACCGTCGTGGACGTGAAAGATGAGAGCTTCACTTTCCACATGATCGAGTACACCAGGGAGCGCACGACGCTGGGCGGGAAGCGCGCAGGCGACAGGGTCAACCTAGAGGCCGACATTCTGGCAAAGTACGTCGGGAAGTTCGTCGACGGTGGCGCGAGGGGATTGACCGAGGAGAAGCTCCGCTCGTCCGGCATGATTGACTAAAAAAATATTGACTGCTTTATGATTTCTTGCCACTATGCCTTGAGGATAAATTAGCGAACGCCTGCCGGCAGGCAGGAAGTGAGCTAATTTATTGACAATTGAATATGAAGGCCTGCGGGTTCTCGTCATGGATTAATAGGGAATCCCGTGAGAGTCGGGAGTGGGCACGCCGCTGTGACCCCGCCCTTTTCTGAGAAGAAAGGGGAACCCTTTCGGCAATTGAGCGC
>Ga0208279_1000444_pt1 | contig 34052 bp, 31 predicted proteins | sample AntAceMetag02UKM_FD_184766 | JGI IMG/M metagenome (GOLD analysis project Ga0208279, IMG submission 184766) | Saline lake microbial communities from Ace Lake, Antarctica - Antarctic Ace Lake Metagenome 02UKM (SPAdes) (version 2) | ecosystem: Environmental > Aquatic > Non-marine Saline and... | reverse complement strand
ATGCGAAAACTTGTAATTATGCTTAATTCTATGTTGAAAAATAATCACCCTTATAGTGAAAATTATTGCTAGCGCCTATTGACAATCAATACAGTCGCTCCAAAAAAAGTGTTTGTCAGCCGTTTCTATTTTTCAGATACTGTTCTGCTTTTGTGGTTTTTAATCCCTCGTATTGCAGCCGAGACGGGTGCAGGAGAGCGGAACAGAACGAGAAGCTGTTTGAGCCCTGCAAGGGCGAGTTCTTATCGTTCCCGCTAGCATGTGCCCATCGAGGGAAGCCGAAGGCCGCGATACGCCAGGATGTCCTTTCTTGGGGGTACCCCTTCTTTGGACAAGCAAAGAAAGGGTACAAAAATTTTTTCTAAATACTTTTTTAAGTTCATTTCTTTGCGCGCTCCAAAGAAACGAACCAAAGAAAAGGCGCCCAGCAGCTTGGCCTACGGCTCTCCTCGCGAAACACATAAACACGGCGTCGTCACAAACTCGTGCCCGACCTATCGGGCCTCAGACAAGTGACTCCTTCTTTCCGTGTTCATGCCTTTCGCTCGGCTACGCTACAATGGGTTTTAAAACCTTTAAAAACCAATACATAAGATCTTTATAGAGTAAGACAACAAAGGAATGAAGACCTTTTACATAAGCTCAATCATTCATGCTTCACAGCATGATTTTTATCATAAAATCTGCCTAGCAAACACCCTACCACCGCCCACGCACCTGCTAAGAAAGCCCCAACAAGTGCCACGGCCCCAATACCAAGTCCTATCCCTTGAGTCAGTCCGGTAAAGGCCCAGGCAGTCATCATGTCGCCTCCGCGGTAGACCACAATATCAATAACGCTTTTGGCCTTAAAGCGGCTCTCGCGGTCAACAACCGTATAGAGCATTTCCCTTCCGGGCCGCGTAATACTGTAATTGCCGGCGCGCCGCACAACCTGCAAACAGACTACCACCCACAGCATGGGTGAAATGAATATCATCAAAAGACCCAAGACGATGATTACCGGCACCAGGCCGAGCGTGCCTGTGAGACCGAAGCGCGTTGCCAGGCGCCCGGTTCCAAACATTGCCGTTGCAATGCTCAGGATATTAACCGCAAGGTCCATGCCGGCCCACAACTGAGTGCGCGTGTTTGCATCCAGCGGAATCATCAGGTTCTTGAGCTCAAAATACACAAAGGTGCTGATGGATGTGTAGAGCAGGATAAAAATGGCGATACCGAGCAAATATGGATTGCGCACAACCAGCATGAACCCTGAAAAAGGATTGCGCCCCAGGGTCTGCTTAAAGTCCTGCTCAGCGTTGCCCTCCTCATTGTGCAGCTCGCTGTGCTTCAGGCGCTCAAGCCAGATGATAATTCCCATGGGAAGCAACAGGATTGCAGCAGACAAAAGCAGCAGTTTTTCAGGCCCGATAGTACCTGCCAAAAGTATGGCCAGCAAGGGGCCGGCAATCGCGCCGACACTGCTTCCGGATGCAATGAATCCAAAGAGCCTGGTGGCCTGTTTCTTATTAAAAATATCCGCCATGAAACTCCAGAACACGGACACATGAAACAGGCTGAAGATACTGGTCCAAACGTAAAAGGCTTTGTTGACAAGCTGAACACCGGGCATTGACTGCAGCAGAAGAAAAAAGCCCATAAACGACAGGGCAAACAGAGCATACATGCCGGGTACAAGCACACCGATGCGAATGCGCGAGCAGGCCGCGCCGTACAGGGCAACTGCCACGGCGCTCAGAAGAAAGGTAATCGTAAAGAGGGTGCTCAGCTCAGCATCAGTCCAGTTGCTGGACATAGCATCACGTATGGGCCTCAGAATGTAGTATGAGGCCATCAGCGTGAAGACAAATGCGAAGGAGAGAAATACCGCCTTGATCTCGTTGGACTCAACTTTGACCGCACTGCGCATCAGGCGTGTAAATAGATTGTTCACAGAGTCCGCCAAATCTTTAAATTAACCCCGGCATCAGGCAACCGGGACAGCATTCTTCTGCCAGGTTTTGCTCTGCACAAGGTACGGAGCCGTCAGCTCAACCGACACATTCCACAGCCTTGTTGCAAGCTCGCGGTCTGCCATATGCGGCCCGTCAGGCGTGATCGGATTGCAGTTAGAAAACATATGCCCTGAAACTTTACTCAGCTTTGGATTGGTGGCTACGTAGCAACCTGTTGCAACGCCCGCCTCCACGCTGCGCATAAATGTCCAGCCGATAACATCGCTGAGCAACAGTTTCCATTTCGGGTAATGGCGCCCTAGATTGGTGTAGATAATGCCGGGCAACACTGAATTCGACGTGGTGTTGGTTCCCCCCAAACGGCGCGAGAGTTCCTGGGCAAAAAGTGCGTCTGCAAGTTTTGACTGGCCATAAGCAGTGAGTGGATCATAGCCCTTGTCGCCGGAGAGATTATCAAACTCTATGCCCTCGGGCGGTGCGTTCTTGTAGCGGCCGCTGCTCATCATAACAACCCTGCCCTGTTTGGCTTCATTAACGCGGTCGATCAACTGGTTGGTCAAAATATAATGACCAAGATAATTGACCACAAACTGTTTTTCAATCCCGTTTACCTTCTGCAGTTCAGGCAATTCCATGATGCCGGCATTGCAGAGCAAAACGTCAATGGGAACGTTCATTGCCTTGACCGTGTCAGCGCACTCAACAACAGAGGCAAAGTCAGTCAGCTCGCAAATAGCAGGCGTGGTCTCGCCCTTAACCTTGGCGCAAGCATCCTTGGCCTTCTGCATGGTTCTGGCAACCGCAATAACATGCGCTCCTCGCATGGTCAAAACGCGCATGGTCTCAAAGCCCAGGCCGGAATTCGCACCGGTAATAAGAACGGTCTTGCCCTTTAAATCAATCCCCTCGGTGACCAACTCACCAGTTGCCTCTTTGGTGAATGGGCCCATGAATGGATTTACTGTTTGAGCCCAGGCTGTTCCATACAGAGCTGTACCAGCGGTAAAGGTCGTGGAAGTAGCGATGAATTTTCTGCGGGTTATTTTAAATGACATGGCATGCCCTCCTGAAATGATAGTCATCGTGAAGTTACGTATGGTGGTGCGGCAACTCTATTAAATGTGTGATGGAAAGTCAAATAATTGCAGTGAGAAAGAAGGTCCGAGTTCTAATCTAAAAAAATTCTTTTTTACGATACTTTCTTTGTTCGCTCCAAAGAAAGTATCCAAAGAAAAGGCACCCAGCAGCTTGGCCTTCGGCTCTCCTCGCGAAACGCAAGAACACGGGGGCGTCAAGAACTCATCCCGCTTTTCGCGGGACTTAGACAGCTTGCCACCCTTAATCCGTATCCTCACGCTTCGCTCGGCTGCGCTGCAACGGGTTTAAAACCTTAGATTCGAATTCTTTTCATTTCGACCAACGGGAGAAATCTTGGAGGGCCACGCTTTGTCGTGGCCGCGTTTAGATTGTCGTTTGGACGCACGGAAGCACGTCCCTCCAAAAAAAGTTTTTGTCGACTTTTTTGATTTGTCCGATGTTGTTCTGCGTTTGTGGTTTTTAAATCCATCGGAGCGCAGCCGAGACGGGTGCAGGAGAGCGGAACAGAACGAGAAGCTGTCTGAGCAAAGCGAGTTCTTATCGTTCCCGCTAACATGTGCCCGGCGAGGGAACCCGCAGGGCGCGAAACGCAGCGGTGTCTTTTCTTGGGCTCGTTTTTTTGAAACGAGCAAGAATTTTCTTGTGGTACTTTGAGTCAGGCTAACGCCTGACAGCTACAGCCCTTTGGACAAGCAAAGAAAGGGTACAAAATACTCTTTTAAAAAAGTTATGCTGTAAAAGGAAAAAACAGGATAGAAAAAATTATAAAAAAACCTTATAGCCGATATTGAGCGCTGCTCCGAGTGTTTTGGCGGTTTTAATGCCGATCGGACGCCTGCCCTGCTCCATTTCAGAAATATGTCCCTGCGCAATACCGCTCTTTTCTGCAAGCTGTTTTTGCGTAAGGCCCTCCTTTCCGCGTGCGCCCCCAAGTATAATGCCGGGCTTTTTATCCTCGGTTACGGTCGGAAAAAGCTCAGATACGGAAATGGAGCTGTCTTCATCAACAGCAACAAATCCAAGCGCCCTCAACGAAGCGAGTGCTTTACGACGATTCGCCGCAGGACCGATAAGCTGCAGGGCAACCGTGTCAGTATGGCGCTTTTTCGTGTGTGCCAGCATACGTTATCTCAACAAGCCTTACTGTTTTGTCTCTTTCTTCCCAGACCGCCACATAGGTCGGCCTGCCTTTTCTTATATGACAGTGATGACGCCCACCTGTGAGCTTGCCATAGTTGGGCCAGTTGCCGCGCACCGGGCCATGAAACTGAATATCGACCATGAGGGCCAGCAGGCTGTCTTTAACCCTCTTCGGCAGGGCATCAACCTGTTTGTGCACTCTCCTGCCAGCAGACACCTTCCATTGCATACAGTATATCCCAAAAATGGTATATTTTCAACTCTGTATTTCTGATATGATACTAGTCGCAATCCATTCATTCTTCTTTCGTAAAAAAGCATTTTTTGCCCGCCCTGGTTTTCGACGCTCTATTTTTGGATGTGTTTTAAGAACGCATCAGAAGAAAGTGCACACAGTGTTCGGCAGGATCAAGGACGAAAGCAGATAGGCAAAAGGTGAGTTTGTTAAAGCGCGGTTTTTGATACTGAAAAGGGGCTTCTAAGCACTAAAAACGTGCCGTGCAACAATAAAAACATCTGCCGATTCAAGAGCTTAACATCGCTGAGTGTGGTCCGACCCCAGGTAGGAATTTTTTACGTTCATTGAGTCAATCAAAATCGATTGACCGCTGCGCTCTTTGTTCGCTCCAAAGGGCTATAGCTGCCAGCCTACTTGGCTGGCTCAACGAACCAAAGAGCGTAGCGGTCAAGCCTGAAAGGCTTGACTCAAAGGCGCCCAGCAGCTTGGCCTTCGGCTCTCCTCGCAATAGGTTCGCGTGCGGGAACCTCAAAAACTCGTCCCGATCTGTCGGGACTCAGACAGTTTGACGTTCTTAATCCGCAAACAAACCCATTGCTCGGCTACGCTGCAACGGGTTTTAAAACCTTAGAATCGGAAAACAAAAGACGAACATATCTTTTTGAATTTTCGGTTTTTTGTTTTGGGTTTTAAATCCCTCGTATTGCAGCCGAGGCGGGTGCATGAAAGCGGAACAGAACGAGAAGCTGTTTGAGTCCCGTAAGGGCGAGTTCTTATCGTTCCCGCTAGCATGTGCCCGTCGAGGGAAGCCGCAGGGCGCGAAACGCAGCGGTGTCTTTTCTTGGGCTCGTTTTTTTAAAACGAGCAAGAATTTTCTTGTGGTACTTTGAGTCAGGCTAACGCCTGACAGCTACAGCCCTTTGGACAAGCAAAGAAAGGGTACAAAAAATCTTTTAGGTTCAAATCATTTAAACGTTCAGAGAGGAAAACTTTTTTTAACGTTCATTTCTTTGCTCACTCCAAAGGGCTATAGCTGCCAGCCTATTTGGCTGGCTCAACGAACCAAAGAGCGTAGCGGTCAAGCCTGAAAGGCTTGACTCAAAGGTGCCCCGGCGTTTCGCGCCCTAAAGGGTTCCCTCGCCAGGCACATTCTCAAGGGGTCGTAATGAACTCGCACATTCGGGCGCTCAGACAGCATAACGACCGTATCCTTGATCATGCACCCGTCTCGGCTGCGCTCCGATGGGGGTTTAGAACCTTAAAAGCAAACAAGAAAGTTAAAGGCAGGAATCCAAAAACACAAATACATTAAATGATCAGGTTGTTATTCCTTCTTGTTTTCGAAAAAGACTTCTTAAGGCAAGTACGGCAATGACGATGTACGCTATAGTTTTTGGAATCATCAGCATGGGAATAAGAGGTATCTGCTGCCAAAGGAAAATGACCGGGACGTAGCAGGTAAACGACACAAAGATCAACACGGCTATCCAGAAAAAAAGCCTGTCCTTCTTTGCAAGAGCATCGCGCATAAACAGGTAGGCAACAATAAGCTGCATGAGCATCAGTGGCACATTGCGATATATGGCCCAGTCATAAGCAATCTCAAGAGAATTCCAGTTATTTTCCGGGCAGGCCATAATTAAAAACCTCGCCACTGCCAGGGCAAACCCGCACAAGGCCCAAAAACCGTAGCCTTTTTTAAAGCGCTCTTTCCAGATCATCAGCATAACGATATAGAAAAACGTGAAGGTAATTGCTGTTGCAAGGGCGCCCATGGGCGCAATCAGCAATTCACAGCCAAACATCTGCACGCTGGTCTCTAACCCGCCGAGAAAGAACGCAATAAGCCTGAAACCCACATGGCCGATGTCACCCAGACCCAGGAAGAAGAACGCCAGCATCATAAGTCCGGCTGTGCGTTTATCCTCATCAACGACCAGACTTCTGCGCTGCCACATGAGCAGCACGATCCACCAGACAACTATCAGGTACACGATGTTAAACGTGGTTTCTACCCACAACCGCATTGCCTCTGACATGCTGCCTCCTTCCCCAAACCGGTTTATCGGATATTGTTTATTTACTTATTTAAGGGCGCCCCGCTTACTATACTACTTACTACCCAAATCTTAAAGCAGGCTTTTTGCCTCCGCAAAGTTCACCCTAAGACCTGAAAGCATTCATTTTCAAAAACCTTTTAAAGCCATTACTGATAGTTAGCTTGGTCCGACCCCCGAATTGTTTCGTTACGCTTTTTCCAGTTCTGAACTTTTCACAATGAAGGCTCCATAATAATGAATTAAACAATAACAAAAAATTTATACCATGTTTAAAAAACCACATCAAATTTTATCGTATAAAAACTCCTGTAACGCCTCTGTAACGCACCGTTTGCTATGCTATATTAAAATAATAAACGGGGGTTCTTTATGTCGAGGCGATTATTTATTGGTGATGTGCACGGGCATTATACGGGGCTGATGCGGCTACTTGAGCTCATTGACCCATTGCCAGATGATAACATATATTTTGTTGGCGATCTTATCGACCGGGGACCTGAGAGCGCGCAGGTAGTTGATTTTGTTATAAAGGCGGGGCATACATGTCTTTTAGGCAATCACGAAGACCTGATGCTCAAGGCGCTCTGCGGGGCCGCGTCCGATTCTGTATGTCAGCGCTGGGCATTGAACGGCGGGGATATAACAATGGAAAACTACGGTGACAGCCATGCGGACCTTTTAAAACCGCATCTGTTGTGGATGCAGACTTTGCCGACGTTCCTTGATCTTGGCAATTTGTTTCTTGTGCATGCAGGCGTTCACCCCGAAGTGCCGCTCGAAAAGCAGATTCATAAAGAGTTCTTCTGGGTGCGAGGTGAGCACTGCTACTGCAAAGAGCGGTATTTCCCCGATATGATTATTATAAACGGGCATACGCCGACATTTAACCTGCCGGGAGTCTCGGTAGGAAAAATTGCTACTGGTCCGGGATGGCTCAATATCGACACGGGTGCCTGCTTTCCTGAGAGCGGCTGGCTGACAGGGCTGGATTTTGATAATAAAACCGTGTATCAGGTACATGTTTTTGATGGCAGGCAGCGCACACTACACTTTAAAGACGCTATTGCACAAATCGGCGATCAAGCCGAAGCTTGAACGCATAGCACAAACTCCAACACAGGGATAAAAGGGGAAACACGTAACGCAGCACAATCAGTATGCATTCGGTTTGGCTTGGCTGGAACATACGACGGACAGGGATCAATGACTGATATCAGAATCAGCAAAAGGTCCTGGGAACAATCACTGATGACTTGAGGGCTTTGATGAAAACGAGCATGTAGCAAAGTACAACATGCTCTATAGTGCTGTTATAATTTTGTTTCTATGTGTCCTGGAAGTTAATGATGAAAATTTAGAGGTGAATGTATGGATGATTATACAAAAACACCTGGATATATTGAACGGTGGGGTACAGAAGAAGAAAAACGCCAACTTCAATCACCTGAATATAGGGAACGGTGGGGTGATAGTGAATCAACTGTTTCTAAGGAAGAAGTTGTAGAACCAGAAGAAGAGGAAGAGGACTTCCAGGAAATGATGCAACGAGAAAAACGTAAAGAACGATCACTTAATGATTGTGGATATATAGCAATGAAAACGTATTTTGGACTTTAATAGTCGACGGCACTAACGCAAAAAGTGGCACAATTTTATGGAATGCTTACATGAGCTGCGCTTAAATAAAGCCCCTAATTGCAAGCCCCTCCGGCATCAAAAAAATTTAAAGCTGAATGAGTGTAAAATACATTGGGCCGGTTTCGTAACTGTAAATCGATGGCTAACCCGAATAAATCCTTATTCCACGTAACCTTCCGCCATAATTGTTCGGGCAGCTTCCCTATCGCGGTTGCTCAATTTAGCCAAAAATCCCGCTTTGTGTATGAAGGTTATGGCGGGATGCCCTTCGGCCTTATTAAAGTCTATTGCCCCTTGCGCCTCGGCCGCCAGTGTCCGGCGCAGTGCGAGGTTGCCATTCGAATTATAGATATAGCAGAGCGCATCGGGATGCCGCAAAGCGATCCACTGGTCCTGCAGGTCTAAGTATTCCAGTATTTCCGAGAAATCAATATAGGGTATGGGTGCTCCCTGTTGTGATTTCACTATACCCCGTTTGGCTTGTTGATCCATGGTGTCGAATTCATGCCTGAATCGAACGGGCTGATTCCGCAAATCTTTGCCGAACTGCAACAAAAGATCGTGAACAAAAATCCCGGGCTTGATAGTTGAATGCTCGCGAACCAAAGAAATAATAAAAGCACTTATCGGATCCAGCACCTCAGGCACCCTCTTTTGCACTATGCCGTATTCTGTTTCGATTTTTCGCGATCCTCCCGTATCATAGAGCTCAACAAACTTCAGCCACGGCCAGCACTCTTGGGCTGTTTCGTACATTCCCCGTGATTTCAAAACAAGCGAAAACGCGCAGCAGGATTCAGGAACTCCCTCCGACTGATGATGGTCATAGTTGTTGCGCTCGGCATCCCACTGCATGCCCACATCAACTACGTACACTTCCGGATCATCCAACTCAGCCTGCACAGGCTCTCTTCTTTCGATAACCGTGTCCGCTTCCATGAGATAGGCCAGACACAGCACGTCGTCATGGTGCGCGCTTCGGGGATGGGTGACTATGCGTTTCATGAGATAAAACCATTCATTTTAATACAGACCATTAGCCGCGCCTTTTTCAGGGGATAGTGTCATCGGGCCAGGCTCCTGTTCAAGCCAGAGGGTACAATCCATTGCTACAGAAATGGCGATAGTCGGGTTTTTCATGTGATTAAAAGCCTTTTATTATACAGGTTCATGCTCAAGACCGGCAGGAACTCCTGGCCGCCTTTTGTCAATAGATATATTGTCAAAACCGGTGGATGTTGTCCACTGTTTCCCTCGGTTTTATTTGCTGTGTGGTTTAAAACAGCCCTGCTATCAACGGTTGTATGATCCCAGCCTATTTTAACTGTCAAAAAGTGCTGTCTAAGGCCCCAAACCCATGCATCTGCAAAAATTTAGGACGGCTTATCAAAAATCTAAAACGGGACAGGCACATTATGTAATCCGGCGATAATATTGTATCGATGTTGTGTCTGGTCTCATTTAAACCAGCAACCCTGCATTATTTGGGGGTCTGTTGTGCTTACAGCCGATGCGTTGCTTCAGAACAAACAGGATGGGATTAATAATTAAGCTTTCAGATACACTGCAGGCGGCGGTCTTCCAGGTCAATTGCCTTTGATATTTTTAGGCACCAAGACGTTTGAGCGAATACATTCCCTCAAGCCCTGCAATGCGTTTTGGCTGCCTGTCTTTGCTGATGTTGAGTGCCGTTCGGAAGCGTTGAAAACTCTCCAGCACAAATTCACGGCTGCCGATCACCGCTGAATCGGTGAAATACCTGCTGCGGTATAAAAAGCGCTCTTTGCGTGTGAGGGTGTAGCCCCTTCGGCGTTCCTTTTCAGCAGTCTCCGGCGCAATACATGCGCCATGACTGGCTTCAAGCTCGCCGACCTCATACACATACTGCCGGTATCTGCGCAAACGCTCGGCAGGATCTATCTGCCCGGGTTCATTCAGCCCGAAATCAAGCGACAAGAAGCCATCTAAATTGCCCTGCTGCACATGGCAGCCAAGACCGCTCCAGCGATAGTCTTCCGGCTTTGCAACAATCCCGGCCCGCACCGGGTTCAAATCTATGTAGGCAAGGCAGTTTATTAGAGTTTCGCCATTCTCGACGATCACGCTTTTAAAGCGCTCTGACCAGAAAAAGCCTCTGCGGCCCGTGCGCCTGTTGTACCAACGCGAAAAACTTTGTTTAAGCTCTTTGATTAACTCCGACAGGCTTGCGTATTTAAGGCGGTAAAAGGGAATATGGCCTTCGCTGAAGCGTTTCTCCTCGCCGAAAAAGAGCTCATGGCGCTGCTGAAGCTCGGCGTCGCTGAAGTTATCTTCGGGTAGCATGCGCACCAGGAGATGGAAATGATTGCCCATGCAGCAAAAACCAAGGACTTCTGTAAAGTACAGGCGGCTGAGTTGTTTTATCAGGGTTGTCAGGTAGTCTTTTTCAGCGTCGCCCAGGGGAAGGCCCTCAAGAGCGGTTCGGCTCATGACGTGATAGACGGTTGCCTGGTCGGGAATTAAGAGACGTGATGTTCGGGGCATAAAAAATTCCACCTGCGTGCTATGAACGGTTACGGTGCTCTTTTCAAACACACCGTATTAGTCGCCGGCCGAAAAATTTTCTTCCCAACTTTTTACATATTTTGCCTGTCCCCTATTCTCTCTTTAAGGCGGTAAAAGGGAATATGGCCTTCGCTGAAGCGTTTCTCCTCGCCGAAAAAGAGCTCATGGCGCTGCTGAAGCTCGGCGTCGCTGAAGTTATCTTCGGGTAGCATGCGCACCAGGAGATGGAAATGATTGCCCATGCAGCAAAAACCAAGGACTTCTGTAAAGTACAGGCGGCTGAGTTGTTTTATCAGGGTTGTCAGGTAGTCTTTTTCAGCGTCGCCCAGGGGAAGGCCCTCAAGAGCGGTTCGGCTCATGACGTGATAGACGGTTGCCTGGTCGGGAATTAAGAGACGTGATGTTCGGGGCATAAAAAATTCCACCTGCGTGCTATGAACGGTTACGGTGCTCTTTTCAAACACACCGTATTAGTCGCCGGCCGAAAAATTTTCTTCCCAACTTTTTACATATTTTGCCTGTCCCCTATTCTCTCCCTCGTTATTATCGAGCGGCCCGTACTCATTCAGCCCGAAATCAAGCGACAGGCAGCCATCTGAATTGCCCTGCTGCACATGGCAGCCAAGACCGCTCCAGCGATAGTCTTCCCTGAAGGTATCTTCGGGCAACATGCGCACCAGGAGATGGAAATGATTGCCCATACAGCAAAAGCCAAGGATTTCTGTAAAGTACAGTCGGCTGAGCTGTTTTATCAGAGATGTCAGGTGGTCTTTTTCTGAATCACCCAAGGGAAGGTCTAGCAGGGCTGAGCGACTCATGACGTGATACACGGTTGCCTGGTCGGGAATTAAGAGACGTGTTGTTCTGGGCATAATAAATTCCACCTGCGAGCATATATGGTTACGGTGTTTTTCTCAGACACACCGTATTAGTCGCCGGCCGGAAAATTTTCTTCCCAACTTTTTACATATTTTGCCTGTCCCCTATTCTTTTCCTTTAGCAAATGTGCAGTGTAAGTGCTAGTCTAAAACAAATTTTCGAACCAATCGAGGGAATAAACCCCTATCAAATAGCGTCTATGTTATTATCAGTATGCAGATAAATGGACCGGAACAATAACAATATATGGGAATTATTTATAACTCAAGGACTATATATTGACTTTTTTGATGAAATTTGATTGAATCCCGACTATACTTTAAGACAATATAATAGAAAAAAACCTTCGGAACGATATGCACAAAGCTGTCGCCTATTCAATTCATAAGATATGCCGTAAGGCTTCTAAGGTAGCCTGTAATTACGCGCCTGATTATGCACAGTCAATTGACCATAATAAAAGCCCCCCGAGGTTGATAGACCTCTTTTCTGGTGCTGGCGGGATGACGCTTGGGTTTACAGAGTGCTGTGAACATGTTTTTAAAACCGTTTGGGCAAATGATTTCAACAAGTTTGCTGCCGAGACATACAATAAAAATTTCGGTTCTCACTGCATCTCCGGCGACATCATCAAGCTTCTCGATGACCGCTCTGTCGTAATACCACAAGCTGATATTGTTATCGGCGGCCCACCCTGTCAGGGATTCAGCTTATTAAACAAAAATCGTGAGGGCGATCCACGCAAACAAATGTGGCGTCCGTTTATGGAGGTGGTCGAACGCAGCAACGCATCTATCTTTGTAATGGAGAATGTACCGCAGCTTCTTAAATCTGAAGAATACAACAAAATTAAACATCGAGCCGAAAGGATGGGCTTTCGCGTCAAGGAAGCTGTTTTATGCGCCGCAGACTACGGCGTGCCCCAAACACGCAAACGAGCCTTTATCATTGGTTGTAAACACCAAGATCCTGCAACGGTGTTTCCTCCTAAAAAAACACACTACAACCCAAACAACGGATATTCCCCCGGACTGGTCAAAGAAGTAGATGATTTCGTGCAGGACGCACAACGCTGGATCACTGTAGAAGACCGCATCACAGACCTGAAACCGCCGGTTGGTACAGAGATCCGCAATACAGATCCGCCGTACAATTTACATTTCGGGCGCAATCCTACTGAGCTTTCAAAAAAGCGCTATCGCGCTATTCCCGAACCGGGCATGAACCGAGTTGATTTAAAAGAACGCGCGCCAGAATTAACCCCACCTTGCTGGCTTCGTAAAAAATCCGGTGGCACCGATCTTTTCGGCCGCCTGTGGTGGCACCGGCCTGCAGTCACCATGCGCACTGAATTCTACAAGCCTGAAAAGGGTCGCTATCTGCATCCCGAACAGCATCGCCCCATCACTCACCGAGAAGCTGCTCGATTCCAGAGTTTTCCCGATGATTTCCAATTCACCGGCACGAAGATAGAAATCGCAAAACAAATTGGCAATGCCGTCCCACCACTGCTTGCAGCCAAAGTGGCTGACTGCGTTTACTCACTCTGGCTTGCCAAACCATAATCTTCTATGGCCGATGTGTTCTCAAAGGAGTAAACATAAAATGACAAGACGTCCCAAACAGCAATCACCGGAAGACATTCGACTTGAACTTGCCAAACTTTTAAATAATTTTAAAAAAGAATTATGCAAAAAGAATCTTAGAAGCAAGGTACTCGCATTAATTCCTGCACTGCATCTGTTGCGCGATTTGGGCTGCTCTCTTATTCCCAAAGAAAAAGCATCAGCCGCACGAGACCGAATTCTTTTTTATTTTAAAAAATATCCAAAAACCATTATCCATGGAGATGAATTAACAGTCGTATCCGGTATAGGGGAGTGGGCCAGACGGCTTAGAGAACTAAGGGTTCAATTCGGTTGGTCGATTATCAACGGTGTTACGGCTAAAGAGATGCATGCAGAGGATGAATTCCCTCTCAGCAGTTTAGACATTACATCAATGGGTCCCGACGCTTATCTCCTTCTTAATAAAGACCAAGATCGCGATGCAGCACTGCGCTGGAATGTTGCCAACGAAATACGAAGACAGTCATTTGGTTCCAGTAAGAAAATTTTATCATTCTTTCGCGCAAATGTCGGCCAAGCCGTTACAGGAGAAGAATTGCGCTATGTATCCGGAAACAAATCGGAATGGGCACGAAGAGTACGCGAACTGAGAACCGAACAAGGATGGCCGGTTACATCACAAAAGAACGGTCGGCCGGACCTTCCCGTTGGTGTATATGTTTTGGAGCAAGATAGACAAAGCCCTACACATGATCGCAAAATCAAGGATGAAGTGCGTAGGGCCGTTTTAGTTCGAGATGATTATAAATGTCAAAAATGCGCATGGCATCATGATACGTGGAATCCCGCAGACCCAAGGCACCTTGAGCTCCACCACAAAAAACATCATGTCAAAAAAGGGAAGAATGATCCGGACAATTTAATCACACTATGTACAGTGTGCCATGACGTTACCCACAGGAAATAATGTCGGATTGTTGCCGGGTGCTTGATTCCGGTAACTAAATTTTAATACTAAGGAAACTATGTCACATCTAGAAAACTTGATTGCTGAATATTATGACTGGAGAGGCTACTTGGTAAAAAGAAATATCAAGGTTGGTAGACTCCGTCATGGTGGCTGGGAAATGGAATTAGATGTGATTGCTTTTGATCCTCATACCGAACATCTTATTCATTTAGAACCATCAATTGATGCACATTCATGGGCTACACGCGAAAAAAGATTCGCTAAAAAGTTCAACTCAGCAAAAAAGTACATATTCAGCGAAGTCTTTACGTGGCTTGATCCCGCTATGGAAATCGAACAAATAGCCGTCCTAATTACGCATCCAAAAGACAGAGATGTGCTTGCAGGGGGCAAGATAGTCTCCATTGATGAATTGATTGCAGAAATACGTGAAAAAGTAGTTGGGTGCGGAATAGTTGGTAAAAATGCGATACCCGAACAGTACCCACTTTTGCGCACATTGCAACTCAGTCATAATGGCTATTACAAAACGTTATAACTTTACACCTAAAGTTTAATCATTAAAAGAAGGAGTGTCTGTGGCAACAGGGCTAAGTACAAAATTAACTGGTCAAATTGGTGAGCACCTGGTAACAGCCGAACTTGGACGCCTTGGCATTATTGCAACTCCTTTTGCCGGCAATGTACCTGATATTGATATATTGGCCTTTGCGAATGGGAAAACTGGTCATGTTCAGGTTAAAGCAATAAATCAAGATTCTTGGCAATTTGATGTTCGCAAGTTCCTTGATGTAAAACTTACAGATAATGGACAAAGAGTTTTAGGGCAAAATACAGAATTTGACCGGAAAATAATCTGTATTTTCGTAGCCCTCGGCAGCGAGCTTGGAGAGGACGAATTCTTTATATTTAGACAAGGCTGGCTACAAGACTATTTTCACAAAAGATATAAAGGTCGCAAGCCCCCTAAAAACATAAAATCGTTTCATTGTGCTATTTGGAAGGCAGACCTAGAAAGACATAAATGTAAATGGGGAGTCATCAAACGTAAATTTAAAATAATAAACAAATAAACTTGACCGCACAATCTTGCCATAATATGGCAACAGTTCTCGACATATCGCCCACTGGTTTTGTTTTTTAGGGGTGTTCTATTTTTATATTTAAATTGGGATGTATCCCTTATTTGCCCATTATCTACACCTTAAGTAATTATTTTTTTAACCTACGAAACAATCAATATAAAACTAAAAAACAACATTTATCTTTATGGTCTTATAGTGGCATTATCAAGCCTTTTAAATAAGTGTGATAATAAACTGAGCATGTCTAAACAATCGCTTTCAGAAAATAAATCGGAGTTCTTTAATTCTTCAATTTCTTCATGTGCTAAAGTGTTACGACCTCCAGCAACGATCCCCTGAGAAAGATGTTGTTGCCCAGATTGAATGTTTCCTTGAGTTTTTACTGAAAAATCAGTCCCGTCATTTTTTTTGTAGTCCCCCATAGCATTTAAACTGCCGTTTACATCTTTGAAAACTGCTGCCATTAAATTAAAATCCTCAGAAACCGTACTGCCTGATTTGCTTTTGACTTCCGCACAATATTTTTTCATTGTTTCAATAAATGCTGTGTAAAAATTTTTATTAACATAATATTCCTTTGATTTTGCTTGTGCTACAGGATGCAAATGGCGCCAATGCATGAGCGGGTATTCCGGCACAATCTCATGTAGTGCTTTAATCACGGGAGTATATTTTTCTAGAGCTTCCTCTCCACCTAACAACTCTATAATCTTTTTGGTGTTTTCCTTGACGTCAGCCGGCATTGTATTTGTCCATTTACCTGTATCAATACCCGTCTTTTCACGTAAGTCAGTCTCTTTTTTTTCTTTTCTCTTCTTTCGCCAATCTGCATTAACCTGCGAAACTATGCCAGAAAGAAAGTTTCTTAATTTTGACATCTCAGGGTTTTCCCAGTCAATTGATTGGCGATTTGTCGAAATTAAATCGTCATCACCAATATCTATAAAATCAACCGTTATCCATCCTGTGAGATATTGAAAAAAATTACTTGAGGTACTGCTTGAAAAACATTCCGGAGCATTAACAAGCTTCCCTCTTGAAAAGAGAGTAATGCCCCGAAGCCCGGATTGTGGTGAAAGCGGCTTTTCAGAAGTTAACAGCTTTCCTGAAATTTCCGCCGAATACTTTGAAGTTGAAGGCACTAAAACCGTAGAGGCAAGGTCCCAGCTAAATTCCTCTGAAAGAACTCTGTATTTTCTTTTGTTATCTATTGCAATTCTATCGCCTGCTGAAGACTGCAAAAAAACCTTAAAAACATCATCAAAATGAAATAATCTTGATAGGCTGTCTGCTAAACCTTCAAAATCAAAAAGTGTTACTCTTTTCAGTCTGGATAATATAATTAACGTGCCATCGTTTTCCGACGTATCTTTATTTATTGTCAAAGCCTTAGGATGATAAGCACCTTTTGCAGACAATAGATCATCCCAGTCCAATGCAAATTCATTTAATTTGCCATTCTGCCTTGTTATAACTGTAATGGTTTTAGCTAAACCAAAAAGAGCCAGTTTGCCCAGCCCTTTTTTTCCAGTAGGAAGCCTATTGTATTTCTTTGAAGGCACATCCCCTTCTTCAGCTCTCCTATTACGTCCAATAACAAGAAATTTATTAATTATGTCGTCATATGACAATCCGATACCATTATCTTCAATCCTAATTTCTTTAGGTTTACCGTCATGTTCAGTCAAAGTAATTGTTACTTCATCAGCGTCAGCATCATAAGAATTTGAAATTATCTCTGCCAAAGCAGGGGGTAAAGTAGCATACATCTGTAACCCAAGATGTTTTATTGTCAATGGGTCAAATCGCATTTCAAAAGGCAGATTGCTCATTTTATTCTCCGTTGGAATTCAGTCGTAAAAATATCAATCTTAAAATTTTATGAGGGGCTTTTTTATGCCACTGCCTTTTCGACTATGGTGTCGGCCAATTGGATTTGGGTCGTTTGGGCTTCGTTAAGACAATCTTTCAGTTTATTGCACAGTGCCATCAGTTCATCGACTTTAGCGACGATACGGTACATATTTCGCCTGTCCCCTATTTTCTTTTCAACCGCCTCAAGTTCAAGATCTATCCCGATTGTATCGCCCAGCAATTTAAGATTGTCCTCTTTTGCCAGCCAGGGGGTAAAATGCTGTGCTTCTGATTGCCATACATCGCGCAGTTCTACTTTTTCCAATCTTCCAAGCATCATAACATTATCCTTTTATTCTCTATTTATAACGTAATATTGTTTTTTACAAAAAAACGGAACTTTGCTAAATAGTTCAAATATGATCACAACATGGCTGTTGCTCTAGGGCAAATCCGTCCAACAATACTTTGTTTTCCCCCGAAAAGTGCCCTCTAAGGCCTAAAACCGTGCGTTTTGAAGAGCCTTTTAAAGCCATTTCTGATAATAAGCCAGGTTCGACCCTGAACTACCCCTATTTTTGAATTTAAAAAAAAGGGCTTCTAAACGAAGAATCTACCTATTGGAGGGAACAAATTGAAGTAAGTTATAAAAGTTAGGCATTTTTTCTAGGTCCGACCTAAACAAATCCAAACAACTATCGGCCCCGATATGCTTCACAATCAGAGTTCTTTTTTATGTTGGCAAATCAATTAAATAGCAATTAGATCCCGGAGATGAATAATTCCGATAATTGTAATGAGCTGCTTCGGCATAACAAATTTGTAGTTCTGGTCGTTCAAAAGCAGCGAGAGCAGCTCCAACCGTTGACAGTTTGGTATTCATAGGGGCTAATACAGTATTATATTCGGAATATTTAGCTGCTTGCGTCAATATGGCACTTTTTGTTTTCAATGGGTCATTACAGAAAAAATCAAATTTTTCAACATCCCCATAGGCGGTCATGAGTTTTGCAAGCAGATCATAAAAAAGCTCCTGCGAAGCCTTGTGTTTAGCCTCTGTTGCAGATTCTACAGCTCCATGTCCCAGGGTTAATATGCTGGGCTCTAATATTTCAATTAGCTTTGCTGCTCTCTGGTGTTCATAGCCAACCAAAACTATTAGATGCATCTTTTTTGATGGTGTTATATCCCCTGAGAAACCTAAAATAGTTCTAACATTAGCCACACCTTTACTTAGCCATTTGTTTTCATTATCATCACCAATACTATAATCTTCAGCGGTAGAATAGCCTAGAGTGATTTTATCAATTGATCCCCTGTGAACTCGGAGAATACTCAAAAGGATTAGCAATGATTCATGGCGAAAAGTTGTAATATCTATAAAAAAACTTTTTGATCCTTCCTCTATTACTTGCCTGATTGCTTTTTGCAAATTATCTGCTGTCATGACTGAATCTGTGCTGCTTGTCTTGACAGCTAAAAGCTTATCGGAAAATTTTTGGCTCAAATATTCTGAATTAGATCCTACAAATTCTGATAAGTTTTCATTTTCAACAATAATAGCTTTTGCTATTTTTTCAGTTTTAATATTATTAACGATAGATTTGCATCTGTCTTCATAGCTACCGCAAGCAATAAATACATCTATTGGGTATTGAATATGTTCGCCGAGAGAATGAGTACTTATTTTTTTTAATGCTGAATCCATAATTGTTAAACCTCAAAAAGAGGGAGCTGTTTTATATTGTCATCTTCATCAATTCTGTTTTTTCTGACATTGGCTAAAAACTTTTTTGGATTATCCAAAGCTAATAACGCATCGCTACTTTTCATAAAAAAATAACCGGCAAAGCCTGTTGGGTCAAGGTTAAAAAGTGGCGCTAAACGTCTACTGAGAATATATAAACGAGTCCTGCCACCAGTAAGACTGTCTTTCTTGCCAATGGTCGATTCATGAAAATATCCATATCTTATGCCAAGACTTAAAACTGCTAGAATTTCGCTAGATGGTTCATCTGAAAAAGCTATTGAAAAAACTCTTCTTTCAGATCTCTCTGACATAAGTATCGCACGAAAAAGGCCCCCCAATGATTCTATCAAATTAGCAAGTTTTTTAATTTTCTCTTTTTCCTGTGGCTCTGAATGATCGTCCGACGGTGAAACTATTTTTTCAAGTTCATCAAAAAGAAAACTATTGGCGTCATCACGCACAACTTGAGATTGTATGCTAGGCGGTATAAAAGAAACTGGTTCCTTTGGTTTTAGCGCCCTAGTTCGATTGTACATTTGTGAAGCAGTGTTAAGAAAAAAACGAATTATTCCGGAAGAAATATGAACAAGCTGCTCAAAGCCTGCATAGCTATATGTTGAGCCAGATCTGCTTTGGCCAGCTAGCGTCTTCATATATTCTGAACGGGCATAACGAGTCACATCATCGCTTGGCCGGTACCCCCTACCTTCATCTTCCCAACGATTTTTTATTTCCTGACCGATTTCCTTTACAGCATCCTCTTGTTTTAAATTATCCGGGAAAAAATCTTCAGGTGATGCATTTATTTTTAATATTTCGAGTCTTTTTTTTACAATTTCCGCAACCCTCCGCATGTATGTGCCTTTTATTGAGTTTGTATATACTGTTGAAATATTGACCTCAGCGTAATCATGGGGTGTCTCTATCATTGCGCCATTAATGGTATAATAATTTTTATACTGGTGCTGTGTTGATATTTTAAGACTAACTTCGGAACTTGTGCGTGTTGAGACCCATGTATTTAAGATTGTTTTTTGTGTATCAGATAAATTGTCAGCGTCATCAACAAGAAGGTATATGGGGCCATTAGGCATGAAGGGTAATTTTTTAATTTCCCTCAAAAGTGGTAATAAAAAATCCATATATCCACATAATGTTTTATCATAAGGCAAAATCTCTTCCCGGAATGATAATTGTTTCAAGTAAAGCGTGAGTTCGCTGTAAATCATCATGCAAACACTATGCATTAATTTAAAGCATTCTTGAATGGTTGAACAGGGATCTATTGATGGCCTTTGCTCCCTCCAGCCACAAAAGTTTAAAAGAGGAAAAAAATGCTCTCCCATGAGATCCTTGAGAAGTTTTGTGTTTTCTCCTCCATGGTCTGGAATATTGGCTAATCTAAAAAAATCAAGGATCATTATTGCAAAATGCATAACCATAAAATGCTCATTGAGCACTGAGGATGCATGTTTGCCATCAACTCTTTGAAATTCAGCAAGCCTTAAATAAGTGCTCTTTATAGGAAGATGAACAGCGAAAAAATTTAAATCATTCATTGTGCAGTTGTTTTTTAGGCATTGACTGTCCGGTAAAAGATAACGAAACATCATGCTTTTTCCAGATCCACGAGGGCCATGAAGAAACATATGTCCAGGATCCTGGACTTTTTGAAAATCCGTAAAAACATTTACAAAAAGGGTGTTCACATTCTCTGCAGACATGTTTTCAGGAGATGTCACCGTGAAGGGATTTTCAAAACGTTGAATTTCAAGCATATTGTTCAACCTTTTCTTTTATGGCTTGTCCTGTAAAATCTTTCAGATAAGGGAATAAATCAAGAATATTTCCATGACTTGGATAGCCATCCTCCTTTAGAGCGAATTCTATTTTTTCCAACTCATCAAGACCCATTTTAGCGCTTATTATTATTTTCACCGAAATGCGCTTGATATCAAAATCGGGTCTCATAAAGCGCATGCAATAAAGAAGTTCAGAATGCATTTTTAATGTCCTTTGGTATATTTCATCAATCAAAAAATTTTTTCCGCCATTCGGTTTTAAAAATTCTTTTGACGTGGTTTCATGTGGCACTTCATAAGAAAGTCGTATTTCATCTTTTTCAACCACAACTGAATGTAGGCTACGTGAGTATTCGTGATATATTCTGCTTTCCTCCGGTATGTCATCATTCTGTTGTGTTGTTCGTGAATAATCGTCGGCAAGTTCATCCGACAATCGTAATATCGCTGCTAAAAATTTTTTCCTTACTTTTTTACCCATAAGATCAAGAAAACCATCGTGTAGTTCTTTTATCGTATCTTTTGAACCATCAGAAGCAATTCCACCATGCACTGAAGCAATTTTTATTATGACTCTCTTTTCAGCTCTGTCTATCCCAGCCTTGTCACCCAACTTTTCCATGATTTCTCTACAATTTATTTCATGGTCTTGTCTGCCAAAAATGTTACCGATGTCATGAAATTGTATCGCCATTAAAAGCAAATACCCCTCATACGGGCTAATTTCACAATGCGATTCTCTAAGGAGATCGGTCGCCTTTTCTATAACTGCATCGACATGTTTTTCGCCGTGAATATTGAGATATGGTATTTGATCGTAGTGGCAATCGCCAGATTTTATGGCTTTCAACATTGCTCCAATTTCAACACGGCTATGGTAATCTCGAGATAAATTTTGAACTACAAAATCATATCTTGTTTTATAAACTTTTCCATCAGACGAAGGAAATTCATCATCAGAAGATTCTTTAAAGCATTCCACAAGACTTTTAGTCACTTTTAATTTTGAAGGATCCATTATTGTAAGCCAATTTATAATTTTATGATGCTTTCAAATACTTCTTTTGCCAGTAATGGTGGCACGGCATTTCCAACTTGTTGTTGCTGGAAACCTATTGAACCTTTAAATTCATAAGAGTCTGGAAATGATTGTAATCTAGCTGCCTCCCTGACTGATAAACCGCGATCCTGCCTTGGATGTATTAACATATTTTTCCTAAAATTACCGATCACAACTGATGGGCTATCTTCTTTTAGGCGATGATAGATACCGGTATGGCAGCGTGAAGTGTCAGTGTAGTTCTTCATGAGTTTCTTAGGGATGTTTACCCAGTTGCCTCCTTGGGGAATATGCTTATACCGTTCGATAACTTTTGAAGAATTTTTTGTAATAAGATGATTTGATGACCCACCAAGCCCAGAACACATCAGGCATGCATATTTAGTTTTTGGTTTGTGTTTATGGGGCACGAAACATATCAATGCACCATTTTCCAAATCAGGTAAATCTGATATCGCCTGCTTAACGGTAACATGTTTGCTGACAGTTGGATCTGGTCTGTTTACCCTTTTACCATCTAATGAACCAACAACAAAAAGCCTATTCCTATTCTGAGGAACGCCATAATCGGCGGCATTCAATACCCAATGAGAGGTTGTATATCCACAAGAATGTAATTCGGATAAAACCATATTAAAAAATATACCCTTAGCAGTTTCGAGTATTCCTTTCACGTTTTCAAATACAACCCAATCGGGTTTCACTAATTTTACAATCCGCATATATTCCACAAAAAGCCAGTTAAGGGGGTTAGCCTCTGATCTGGTTTTTTGATTCGAAGTAGAGAAGCCTTGGCAAGGTGGGCCGCCAAATAAAATCATCTTTTGCTTCACGTTCTCTGTAGTGATTTCTTTTTGTTTGATTTCGCAAATATTTTTTGCCAAAACCTGAGTCTCTGGATGGTTGTGCTGATATGTCAGAGCAGCATAGTCATCAGATTCAATTGCAATCTTAACTTTGATGCCGGCAAGTGTAGCGCCAAGCGCCATACCACCAGCGCCACCAAATAAATCAATAGCAATCATAATATTTCACACGTGTGGATTAAAACATACGCTATAAAATAAATATTTTTAGCACAAGAAAACAGTATGTAATGGAAATTACAGAGATAGTAGCTAATTAAAAATACTTAGTCAATAAAGGATTCGGTAGGAGGTTTCACATTCAGGGAGTGATATTAGGGGTCACATCTACATATGTCAGATCGTCGGCATAAATTCAAATTTTCAAATATGACATATGAAGATATGCCCCCCTGCCCCAACCCATTATCCGCCTGAATAATTTTATCCACACGATTAAGCAACAGTCCAATTATATACTATATTTTTGTACGTACATTCGCCGACCCAACTCTGCAAAGATGAATCCCAAATGGGGTTTGGATTCACACGAATACCAGAGAATTTTGTTCTTAGCTCAATTCGAACAGCATCGTAAACAGTACCCGGTTTTAAAAGATCCAGAGTTTTATTTATCGCAATAAATAAAGATACATTCACCCTTTGTCTTTGAATCCGGGTATAAGTTTAGGCATATTTTTACCTCCTGTAAATAATCGATAATTTTTCTAATCCTCGATACGTAAAATTATTATTTAAAACCAGTTCATGCCACTGCCTTTTCGTCTATGGCGTCGGCTAATTGGATTTGGGTGGTTTGGGCTTCGTTAAGACGAGCATTCAGCTGATCGCATAGGGCCATCAATTCATCAACTTTGGCGATGATACGATATTGCTCCTTTAACGGAGCAATAGGAAAAATAATTTTTTTTAAATCCCGAAGGTAAATGGCAGGCTGCGCTGTAGACCCAGAAGCGGACACTAATTTTTTAAATGCCTGAGGAGTTTTCATAACAATCTTTAAATAGTCACTCAGCATAGGTTGTTGTGGCTTAATTAAAATTACGCTACCAAGCAAACAAAAAACAACACTTATATCAACGGTGCACATTCTGCCAACTGTGGCACCTCGACTTACAATCAATAGATCTCCCGTTTCTGGATTACATCTTTGAAGAGCTATTTCTGCAGTTTGTTCGGAGATATACAACGGATCTTCTAAAGATATACCATCAGACCGTATATCTTTAGCCGACAAAAAATATACACCTACGTCTTGAGTTTGTGGGCGAAAATGCTCACCATCAGTAATCTTTTGGGAGAAATCATCTGGTCTTGCCCATTTCCAGCCAAGAGGCAGTTCAAACGGTTTTTCATTGTCGGTAATTTCAGGCAGAGGTTTTTGTTTTTTGATTTTGCCTGTTTTAATCAGGCGGGTTTGTTCTTTTGCGATTTTTTCAAGCAAATCGCCCGCGGGTTCGTCCTTTGGGTCTTGGGGAACAAGTTTGCCCATGACGGCGAGTTGAAGGATAGTTTGTTTGAGCTGGTCGATGCTGTGTTCGGTAGTAAATAGAGTATCGAAATGATTTGCGACGCGCTTCCAGGCTGCTGTTAAATCCGTATGATCAGCAGCATCGTTGAGCGTGGCAAGTAGGGTTTCAACCAGAATTTTGTGAGCGGCGATGCTGCCCATTTGCTGCTGCTCTAGCTTATCGCACAGGGCCATCAGTTCATCTACTTTGGCGACGATGCGGTGTTGTTCTGCAAGAGGAGGAAGTGCAATACAAGAACTAGCCACCCTATGTAAGGCAAGCTTCGGCTGGGCTAATTGATTTGTTTTTTCTGCAAATTGTCGCTGCATTGTTAGGCTAGACAATGCTTTTTGAAACCATATTTTTTCAACTCTGTCAAAAATGATCTTAGCTGCATTTTCGGTCAAGTTCATTCCATCAAAACATTCCGGGACGATTCCTACGTCTCCTATTGTGCCAGCAATTGTAATATACAAATCATTTTTTGAAATTGTATAACGCGATATCTCTTTCTGAGTTTCCCTTGAAATATATTTATGGCCATCTTGGGTTATTGAACCCTCTTTCATGTTTGTAACTCGAATATAAATATAAGGAGTTTTAACCGTAGAGAATGTATGCCCTTTGGGTAATCTCTTGCCGCCTTTTATTTCGCAAAATTTCCCAAGTCTAACCCACTCCCACCCATCCGGCTGTTTAAACGGTTTTTCATCTTCCGTAATCTCCGGCAGGGGTTTTTGTTTTTTGATTTTACCTTGTTTAATTAGGTCTACTTTTTCTTTGGCGATTTTTTCAAGCAGCACGCTTGCAGGTTCATCTGTTGGATTCTGGGGGGCCAACTTACCTCGAAATGCCAGCTCCAAAATCAACTCACGAAGCTTTTTAATGCCTTGAGGGTTTTGATTAGACGAGCCGGCACCACGACCCCTGCCCCTGTTGGACTTAGGTTTGTGTGCAGATGTCCAAACATCTATATTATCAGTAATTAAATTAACCATGGTCTCTTATTTGCCTGAACCATTGAGCGCTTCGGCTAAGATGTCTTTAAGCTGGTTTCGCAGATCAGATATCTCGTGCTGCTGTTTGTCATACTTTTTTAACAACTCATCAGGGTCATGATTAATCTGTTCGCCGACATGCGGGTTTTTGATATCAAGGTTGTAATTGCGAGTTTTTATATCGTCGAGAGAGACTTTCCAGGCCTGCTCGTTTTCAACGCGAGTAGCAAACCTGTCCTTTTCTGTGCCCCACCAGTCAATTTCGGGCTCAAACTCCTCAAAGCGCATAGGCTTGGTTTTGTTGTAGCTTTTGACGCCTTTTGGATAAGGGTGCTCGTAGTACCAGATATGTTCGGTTGGCATTCCTTTAGTGAAAAAAAGTAAGTTCGTTTTAATGCCGGTGTAGGGGCTAAAAACACCGTTGGGTAAACGCACGATAGTATGCAGGTTGCATTCTTCCAGCAGCTTTTCTTTAAGGCGCGTTTTCATGCCTTCACCAAAGAGGAAACCATCGGGCAGGACCACTGCGGCCCGGCCTTTGGCTTTAAGCAGATTGATAATCAGCAGCAGGAACAGGTCGGCAGTTTCGCGGGTGCGGAAGGTGGCTGGGAAGTTATTCTCAATGCCGTCTTCTTCCATGCCGCCAAAGGGTGGATTGGTAACGATTACGTTGACACGGTCTTTGTTGGTATAGTCCCGCAAGGGTCGGCTCAAAGTATTGTCGTGTTTAATATTGGTGGGTGTGTCGACACTGTGCAAAATCATATTGGTTGTGCACAGCATATGCGGCAAAGATTTCTTATCAACACCTTGGATAGATGCCTGCAAAATCTTTTCGTCGTCAGTGGTTTTTACAAACTTACTACGCTTGTGCTCAATAACATTGGAAAGGAAGCCGCCGGTACCGCAGGCCGGGTCGAGCACGGTTTCACGAAGCTTGGGGTCGACACGGTCAACAATGAATTGCGTGACAGCCCGGGGAGTATAAAACTCACCGGCATTACCTGCGCTTTGCAGGTCTTTTAATATTTGTTCATAAATATTACCGAAGGTGTGGCGATCTTTTTGAGAGTTGAAATCGATCTCACAGATTTTATTAATAACCTGACGCATGAGCGTGCCGGATTTCATGTAGTTGTAGGCATCTTCAAAAAGATTGCGCACAACTAGAGCGCGTTTGCCTGCCGGGCCCTGAAGGTTGAGCTTGTTTTTCAAGGTTGGGAACAGCTGTAGGTTTACAAAGTCCGCAAGCTCATCGCCGGTTATGCCTTCGGGGTCTCTGGCCCAGGCACGCCAGCGCAGATGTTTGGGCAGCGGTGATGTGTATTTATCTTCGAGCAGTTCAAGCTCTTCTTCTCGATCATCGAGAATTTTCAGAAAAAACATCCAAACCAATTGACTAATGCGCTGGGCGTCGCCGTCAACTCCAACATCCTTGCGCATAATGTCCTGAATGGATTTTACAACTCCTGAAACATTACTCATGCGGATTCTTCCTGTTTAAACAGTTCCTGTTCGAGTTCCTGAAGAGCATTTTCATAACTTGTCTTGCCGCCGAAAACCTTATTGATAATTTCAACAGGAGTTCCCATATCGCTAAAGGGTTGCAGCTTTAAAATCTTGGCGTCTTCTATGCTCGTAATGCCTTCATCAGCGTATTTATCAAGCAAGGCATTAAGAATTGCGCGGGCCTGCTCGCCGTATTTAGTAAAGTAGTTGCGTTTTTTTACATTGTCGGCCCGCTCTTTGCGGGTAAGCGGTGGCTGGTCATAGGCTATATGACAGATAAGGTCAAAATCGCCATAGCCTTTGCCGACTTCTTCTGCGAGGTTTTCAAGCACAATGCCGTGTTCTTCAAGCAAATCGATAATAGCTGTCTTTTTATTGCTTTCCTTCCAGCGCTTAAGAAAATCATCCAGTGAGGAAAATTCGGATTGTACCTGCTTGCGGGTAAAGTCACGGTAGGATTCGGTAATCATTTCGCCGTTGGGTCCGTAGTATGAAATACGCTCTGCAACGATATGAGCTGAAACGCCGTTAAAATATATCTTCTTCACGCCCTCCCCGTATTCATCATCATGATCATCATCGTCCTCTGGGGGTTCGGGGTCAGGCGGCACCGGATCATCATCTGGACCTGGTTCATAAATAATAACCGGCTCCCCGTCAAAATCTGGATCTTTAAAGAGTTCAGTCGCTTTTTTGAAATCCATGATGGTGAAGAAAAATTTATTGTACTCTTCATCGATGCGAGTTCCCCGCCCGATGATCTGTTTGAAACTCGTCATGGAATTGATTGTCTTATCGAGCACAATGAGCTTGCAGGTTTTAGCATCGACTCCTGTGCTTAAAAGCTCTGAGGTAGTTGCAATGACGGGATAATCGGATTCAGGGTCGATAAAATTATCAAGTTCAGCCTTGCCCTCAACACTGTCGCCGGTAATGCGCATAACGTACTTAGTGTTATCAATTGCAAGCTGACCTGCTGCGTTAACAATGGCAGCACGCATACGCTCGGCATGATCGATATCTTCGCAAAAAATTATGGTTTTAGAATAAGGATCTGTTGCATTGAGCAACTGCATAACACGCTTTGCAACCAGCCTTGTGCGCTGATTGAGAACAAGAATGCGATCCATGTCTTTTTGATTGTAGGTGCGGCCCTCAACCGGCTGGCCTAAATCATCGGTCATACCCGACGACGGTGTCCAACCATATAGGTCTTTATCAATATCAATACGAATTACTTTGTAGGGCGCGAGGAAACCATCTGCTATACCCTGTTTGAGACTGTAGGTATAAACAGGATCACCAAAATAGGTGAGATTAGAGACATATTTTGTTTCCTTGGGGGTAGCAGTCATGCCCAACTGAATAGCGCTGGAGAAGTATTCAAGTATTTCGCGCCAGGCTGAATCATCAGCAGCACTACCGCGATGGCATTCATCGATCACAATCATGTCGAAAAAATCGCGCGAGACATTTTTGAAAATTTTATCTTCTTCATCCGGGCCGGTTATAGCTTGGTAGAGCGCGAGGTGAACTTCATATGCCGGATCGATCTTGCGGTTTTTTACCTTGGCCATCACCGATCCAAACGGTTTAAAATCATTAACCCGTGTTTGATCGGCCAAAATGTTTCTGTCTACCAAAAACAAAACCCTCTTAACAACTCTCGCCTTCCAAAGCCGCCAAATAATTTGAAATGTTGTATAGGTTTTGCCTGTGCCGGTAGCCATGACAAGCAGCATGCGCCGTTGCCCACGCGCCACTGCTTCGATGACTTGATTAATGGCCTCGACTTGATAATAGCGGGGTTCTTTATCGCTAGAGTCGGTGTGATAGGGTTCGGCTAGAAGCTGCTCAGCCTCATCTTTGATGCCACGATGGGTTTTATAACGCTGCCATAGCGCTTGTGGGGGTGGGAATTTTTCAAGGGAAAGCTGCGTTTCGATATCTTCCCCATCCACAGGGGCTTTATTGTGAGAGGCAAAAGCATCTCCGTTTGAACTGAAAGCAGTGGGGACATTTAAAATATCGGCATACCCCAGTGCCTGTTGCAGGCCATGGCTAACTGTGTGCTTGTTATCCTTAGCCTCAACAATGGCAACAGGAATGCCGGGTTCCCAATAAAGAACATAATCTGCGAATTTACTTTTTTTCTTATTGCGGGACGACATATTGCCCCGCACAACGATGGGGCCGGGAGTAAGGGTCACCTCACGACGAATCTGCGTCAATTGATCCCAACCGGCATCTTTTATTGCCGGCGTGATATACAGATCACAGATATCAATTTCGCTGAGTTCTTTTTTGTCTTGCTTGCCCAACACGCACCTTGATTAAATCTAAAGAATGCAATTATCAAAAAAGGCGAATCATGCAGCCTCTTCCGTCATACTTCTAAAAGACTTTATTTTTAGCACAATAAAACAGTATGTAATGGAAATTACTGAGATAGTAACTAATATATAATCCTTCGTCAACAAAGGAATGGAGTAGATTGCAGAAGGCTTTTTTGGAAAGAACCTTGAACGCAAATTTAAACACACGAACGTCAAACATTGAACATTCAACTTTCAACATTGATTGCAACAAAACAAAAAATATAGATGTACTGCAAGGGTTTAAAAACCTTAGAGAAGAAATATAATTAAAAGACGGGATTCCGTTCATTATTTTCTAGGTATCAGTGTATTGAAATGATAAGAAGATAAAATAAAAGAACTTTATATGGAGGAAAATACTATGGAAAACAAGAAAGCACACCGTAAGGAAAAAACATGGAGTTCATTGCCACCTAAAGAATTAAGGAATATCAAAATTCTCTTGGTAGTATTTGTACTTGTTTCGTTGTTGGCTTTTATTGTTGCTAGCAAGATTATGGGATCAATATTCTTAGCATTTGGAGTACTGTTGTTGTCTGGCCCTTTTGGATGGGGCCTTAAAAAGGGAAGTAAAAATTCCCTTTGTTAGGATAAGAAAGATTTTGTACCCATTCTTTGTTTGTCCAAAGAATGGGTATCACTAAGAAATAATATCCTTTTTGTTCATTTCTTTGCTCGTCCAAAGAAACGAACCAAAGAAAAGTCGCCCCTGGCGTTTCGCGGCCTTCGGCTGCCCTCGCCGGGCACATGCTAGCGGGAACGACAAGAACTCGCTTCGCTCAGACAGCTTCTCGTCCTAATCCGCTTTCATGCACCCGCCTCGGCTGCGCTCCGATGGGGGTTTAAAAACCCTAAAAATGCATAGTTCAAGGTTTAAGGTTCAAAATTGAAAATAAGAAACACAGAGAAGATGAAAAGTTTTTACGTTCATTGAGTCACTTCAAAGAAAGTGACCGCTACGCTCTTTTTCGTCCAAAGGGCTATAGCTGCCAGCTTTATGCTGGCTCAACGAACCAAAGGGCGCAGCTGGCAAACCTTTCTTGTTTGCCTCAAAGTCGCCCCTGGCGTTTCGCGGCCTTCGGCTGCCCTCTCCGGCCACATGCTAGCGGGAACGACAAGAACTCGCTTCGCTCAGACAGCTTCTCGTCCTAATCCGCTCTCATGCACCCGTCTCGGCTGCGCTCCGATGGGGGATTAAAACCCTCAAAAAACAGGCCTTAAAGATTATATTTTTTTGTTTTGATTTTATGTCGGTTTTAAACCCGTTGCAGCGTAGCCGAGCGAAGTTCATAAACACGGAAGCAAGGAGTCACTTGTCTGAGGCCGGCAGGCGGGTACGAGTTTGTGATGACGCCGTGTTTATGGTTTTCGTGAGGAGAGCCGCAGGCCAAGCTGCGGGCGGCTTTTCTTTTGGTACTTTGCTTTGGACCGAACAAAGAAAAGTACGGTAAAAAATATTTAAGTTTTTTTGTACCCGTTCTTTGCTCGCCCAAAGAAATGGGTACCCCCAAGAGCGTAGCGGTCAAGACTGGAAGCCTTGACTCAAAGCGCCCTGGCGTTTCGGCTGCCAAACGATGGGGATTGAAAATCAAAATGCAATAAAGCTGAAATAATTGCGACAATACAAGGTTAAGAGTATGGATTTTATTATTTAATTAACCTTGACAGGTGTAGCCAGTAGGCTACAATAGTAAATGTACGATATTCGCACAACAGATATCTTTACCAAGTGGCTCGACAGCCTGCGCGACATCAATGCACGGGCACGAGTGTTGGCACGGATTGAACGCCTCGCAACAGGTAATCCAGGAGACGTTAAGCCTGTCGGTGAAGGGGTATCAGAAATGCGCATCGATTGCGGCCCCGGTTATCGAGTGTACTATACAAAGAAAGGCCGCACGGTGGTCATTCTGCTAATTGGTGGCAACAAGCGGACGCAGACAGTTGATATTAAAAAAGCCATTGCCCTTGCCCGCAGCTTGTAAGGACAGGAGTCAATCATGAAAAAGACTAAAACGACCCGTTACGATGTGGCAGAGCACCTTCGCACGCCTGAAGAGATGGCAGCCTATCTTGAGGCTTGCATAGAAGAAGCCGATGGGGACGCCGCCTTTATTGCAAAAGCACTGGGTGATATTGCCCGCGCAAAAGGCATGTCTCAGGTTGCACGCGATGCAGGTTTGTCGCGTGAGAGCCTCTACAAGGCGCTCTCTGGCGATAGAACCCCCGGATTTGATACCATTCTCAAGGTTGTGCACGCCCTGGGCCTTGAACTGCATGCAGAAGTATCCCACAGCTAAAATACCTCTTCATATAGGATATTCAAGGTCACAGTTTGTGACCTTGAACCTGAGACAGAATTACAAAAAAAATGCCCCATGGAACAAATTTAATCGCGTGTACGGGTGGTTTTTAAGAACGACGGCTGGCACGATAGGGGGCTTTGTCCTCTGCGACACCTGCTCTGCCCTGCTTGTGCTCAACAGGTTCAAACACAATACGCACTCGCGCATGCAAGGCATCGGCGACGCGGCGAAGCATGCTGAGGGAATGACCTTCATACGAAGCCGATTCAAGCCGGCTTACCTGTTGCTGGGATGTTTTAAGAACCTTTGCAAGATCTTTTTGTGAAAGGCCGGCCTGCTTGCGAAGGGCGCTAATCTGCAACGCCACATCCCAGGCCTGCCCTGCCCGGGCATAGTGTTCTGCAAAAACCGGGTTTTTCATCTGTTTGGCAAGATAGTTGTCAAAATTGGTTTTTTTCATAATTTCATCCTTTTCTGCCAGTCTCGCATCCGATCACGCGCGGTTTGTTTGTCACGCTGCGGGATAGCCTTTGCCTTGTTCCTGATGCCATGTACGGCGATGATTCGCCGGTTTTCCATAAAGAACCAAAGTACTCGGGAGTTGAGCTTTCCCACATGCCGCAGTTCAAAAAGCCCTTCGCCAATCGCCTTTGAGAGGGGTTCCCGATGATACTGCCGCAGGCGCAGTTTTGCTAATCCAGCCATGACCGCCGCAAAGTCACCCGGATCGCGTGCTTTTAACGCATCCAGAAACTCACGCACAGGGCATGATCCGTCTGCAGTCTCATAAAATTCTACACTGAAGTTCATGATTTTTCAACATCAAATTTGATGTATTTTTTAAGGTTATACAATTTTAAAATGTCGCTTGGTTCGTTTGCTGTTTTAGTGGCAGATAGTTCTATCTATAAACAGACGCAAAGAATGCTTTTGTCTTTCTTTATATTTTTCAGTTCCTGCCTTCGCCGGAATGACTAATAATGATTTATAAGTTTAGATTATTTATTTTAGGTTTTTAAACCCCGTTGCAGCGTAGCTGAGCGAAGTTCATAAACACGGATACAAGGAGTCACATGTTTGAGGCCGGCAGGCGGGTACGAGTTTGTGACGACGCCTTGTTTATGGTTTTCGCAAGGAGAGCCGCAGGCCAAGCTGCTGGGCGCCTTTTCTTTGGATACTTTCTTTGGGGCGAACAAAGAAAGTATCGTAAAAAAAAGATTTTATTTGATTAGTTTCTAAGTCTCGAACCTAAAAGATTTTTTGTACCCTTTCTTTGCTTGTCCAAAGAAGGGGTACCCCCAAGAAAAGACATCCTGGCGTTTCGCGGCCTTCGGCTGCCCTCGCCGGGCACATGCTAGCGGGAACGACAAGAACTCGTCACGCTTTAGCATGACTCAGACAGCTTCTCGTCCTAATCCGCTTTCACGCACCCGTCTCGGCTGCCAAACGATGGGGATTTAAAAACAAAAATCTAAAAGATGAGCTAAAAAGGGATAATAAGGGAAGATCAAAAAAACTTTTTAGAATGCAGCCAAGGATGAGAAATTAACTCTAGTGTTTGGGCTCCAGTCGCACAACAAGACGTGCATCGAGCGCATCGGCAATTTTGGAAAGCGTTTCCATTGAGGCATTTTTGAATCCACCCCGTTCAAGCCGGGAAAGTGCTGGTTGTTTAGTGCCGATTTTCTCTGCAAGGGTTTGCTGTGTCATACCGCTTTGTTCGCGCAATTTCAGCATGCTCTCAAGAAGTTCAAATTCGGCATCTAGCTCATGCCAGGCCTTTTTAAAACCTGGCTTCTTCATCTGCTGAGCTTTGTAGTCCTGCAAAGTTCTCGCCTTCATTTTTTAACCTCATTTCATTTCTCAGATATAACATATATGTTATAATTTATCAATGGCTATTCCAGCATCATTCTCCTTAAAATAAGGAAAAAGTATTTTGAGGTCACAATCTGTGACCTCAAGATCACCTCGGTGGGTTGGTAAGTCTTGAAAAGCGTTTTTGTCTTTGGGGTTTAAAACCGTCACACCGGTGAAGACCGGTGTCCAGAGTTTTAATTATTAAGGCACTGGATTCCGGCCTTCGCCGGAATGACAATAAAAATAGATACTTCAAAGTTGAATGTTTAAGGTTCAAAGTTGGAAACTGCAAAGAAGAAAAGATTAAAAGTTTTACGTTCATTGAGTCACTTCAAAGATAGTGACCGCTACGCTCTTTGTCGTCCAAAGGGCTATAGCTGCCAGCTTTATGCTGGCTCAACGAACCAAAGAAAAGTCGCCCCTGGCGTTTCGCGGCCTTCGGCTACCCTCGCCGGGCACATGCTAGCGGGAACGACAAGAACTCGCTTCGCTCAGACAGCTTCTCGTCCTGATCCGCTTTCATGCACCCACCTCGGCTGCGCTCCGATGGGGGTTTAAAAACCCTAAAATCAGGAGGCCTCAAGAAATAAAAAAATTTAGTAGCCTTTGTTTGTGGCCCATAAGAAATGACAGGATGTGGGGGGCGATACAGGACCAGGGTCAGGCAACCATTACTGTTTTTCCTGACCTGTGCTGTAAGCCGCACAATATTCCTTCGCCGTAAACCCTATTGTGCGTTTGGGTGTTTCGGGCTCCTGCATAAGGGCCCTGATGGCGTCAAATACGACCCGGAACTGACTGTCGTATTTCAGCTCAAGGTCTTCAAGCTTTCTGGCAAGGTCAGCATGGGTGGCAAGCATCTGCCGCAAACGTACAAAAGCCCTAACGACAAATACACTCATTTTAGCGGCTTCCGGGCTTCGTAGTACATTCGCAGCCATCATGGCGCCGTGTTCCGTAAACGCAAAGGGGCGGAATCT
>Ga0208279_1000439_pt1 | contig 34184 bp, 30 predicted proteins | sample AntAceMetag02UKM_FD_184766 | JGI IMG/M metagenome (GOLD analysis project Ga0208279, IMG submission 184766) | Saline lake microbial communities from Ace Lake, Antarctica - Antarctic Ace Lake Metagenome 02UKM (SPAdes) (version 2) | ecosystem: Environmental > Aquatic > Non-marine Saline and... | reverse complement strand
TGTTCCAGCGACCTCCAGCAATTTCTGCGCCTTCTCCTGTAAATGCACTGTCTTGATATTTATTTTTAGTGATTCTCCAGGCGGTTATCATCAGGAGAAAACTCCGTGTTCCAGCCTGACGATCAGATTTTCAACCTCCCTTGCCCCCTCCTCTGTCCTGCTCGCCTCAAGTGGCGATTCGCTTTTCAGGGCACGGTTATCACTGGACAGCCAATTCTGCGCGGCCTCCCTATCTCCTTCAAATAAGTCTACTGCGTGTGTAAATATCCGGGCAAACCTTAGCAGCCGGTCTGACTCATCTGCTTTGAGCTTTCCTTCTTTTTGCCTTCGATTTAATGTTCGAGCACTGATCTGGACCAGCTCGGCAAGCTCCCTATTTGTAACCTCCATAGACTTGGTCAAAATAGTGAATGCCTTGAATGGAAATCCAGCCTGGACCTTATCAGACAATTCCAGCCTGTCTGAAGCCTTTATTCCAATCATATTTGCATAACCAAACGGATCCCGAGCGCCATGAATGGATGCTGTAGTCATAATAGACCTCCAGTCTAATACTGCCACTTGGCTATATTGTATCTGCCATATGGCGCTTTGTCAACGGGTAGATTAGGGGTTTTTAGAGCTATTTTAGTTCTGATCAATTAACCTAAGAAACCCACGGGGGCCGGGGGTTTTTGCTTCTGGTATGTTGCTTTCTTGCTGAAAGGTTGTTGGTCATTCAAATATATAGTACCTAAATACTAAACGATGTTGTTATCCCTGTCAAGATGATTCGGGGTTCCAACACCGAGCCCCCGCCCCGGCCACCTCACTCATCCCAATCCTGCTCTTTGCGATAGGCGCGGAACCGGCCCGCAAAACGCTTAAAAAATAATATCTGGAAATTGGTCGGAGCTCTTTATTCTCTCCTGATCACTCCCTTCATTATAGCGACTGCCAAAAATAATAGCCTACTAATAGTAAATATTCCCCTAATCTAATACCATCTTTTTTTACTATCTAGCCATTGATTTTCTATTACCCCCCTATCCTGTTTTGTATTTGCTATTCTCCTGGATCTATAGTTTCTTATCCCTTATTTCTTTTTCCCTATTAATCCCTTTACCTAAATTAAGTTCTTTTTCTTTAGTTCTAGTTATTATCAGTTTATCCCTTTACCTGATATCTCTTTTCCCCGTTTCCTGTTTGTTCCTTTTTTCCCAGGATATACAGACAGATCTTCCTGTCAGCTCACAAGCGTTCTTATACCCTGGTCCATAGTTTAGTTTTATCTTGGTGTTCCCCCGTAGGGGGGCACCTCTTATTATCTTGTTTTTTGCATGAGGTAATTACGCAGAAAATCCTTCTCTTCTTTTCACACAGTACTATTCACCTGGTGAACACTTCTTCATGGTCCTAGCAGTCGGATCTTCCGTTATTCTGGAAACTTATTATCAGCGCCGCACCCTCAGGTTATTTAGATACCTAGCCACTATCCCGAGCGCCAGCACAAGTGTAAATATGATACCTATCCCCCATTCCCATTCGTCGGGACCCAGGAAGGGAAAAACCAACAGAATGACTTTCTTTGCTGACTCTATATAAGGGGAAGTGTCCATATTTGCCTCCGGAGTGTGCCGTCGCCCTTCCAGGCATGATCTATCGCCGTATTATACGTCAGAACGTTCGCAGATCTCTTGTTAATGCAAATTCCTTACTGCTGTGCCAGGAGGTTTTGTATTATCCCGTTCTGATGCCATCCCGGAGCTGGGTATTAACGGTACAATTAGCGCGAGTTGATTTTTCCTGTTTTGATAAGAAGGATTTCATATGAAAGCTTCGTTCAATGACTACATTGTTTACGTTGACGAGAGCGGGGATCATGGCCTGGCGTCTATTGAGCCGACTTACCCCATATTTGTTTTGGCCTTTTGTGTATTCAAGAAGGCTGTTTATGTTGATGATGTTGTTCCCAGGCTTCTGAGATTTAAGTTCAAGTTCTTTGGACATGATCAGGTCGTATTGCATGAAGGACAGATTAGAAAAGCAAAGGGCGATTTTACTCTTCTATTCGATAGTAAAACCAGGTCTACCTTCTTTAGTGATTTGGACACGATCATTGATGAGAGTCAGTTTGACTTAATATCAAGCGTTATTCGTAAAAAGGAACTCAAAGCGAAATATCCCTTACCTGACAATCCCTACAATATAGCCATGGGGTTTGGGCTTGAAAGGATCTTTTTACACCTGAGTAGCGCTGGCTGCGCGAAAGGAACTACTTACATTGTGTTTGAAAGCCGGGGGAAAAGGGAGGATGCGGATCTGGAGCTAGCATTTAGAAGAAAGTGCATCAAGAACGCGACGGGAAAGACCCTTCCTTTTGAGATCGTTTTTGCTGACAAGCGCACTAACTCTACCGGGCTGCAGCTATCTGATTTGATTGCCCGCCCGGTGGGATTGAGAATCTTGAGACCGGAGCAACCAAACAGGGCGTACGATCATATCAAAGGGAAGTTTGTATGTGGCCCAGATGGAAAGACTGAAGACTACGGTTTGAAAGTGTTCCCTTAAAAGCGAAAAGCCCCGGTATTCACCGAAGCTAGGCGCCGACCAGGTATTCCCAGTCCACCTTAATAGTATTCTATTAGCTATAGATTGTCAATAGGTTGATCGTTTGAGTTTTGTTAGAATTCACACTGGTCCTCCTGGCGTTTCCCAACAGTCTCCCCCAAGTCTATCACATCTCAATATTCTTTCCTATCGGTCCATTCTATATGAAATTCCTGTCTATTTACAACCTACAGGCACTGGGTGGTTACTAAGTAACCACTTCCTCCGTTGATTGAGGTTTTGATTTATTTTTTTCTTTTTCTCCCTGCTGGTTACTAAGTAACCAGTTAATTCCCCTGTCTATTTGTTCTTTATACTGGGACTTTGATTCCCTCCTATTTTATTGAATAAGGAAGACCCATTGGACTTAACTAATTATTTGGGGTGTTTCTTGATTTCCTTTCTAAATCAAGTTTACTTTTTAATTTTTCTATGTTATAACACTCAAAGTACAGCAAATTTTTCAATTATCGCTTTTTTTAGACAAAGGTTGAATTTAATGTCAGTTGGGACAAAGGTAATTACCCTCACATCAAGAAAGGGCGGCGTTGGAAAAACTGCCTGCACCGGATTGCTGGCCAGATATTTTGCTGAGGTTGAAGGAAAGAATGTAGTTGTGATCGACCTGGATGCCAGAGGGGGCGTTACATCGTTATTCACCGACGTGGTCCTTGGCGAGGAAGACCTGAGTATCGCTGAAGTCATTCTGGCAGCCAGCAATAATGATAACTTCCAGGATATATTCAATAAGGCTATTTTTGATACAGGTCTAAACAAAAATAAGAACTGGGTGGATAATGGAGGAAGGCTTTTCCTTCTACCTTCCAAGCCCAACCTAGACAAAGTTCTTGCCAATGCTCATTACGCCTTGCTGGGAGCAATAATTCGCGAGACGCGCCTTCCCGACAATGTATTGATATTAATCGATACCGGGTCCAGTAGTGATAGTGTGCTGGCCGGCGTTGGAGCAGCCGATATTGTATTTGTGCCCCTGATTATGAGCAAGCAGGATATCTTGCCGGTGTTTGAAACACTGAGAACCATCCAGATCATGCAAAGGAAAAGCGAAAACAATAAACCAGTAATGGGTGGTTTTATCATCAACCAGCCAGGTGATACCCAATGGGAAGAGGAATACATAAATACATACAAGCTTACCCTTGATGAATACAGAAAGGAATCCAATTTGCGCTGTGTGTCCGAAGACCAGTTCTTTTTCTTAAAGACTTCCAGGTTAATCAGGAGTGGCGCCTATCTTGATTGGGGCTTACGCAAGGATTTTTATATATTTGCCAAGATGCTGGCTGATACCGTACAAAAAGCATAAATTTGATAACCAGGAGCAAGTGTTCACTAGGTGAACACTTTAGGAATACAAAGAGTAGAAAAGGGAATACACACCTTCCAGGAGTATAGTTATGGCCTCTTCTAAATCAACTTCTACTAACAAAGCAAAGGCGTTCAAACAGGTCCGGTGGGCTGGCGACGACATTAATGATCCTGATCCAAATGTCGACGTTTTATATTCTCCAGATATATCCAGGGGCATCCGTAAGTTTTCTTTTATTCTGTTTTCTGAGATTTTGGAAGACAGTCCGGTCCAGAGCCGTGCTACTGTGTTTGATCCAAACAAGTCCTCAAAAGATAAAGAGCTGCTGGAGTCTATCAAGGTAAATGGGATTGTTCAGCCAATCGTTGTTAGGTCTTTAGAGGACAGCGATGACAATTTGGGTTTTGGGATAAAAGAAGGAGACCGAAAGTTTGCCATTGTTGCCGGCCACAGACGCGTAGCCGCGGGGAAGGCTGCTGGCTTGAAAGGAACCGGGGGCATGATCTCCAGGTCAGACGATGATCATGAACTGATCACCCTGGCAGAGAATATGGGCAGGAGAGAACTCTCTTCTTATGAAAGAGCCTTGGCGCTCAAGTCTCTCCAAGAAAGGAGAAATATGAGCATCCGCAAAGTATCTGACGCGGCAGGCGTTTCACATACTTTAACAAGCAGGTTGTTCAGCGCCCTGTCCGCGCCTGACCCTCTTCATGGCGCTTGGAGGGAAGGGTCTATTTCAACTAATGCTGTTGTGGACCTCAAGGACCATTGGGGAGCTATTGAAGGATTGAAAGACAAAGCTCTGGTTGGGAAGATAAAAGGCCTTACACAAGCCGGTGCAAAAAGCTTACGGGACCAACTTGACGCCGGCACTGACCTGGCTGATGCGCTGACTTCCATGGGCTCACCATCGCTACTTGTAGAGCAGGGGGTTGTATCTGTAGGCAAGCGAGGCCCCTACAAAAAATCGTCCAAGCGTGAAATCTTCGAAAACAACAAGGCTTACAAGGAGTCCTTCATCGCTGCAGTCCAGGATGTGTTCTCCAAGATCGATCAAGATAAGGCTGAGGACTTATTCAACATCGCAATATCCCAATCGGTGAATGATGCTGACACGCTTTGGGCTGCGGCGGGATACATTGCTAAAGGTGGCGATCAAAAGAAGGCCATCGAACTGGCTTCGGCTACCATGCAGATCCCCGGCGCCAAGAGTTTGATCAACAAAGAGATCCAGTTGATGAAAAAAGCCGCTGCGAATCTTAAAAAAATTAAATCGAAAGACAAGAGCGTGGCGCCATTTGTAAAAAAGTATTTTCCCGGGATCTAATTTTTCACCCAGGTCCTGTTTTGGATACTAGAACGTTTGTTCTATTTATGAGGAGATTATTGCATTTAGCAACATGATCGAAGCATCATAAATAAATCCTGAAAACTGCTTAAACATATTTCAGGAATTTGGCTATTTCGCTTTCGTTTTCATTGTGGTACACCCTATTTATAGTTCTTGTTGGTAGACATAAAAAGAGGAATGTAATTTTATATTATCTAGGATAAGAAATGGCACAATTCACAATCAAAGAGCATTTGGCAAGTATGCTAAAGACCAGCCCTGAGACGTGGCTGGTTGATCTAGCCAGTATGCTCCAGGAACTGGGGGATCTCGATAGCGCTCTAGCCGCTTCCCGTGCTTTTGATCTTTCCCGGAATAATTCAGCTGCTCAGGGATTAAAGGAACTGATCACCGGATATCACACAATCAGCCAAGAACTCAATGGCACCAGTCTTACTCTCAATCAGCAGCACACCATCCAAATTACACTTCATGCGCTGGGACGAAACATTTTGAAGTTGTCCAAGCAGCAGGCAAATAACGAAATCTATTCTCAATCCAATGAACAAGGAGATACGAAATCATGATTAATAGACGCCTTCTCATCATCGGTGTAGTCATCGCCATTGCTTTTGGTGCAGCGATCTTCTACATGGCCTTCGCTATGGGTCCCAAAGCACCTGTCCTTGTGATCGCCGCTAAGGAAGACATCCATGCTGGCATGAGGGTCGACCAGATCCCGGAAGAAAGTCTAGCCAAAATCCCGCTTTCTGGTGACAGCTTACTACTCAGCTCATACCTGACCGAAGCTTCTTGGCTGAGCATCCAGTCTGCGGGTGGTGTTATCGTCCGCAACGTCTACCAGTATGAGGCTATACCGCTCTCTTCTATTGCTTCTGAAGGGAACCCGCGGGTTTCTGATATCCCCGAACTGGGACTCACCGACCCCAACCTGGTCGTTGTATCGCTCAAAAACGCCGGCGTTCCTAACTCGATCAGGCCCGGAGACCGGGTAGACCTGGTCGTGGCTGTTGTGCAGCGCGATGAACGCTTTGAATTATCTTCTCCCCAGGCCACGCTTGAGGTGTTTGAAGAAGTCAATCCTGATTTCACTCCAACTCCTACGCCTGAGTTTACACCCACGCCGACTATAACCCCAACACCAACGATTGCACCAGATTACCCTCTCGCAAAAGTGATCGTCCAATATGCGGGTGTAGCCGCGGTACAACGCGATGAACGCGGATCTGGCGACGGAATTGAATTGGGTGAGATCACAGCCATCGATGTGGTCATCCCGCGTGCAGCAGTAGAGTTCGTGATGATGGCTGACGCAGCCGGCCAGCTGGGCCTTTCTTTACTGTCCCCCATGGTGGAAGGTGAAACGGACCAGTCTCCCACACTGGGTGCTCACTTTGAGGATCTTCTTGACCTCTTCAAATCTGATCGTTATCTATTAACGGAGTAACCTTACATGACAGATAACCTTACACCAGAGAACCAGGAGGTATTTGAGGGAATTATCGTCGCCCGGGCTACCACGATCGAACAGATCGCAGAGCCTTTTACCCGTGGGAAAGATACACCCCTGGTCGCAACTTTAACTATAAGTTCGTTTGACGAAGATCAGCTGGCCAATATCCTGCCGTCTACCGGCGCCTCTTTCCTAATGGTAGATTTTCACGCGGAAGGCATCACCATCGAAAAGCTCTTCCGAATCCGCGAAAAGGTCGATTACCCATTCGCCTTGATTGGTTTGGTTGAAGCCAATTCAAACAAAGAAAGTGTGATCAAAGACGCAGGCCTTGAGAAGGTCTACAACATCCCCTTCACACCAGCCATTGTTCACACAATGAAAAGAGAATTGCCCGCGGTTATCAAGAACACCCAGGCCAACTAGGGAAAGGGTGCCTGGAACGTCGCACCCGATATGATCCGAAAAGCTGCCCAACAAGCAGGAGGAGCTCCCTGGGAGCGCCACAAGATCGGGGTTTGGTCCCCGAAAGGCGGTGTTGGCAAGACCTTCCTGGCCACGGAATTGGGTGTAGCGCTGTCCGCGATCGGAGGGAGAAACTGCGTCCTGGTGGATGCCAATATGAATGGCGGCCACGTCAAGCTCCGCCTTGGTTTTGACACTGCAGGTACCAATCGCAATATTGTGGACGCTGCCAATATCTACAAATTAGAAGGAGGGAACGGTAGGCCGGAAGCAATCAAAAAAGCACTCACTGAAGAAATGTTTCTGAAGGTGGGCGGCCAGGGAAACCTTGACCTTCTGGCCGGCGTGGACAGCATGATCGAAGCCCAACATGATGCCCTGTCCACAGAATCCGGCTATACGTTCGCCCAGTCCATGATGGACCACCTCAGGCGCCATTATGAGTTTGTGATCGTCGATCTCGGGTCAAGTACTAATGTGGGCGTACACCGCGGCGTGTTGATCAAATTGGACACAGTCCTGATTGTAGCTGAGCCAGGACTCACCAGTATCAACGATTCCAGGACGGGCGCTAATCTTCTGGAAAAGATTGGGGTCCCTAGAAACGATATCAAATTAGTGATCAATAAATGGCTTCCGGATGTAGGCTTGAGCTTGAAAGAGGCCAGTATCAGTGCGAACCTTTCTGTGGCCGGACTGATCCCCTTCGATGCAACGGGTAATGTGACCCGGGCTGAAAACGAAGGAATCTCTTATGTAGCCAAACATGCATCTATGTCCAAGCTGCCGTCTCATACCCAGAAGACCCTGGACGGGATCATCGATGTCGCAGCCCGTTTCTATCCCCCGATCGGCTTCGCCTGGAACCAGCGCAAATCCGAACAGGGTAAGAAAAGAGGTCTGTTTGGTAAAAGACAATAGATTGCAATAAGAATTACATAAAGGTGGGTTTAGTGGTATCAAATAACAACACCAATGATGAACCCAGGATTAAATGGGAAACTATGACTTTTGATGGAGATCTCCCCACAGGAGCCGAAGGCGCGCGCGGCTTTGATGTTGCTCTGGGTGAAGTGAGGACCAAGTTAGGGGAAAAGTTTTCTTCAGCGGAACTTCAGCAGGGTGGGGGAAAAGTCCCCGATCAAGCCCGCAAGATCGCTACCGAGGTGCACGAAAGTTACCAGGGAAGGGCCATCAAAGACAATCTACCCCCTTTGACCTACAACAGAGATGAATTTGTTTCCCAAGCCATCTCATACACCTTCGGCCTGGGACCGATCGATCACCTTTTGGAAGATGAGACGATCGAAGACATCGCCATCAATGGACCCAATGAAGTCATGATCTACAGGAGCGAGTGGGAACGGACCGATATCACTTTCCCCAATAAATCGGTCCTACTGAACATACTCAATACCGCTCTAGCCAAGGCCGAAAGAACTGTCAACCGCATCAAGCCTATTGTAGATGCTGCCATCGAATACAACCGCTACAGTGTGGTGACCCAGCCCATTGCCAACCCTGATCCGACTGCCGTGATCCGCATCCCGCGCCACGCCGGCATCGAACTGATCGATCTTTACAAGCCCTGGCGAGTTAAAAAGAACACACCAAATACCCAGGCTGTAGCAAACGAGATAAAAAATTCCGCCATACCGGATTACCCGGACCTGGAATTGACTAACATCCTTTCAAAAGAACTGACCTATTACCTACATGGGGCTGTTCTGGCCGGCCTGTCAATTGCCGTGATCGGACCAACAGGCGTAGGCAAGACTGCCTTGATCACCGCACTGGGCCGCTGCCTTCCCATTGATTACCGGGTCCTGATCATTGAAGACACCCCGGAGATCAGGCTCTTCCCAGATTCAGATGTCCCCAACAATGTCCTCACGCTGCAAACCCGCCCACCATCCCTGGAAGATGTGCCAGAGATCTCACAGGCCGACCTGGTCAAACTGGCTCTGCGCCAGCGCCCTGATGCGCTGACCCTTTCCGAGGCCAGGGGAGGGGAGGTGTTTGACTTATTGAATGCGTTATATACCGGACACAAAAACGGATTGACTACCTTCCACGCCTACGGCCTGCAGGAAATGCAAAGCCGGCTGGCAATGATGATCAGCCAGAGCGAACGCGGACGTCACCTGCGTATGAGTCAAATAGCCCAGATCATCTCAACTGCGATTGACATCGTGGTTGTGCTTGAGAAAGAAGGGGATAATCGCCGGGTAAGGGCTGTCGGGGAAATGGATGGAAGCGTTATCTCTGACGGAGGAGATCCGGAACCAAAGATCGATCTAATCTTTGAGTATTCGGGGGGGCGCTCCCCAAAACTGAAAGGACCACTAATGGACTCCCGCCATGCCCGACGTTTTGACAACGCAGGGATTCCTGAATGGATTCACAAAGCTGGACAAGGATAAATTAATGACACCACAACATCTAACTTATTTACTTCTGGCGTCAGGCGCAGCGATAGGGATATTCATCATCTTCGTTGCTATTGCCAATGTTGGCTCCCACCGCACAGGGATCCAGCGTCTGAGAAATCTGGCAAAAGCTGATCAAGAATCCGGAGCTGTCACCCCTCGCCCAGATATGAACATAAGATCATTTGCAGATACCTGGCAGGCAGGAGGGCTTGACCTAGCGCTGAAACAAGCGGACCTGCAGGTCACGAAATCCGGATTTATCAGGGTGGGTCTTTTAGGCGCTGCCGGTGGCTTTGCGCTCACCTACCTGGTGCTGGGAGGGATCCTGACCTCAGTATTTGCCAGCCTGGTGGTATTTATTCTCTATTTGCGCTGGCTGTTTGCCAGGCGGGACCAGGTTTCAATAGAATATGAAGAGGCCCTGGCTGATGCTGCCGCGTCTATGGCCGTTGGCGCTCAAATGGGCGGAGGCACCGCGCATGGCGCGATATCCAATGCGGCCCAGTACGCTCCACCCATGGTGGCGCTTGACTTGGAACAAGTATCCAGAAGTCTGGTACAAGGCGAAGATCTGCAGAAAGCCTTCTTTCCCATCCAGGAACGCAGGCAGTCGCCTATGCTCAATATCCTCGTCAGCACGCTTGTGGGGTGGGAAAGGCACGGCGCGAACCGGCCGCTGGGACAGATCCTGGAACCCTTAACAGAGACCATCAGGGAGAATGCTGCCACTAGAAAAAAAGTCACCGCAGACCTGTCCGGTATCCGGGTCCAAATGCAGGTCCTGGCTGTAGCCCCCTTTATTCTGGCCGCCTTGATGCGCTTTACGTCCGTTGATTATGCCAACTTCTATTCAAGCTTGACAGGTGAGGTCACAATGATGGGATCTTTCCTACTTTCGGCTGCAGGTGTGTTGATCGGAGAACGAATGCTAAACGAGGTCAACCAGGTCATGACCCTGGGAGGAGATAAATAATATGCTGCTAAACACAACTATCCTGGCCATTCTGTCCGGTCTTTTTGGACTGGGTATCTTAATTATCTTTGCAGCTTTTGCAATCCCGCGCGTGATGAGCAACCGCTTCATTGAAGATCCAGATGGATCCAAGCGAATCGGATCGGTTGCCGAAGCCCAAGTGCTATCGGCTATGGTGTCCGACCTGGGGCGTTCAATCGGAAGGGAAAAAGGTGACCTGGACGAATTACTCAGAAAATCCGGATATATCTATCAGTCTTCCCAGGAATATTATGCCCGCAGGATCTACACATCCCTGATCACCGCGGCCTTGGGTGGAGTTCTCGGCTACTTTTTGGACCTGGGCTTCTTGATAAATGCCAGCCTGGCCACAGGCGGGCTGCTTTATGGTTTCTCCATGCCGTCCCGGGCTGTACAGAATGCGATCAAGAAAAGGCGCGAGCGCATCCAGGATGAAATGGGGTTCGGTCTGGAACAAATAGTGAACCTGCTCAATACAGGTACCAGTCTTTCAGACAGCCTATCGCAGATGCGGGATTTTGGCCTGTTCGGGAAGATCTGCGACACCGTGTCATCTGGGTTACAGACTAACAAAGAGATCGACAATATTGTTCTTGATGTGATTCAATCTGTACCGGCTCCAGTGCAGCTGAAAGAGTTTCTCGGCTTGATCAAACAGAGCCAGATCGGCGGCGAAGTGCAGGTACACGCCATGCAAACTATGGCCAGAATGCTGCGCCAGAGGCTTTCTAACCGGATCCTCGAGATCGGCGGTAGGGCAAAGGTAAAGGCGGTGTTGGTCAATACTATGATCATCGTATTGGCCTCGCTGATCATCATCGGAGTACCAGCTGTGAGCATGTTCATGGGCATCGGGTTCTTCTAGGAGGAAGAAGTAGAGATATGTATCACTCGAGTAGAGGATGGCCGAAAGTTGATCAAGGGGAACAGTTAGGGCTGCTCCAAGATCAGGTCTTGGTGCTTAATATACTCTTCAACGAGAAACGGCTTTACTTATTGCGCTGGCATGATATCGACGAGCTGTTTTTCGGTTTAGGTTTGGTTCAAAAGAAAATCTCACCGTATAAAGTCTCTGCCTGTTTCAACGGCGTGAAAGCCGAGTTTGAGATTCCCCGCCTGGGAGAACCGGTTCCCAGAGAATTGGCTCTGTCTGTGAGAAAGTTTTTAGTGGAGGCCAGCAAAGATCTGTTTATTTAGTTTGGCTAAAGTAAAAGGCGCTCAAGGTGCTTGGGACATGAAAAACGGAAAAAAATGGCTTGATCCTGAATTGTTGATTCTAAGAATCATTCTGCTCCTGGTGGTGAGCGGAGGAGCGCTTTTCGCTATACGCTCCACAGGCGCCGCCTCTGAGCCCCAGATAGGCCCCTACACAGAGATTCGGCTGCCTCTTGAGGATCTGCCGGCACTACCTGAAGACCGGGTCTACAACCCGGTAATTGCGTTAACCTCAGGGGAGCAAATCTATCCTCCAAGGTATTATCCGGATGGACCATTTCCTGTTGATTATTCACTCGATGATCTGGCAGCAGGGGTTGCTCATTCAAAAGAATATGATCTAGATTACGATCTAAGTCAGTCTGATCCGTTTCTGCAGGTGCTCTACGTGCTTAATGATCCTCGGGAAGTGCCGCTGGCCAGATATGCATATAACAGCGCTGACGGAGTAGTCCTTCCCGCTGCAGATATGAAGCTGTTGGCCGGTCACAGCCTGAAAACTATAAACGTTTATGTCAAAACCCAGAACTTCAGCAGCCAGCCTATGCCTGATCCGCTCTTTACCTCAGAACTGGCGGACCCGAATTGGCCGGCACTATACGTCAGTCCGTTGAACGTGGAACTTGAAGGGATCTCACGATATCCCTGCGCTGCAGTTGAATATGCGGACGGAACAGTGCCATATCAACTTCCAGCTGGCATTGACGGGGGTGGGGGGGTAGGGGAAGGCGGGCTTTATGACCCTGTTGCCTACGCACCTCCAAGGCCCTGGTACTACAGCCAGGAGAGCGCTCTTCAACCTGGTGAAGCCCGGGAAGGGTGGGTCAGCTGCCTGGCTCCGGACGTGACGATCGAGCAGCTGCAGGTCAAGGCCAAGCACAGATACATGGGGGAACCGGAGGTCGTTACTTTTGATCTCTACAAGCCGGGTGTTTTCTTTCCCGATCATGAAATCCTTGCTTCGATTGGTTTGACCTTGGCAGACTTGCCCGGGGACATCAATCTGTGCGACGAGCAGGACTACTGTGCAAGAAATTGCTCAGAAGCAGCTGATCTCGGAGTGGAGCAAGGAGTATGTGTTTTGCGGTCAGAGAATAATGGAGATATTACTTCCTATTATGGTTTTCGTATAAATGAATACACAGAGCAAGCACAGCGCTCCTTCTTGGCCTGGGCATACACTTCCGCTAATTCTTTCCCTGTAAGTGTCGTCAAATTAGAGGATGTGCCATTGACTTTTTATACTGACTATTTCCAACTAAGCCGTGGTGCCCCATTCAAAACTTATGGCACGGTCACCTTCTATGATCCCAGGATCGAATATTCGATTGTAACTGAAGCTGATGCTGGTCATGATGAGTCTGGGCAGAACTTCAAGCACGCGGGCGAACCTTGGGTTTCCATTCTTGCTCAGGTGAAAATCGAACCATATGGAGTCACTGCAGAAGATTTGCAAGGATACCGTATAGTAGATATCGGCGCCTCTGTGAACTCATTTTTTGAAAGAGACGGTGCGCTACATTCCACGGGTGCCAGTACTTATCGGCTGAATATTGAACATGGGATAGATCTTGATTCCGGATCAATCAATGGGGTACTCTATGGCAGTCTGGGGGCTGGAAACGAGATAACAACAAAAGAAGATGCAATCTCTCCGCTCTTACCCAACTTGGCCCTCATCAATATATACTCCAGCTACGAAGTCGCGCCATTCTCTGATTTACGCCCAGGGATATACCCTGTTAACGTCGTTACGATGTACCAGCCAGATTCCGCATTCGTATCAAAGACAGAAATGTGTGAGGTGGTGGAGTGCATCGACTACATTGATGAATGGGACACATACCACCATGATGCCCAGGACGACCATGTTCCCAAGCCCTCAAGATCTGTTCCTGTAATGTGCGCCGGCGAATGGGCCAACAACGTGATAATTGATGGGATAAACAATATCTCCCAGTTAGAATATATTGGAAAACCTTGGGGGCTTGTCAGTGATTATTCGAGGTATTTCGAACAATTCTCTTTCTTCTTCTACGATCTGCGTATTATAGGCGGGGCCACACCATGGTGGAACATCATTAACCGAGGTCGCTTTGAAGACCTTTTTGGAGATAAGGTAGATATTAATACCGGGAATACAACTACTTACCTGAAAGTAAGTATTGGTGGTTATTTTTCTCTTGTTGACAAAGGAGACTTATCCAAGGGATATTTTGTGCCGTCGGGTTTTGATTATGACTATCGAGGTTGGATGGGGGAGATCATTAATCAGAAGGTGTTAGCGTATAGTCTTGTTGATAAATCGCATACCGCTAACGATGTGGGGTTCTTATTCATACAGGAGGGTCCAATTTGGACAACGAGCTGCCAGCGCGATCTCTTGCCTGTTCCTTCTGATCAGGAATTATATGCCCCGCAAGAAGTGTCCTTGAACATAAATGCTGAAGAAGAACCCCATGACATTTCTTCCCTTCTTCCCGGGATGCGCTATCCAACATCGCTTCCTTTTGTGGACGGGAAGGTTTTTTCCATGGGGGAGTATGGCGACACATATCCAGAAAACAGTCTCAGGTTTACTGTCTTGGGTGTTGAGACTCTTCCTGGCAAACCTGACATTCCCATTGTCTATGTTCCGGGTGATGGTAAGTTTTATCCCGCTGATAGAGAAGTTTCACGAAATAACGAGGTGTTTTTCCATAACAACAACGCGTTTGTTATTCCCCCTGACACTACCTTTGTCCGGATCAAAATCGGGGTTGATCGTGTAGGTAGTGGAGTAGGCGATGACGTACGGTGCTGGATAGACTACAAAAATATCCAGCTTATCTCCCCTGGATATCTGCCGATCACTGGTTCGCCGGAAATAACATTCCACTACGAGGGGAATAACACCATTTGTCAGGGAGAAGACATGTCGGTCTGGATCTCCTACATGTTCCCGTCCCTTGATTTTGATCTTGAGAACATGATGATCTCCATTCACTCCGTCTTCGATGAGCAGCGCCCCTGGAATTTTTGGCGTCTGGTAAAAGAGTAGGTTTTGTTACATTTTCTGAAAAAGTGGGTTTGCATCAATATAATAAGCGCGATTTAACGCAATTTAACGCAGTCGCAAAGGGTGGGAGGTGAAAATGGGCTGAATATTAACGCATTTTATACGTGGTTTAACGCATTTTATCGTTGATTAGACAGCTGTGTAATGCTACATTGGTAATAGAAGTCTAATTGAGGATCTAACTCAAGGAGAGAAAAATGTTCAAGAATATATTTGAAGGAACAATTGTAGATGGCAACTCCGGACAGGATGGATTGGAATATGTGGCTTTGGCAGCCATCATTCTGGTAGTCCTTGTTATCGTAGGCCGGTTGATCGCCCAGAAACTGCAAGAAGGCGGAGAAGCCGCAACCGGCTGGTAATTCTAACCCAATCAAGCCCACAGTGAGGGGATAACGATGAAACACAGAAGAAGTGAGAAAGGCCAAACTTCGATGGAATTTATTGTGGTGGCGCCGTTGGTGTTTGGAGCGATCTTCCTAATATTGGGATCAGCCCTGGGTTGGTTCACTCACGCCATGGGCGCAGCGCTTTCTCTGGAAGGAGCTGCTCTGGAAGCGGTTGAGCCGGGATCCGGTTTCACGTTGGTGGAAAACAGCATGGTTCCTGGAGATCTACAGGCCGGTTTCGGCGGCTCCATTGAAGAAAAAGGGAGAGCAGGTAAATTATTCACTATCACTGGAACATATCAGCTTCCGATCAGTCCATTAGGGTTCGATATGGACGCTGAAATAAGCTCAGGGGCAATTGCTCCAGTATGGGAATTTGTTCCCTGAGGAGTTATCAATGAATTCAACGAAATCACGGCGTTTAGAAAAAGGGCAAGCTGGACTGGAGTTTGTGATCATCATGCCGGTGCTGTTGGGGGCCCTCTTCCTGGTAACGGTTGTTGGTAACCAGCTTTATCAGAAGCTTTCTTCTCAGGCTTTTGTCTACTCTCATTGTATGTGGGGTATTGATGACTGGGGCGTGGCAGGTGGTGATACCGCTTTTGACGCATCTGTTGATATCACGAAAAATACCTGGAGCACAGAAGGCGTTTGGCAAGATTTTCCAATCTTTCCTAAAAAACGGGTTGATTTGGGAGAAATGGCCTTTTTTGTAAAAAAGAAATGCACCGCATCTGTTACTCATGACGAGTGGAACAAAGTAGGCTTTGGTCATATCTTTTCTTACAACCCCGACGTATTGGTCGAATCCTCGTTGACAGTTATTAGGCCGAACTATGCCAACGAAACCAGTAATTATCCGAATTTTAGACCTCTCAAATTGTGGGGTGATCAATGAACTTAAACAAACACTCTGGCGAACGCGGCCAGGTAGCTTTGGTCTTTATAGCCAGCATGGTGATCGTGATTGCCGCCCTGGCCCTATTGATCGACGGAGGACGCTGGCTAACAATGCGAAGCCGGGCCAGAATGCTGGCTGATGCTTCAGCTTACTCCGGTGCTTCAGTTGTTGACATCCAGCGGGCAGGGGAAGGGGATATAGTACTGAGCAACAGTTCCGTTAATTCCGTATCAGCAAAGGCTGTTGCCATTGAGGCGTTCACCGTTAACAAGGCCAGTACCCCCGAGTACATGGATTTTGACGATCCTGAAATTCTCGTAAATGGTAATGAGATCAGAGTCACGGTCACCGGCAGATCAAGGGCGCTCTTTGGCAGCCAGTGGGGACTGAATTATTCAGCAACAGTTACATCCTCTGCCAGGGCCGGCTGGGGGATATCGACGGAGAATTGAGAGGTAATCATGAAAAACACTTTGCGGTTTTCAATCCTGGTAATCCTCTTGACTTTATTGGTGGGTTTTCTTCCCTCCGCAGCTCATGCCGGCCCAAGCGCTCAGTCTGAACCTGAAAATCCTGTCCTCTCACTGATTAGAAATAATCCATGTAATGGCGGTGTTGAGGTTTCAGCAGGGGGTGGACGAGATGCCTATTACTGCCCTGGGTGGAGGGGAGCTCAGGGGATGATCGATGCTCCAGTTAAAAGTTGGGCAACATCGCCGGATTATCCACTGGTAGGAGTGCCCTTTAGGATTGGCATTGGGGTCGATCAGGCATCCTTGCGAGCTCAATTTCCCGCGCACGATATCACTTTCCCTGGTGAGATCCGCTTCTTTGGTTACAGGACCGAGATCCGGCTTGTGCCAGATACTCCAGATTCTTGGTTCTTTAATGGGAAATACAACGGCATCATTAGTTCTGAAATTGGCGGTTCCATTTCCTATGGGCCAGAAAACATTAGGTCTGATAGATTTGGTGCTGAACTAATTGTTCCCTCATTTTATGGGGACCCTGATGTTACCGGTGCTCCCGCAAGTCACCCCGATTCCTTTTACTATCCATCCTCGGGTGATGGAAATATTAAAGACTCAGTATTCTTTGCCGGCTACTCCAGCAGCTCCTCATACCATGCTAAAAACCCTACCACTTATAAGGGTGAGCCCGCGTTCCGCCTCGAAGTTACTTCTCGTTACGAAGTACTGGCCAGCGCAAGCTGGGACTCTTACCAAGAATGGGAAAGGGTAAAGGTTGGCGAAAAGACCGAATGCAGACCGGGACTGGACAACGCCGGTGCTATGGAGTGTATGGCAATCGTCGGTGGATGGTGGCAGCCGGGGCACTATGTAACCACCGATATCTATAACTATCAATGGGGGGCTGCTCATCCTGCCGGCAGTACAGACTGGGTCACAGTAGATGTAATTGACACCAATGTTGTAGCCTGGCCGGACGGGTCGATCCATGATCACATACCAATACTGATTTACCAAGCACAACCGATTTTACAAAAGCCCTAAGGATACACCACGTGAACAAATACAGCATTATTCTGACGATCCTCGTGATCGCCCCCATTACCCCTGCGCCTATTCATGTGGCTCGGATCCTTCTAGGAGGAAGAAATGGACTATCTTACTAGAAATAAGATATCTCGCCTAATTGTTATCACGTCAACATTATTCTTGTTTTCATCTTGCTTGTTGTCCAATTTTGGATCCAAATTTCTGGCTCCTGGCAGAAGCTTGAGATCTGCTGTTCCTCAGTATCCTTCCTCCCAAAAAATAGAGATAGAACCAACCGATCTGGAACAGATCATCATTGATTTGCCCGGGGAGGATTACCTCCAATATTATTCGCGAACCGATATCGCGTGGACAGAAGACTCAATCGCCGATGTGCTTTTTGATTATCCTGAAATACTGGCCGATGATAATTGGAGTAGTGATCACGTCTGGGAAGCTCACTACCGTTATATGTGGAGCGAATGGGAAAAGGAGAATCTAAATCTATCATTAATGCTCTTGTACGATCTAGACAGTGAAGGTATTGGTATTCTGAATAGCTCTTATGGAATAGAAGGAATAGAGCCTGGAGGAACCCTGATCATAACCCATGTCGTGGATCTTTCACAAGCGGCACAAAAGACACCAGATAAAGCCAGTGAAGAAATAGTTCCTCCTACAATTACAGTATCTGATATTCAGTCCGTCGCCACCTCATCTATTGCAGGCGATCCAACCATTTGGGTGTTCTTGCCATCAGGGGAGATTGCACAAAGCGATGATCATGGCAAATCATGGTCAAAGATCTTTGAGCCTTTGGACACCGGCTGGGGTTACATCACCAGCGCCGGACCAGACGTACAGTTTACTAAATCAAAGCAGGGGTTATTTGTCAAATATGACGATATAGGCGCTTTCCCTAACCTCTGGTACGCCGAATCAACCACATGGCATGAAGTTTCGTTGCCAGAAGGATCTTCATCTGTTGCAGTTGCCCAAGACGGTAGTGGCCGAGTTATTGCTGTTGGAGCAAATCCTAAAGGGAAGGAAAACGCCTGGATACTGGAGTCTCCATATGGAGATTGGAGATCAATTACATGTGAAATAGACAACTGGACAGATATCTATCTGGTTGAATGGTTTCCCGAATATGGGATTGTTGGAATCAACAACGAGGACACCATATTGCACGCAGGTGAAAACTATCAGTGGGAAATAATGGGAACACATGGATCATTTTTGGTCCGTCCAGGTTTTTGGGTTGCAGCGGATGACAACATATATATCCATGGTGGCATGGATAAAGAATTCCGTTGGAACGGGGAAAGCTGGGATGTTTTTGAAAATAGCTTCTATGAAACCTTAGGCACGCTTCCTGGCGTAGCGGATTTTGGGACAGGACCTGGAAATAATGTATATCGATCAGAAGATGCAGGGATGACCTTAGACGTCGTCGATGTTCCTGATATGCCCGAAAGGGTCGCTGTCTTGGGGCTGGCTGTATCAGGCGATGATATTGTTTATCTGGTTACTGAAGCAGGATTTTACATGTCAAAAGATGCGGGGAATACCTGGGTGCTGCTTATACAAAATTGATCCTTTTGAAAAGAAAAAAGGGGCCGAAGGCCCTGTAAATCCCACCGGTCTTTGTGGAAGGTAGTTCACTCCCATGTAGAAGGTTGCCAGGGATTAATGACACGGATGTCTATATTGGAGAAGTCGGACATGTTTCGAGTAACCAGCGCATACCCCGTTTCAATGGCCGTGGCAGCAGTCCTGGAATTTTAGCGCCTGGTAGAAGAAAAGGTTGGATTTCTTTTGCAGCAAAAAGCGGCACTGCATCCTAAAATTAACGAGATTTAACGCAATTTAACGCGATCACAGGGGGTGGGAAGAAAAATGGTCCGAAAATTAACGCATTTTGTACACGGTTTAACGCATTTTATCGTTGATTAGAATGTTTCATAATGCTAAATTTGTAATAGAAATTGGTTCATCTATTTGAGGATCTCACACAAGGAGAGACCGCAACTGGCTGATAATCCAAACACAGCCCCTTTTTCAAAAACACCAAGGAAGCTACCGGTGAAAAAGTCTTACGTCGTTACACTGATCCTGGCAATCGCTCTTCTAAGTCCTGCGCCTGTTCGGGCTGATGGAATAGATAATCTATACAGCCAGAGCGCTGATATGGCAGAGGTTATCATTGCCGGGATCTCAATTGTATTCGGTGTCGGGTTCTTGATCAACCTCTCACGGGCCCAGCTGGCACGCGGCACTGGTGACCATTTGGGTTACTCCCGAGCGCTGCAGCAGGGAATCGGCATGGTAATCCTACTAGCTCTCTCTGCCAACACAGAGCTTATTGCAAAGGGTTTATATGCTATTGGATCAGGAATTGACGCCGACCCCGGGTCTTCTGCGCTCGTGACTGATATTTGGGAAGAACTGGCAAAGTTCTTTTCTGCAGCGATCCTCGGTGGGGCAGGGGTGTACACCACAGTTTCGGCCATCGGATCTGGATTAGCTGGCAATTTTTCCACAATCGTTGGATCGCCATCGGGTCTTTCCAGCACGATCTCTAATGGTATCGTCCTGGTCGGGGGCGGGATCTTGACCCTGATGTCGATCTTGATCGCAAACAGTGTCATTTCAATAATATTTTAGAAGTACAGTCGTAACATCCAGGTTAGGAGTAGAAGGAGCTAATTATGAACATCAACAAACATGCAAGAATCATCCTCTTGATCATACTGACAGTTTCTCTGGTTTTCCCTTCCACGGCTTTTGCTCGCGGGAATGGCGATGGCGGCGATACTGGAGAAGCGCTGACCGCACTTGAGGACACCTTCAAAGACCTGGGTGTTCTGGCCATCAAGTTCATGTACACATTGAGCTTCATCGTTGTCCTCGTCGGCGGAGTAAAGAATGGGTTTGCGATCAACCTGGCCCAGCAAATGGGGGTGGCCGGCATGGCTTCCCGCCAAACATGGAACCTTGTCATGGGCATCCTCATGTTCGTGCTATTCCTGGCTACACTGCCTCTTCTCAATATGGTGATCGACAATGTATCCCACCTGGTCCCTCAGAATATAGATATCCGTACCCCTAATTGGTAGGCAAGTTCATTTTTTCCTTGCTCAATGGGAAGCAAAATGAAGAAATATAAATTTCTGAACATACTCGCAATAGCACTATTGACCGCAGGGTTGTTGGCTGCTGTTGTTTATGACGTCAGCGCTTCTCCTGGCGCAGGCCCTTATGAACCGCCAAATGAAACACCAGCACCACCAAAGCCTCCTAGTGATGGAGATGGCGAGGGCGACGCCGGGGATGCCGGAGACTCATCTGATACAAAGAAAGAGGGTGGGGTAGTCACCTGGATCAAGAAAATTGTTTTTGATTCATCAACGATGAAAGATGCGATTGTCACTGCGATCAATTTCATCTTCTACGGCGGAACAGTCAGCCTGACAGCTGAGTCAAACCCTTTGTATATATTAGGAAAAGATATTTCAGAACTTGTCTTTCATTCCACTGAATTGAAGGATATTCGCAAAACGTCCTGGATCCAACTCAGGAACGTCGCGTTCGCTTTGCTCCCGCTTATTGCTGCTTTAACTATTTGGGCGTCAATGAAAGAAGGCCTATATTCCGTAACAGGTTACGCAAACACTTTTGAAGCTATCGCTGAGTTCTTTGTTTCCATTGGGTTGGCACTAGCCTCGTATTGGTTGATGGAACAATCTATCAACCTGGTCAAGATCTTGTCTACGGCCATCTCTGACTCGATGGGCACGAATATTACAATGGACGTTTGGCAAGGGATGCTGCATAAGAATACTTTTCTGCTTACATCGGGGGCAGGCACAGGTATTATGTCCATGGTATTGAGCATTATCTCCTTCTGTGTAGCGTTGGCCTATATTTTTTCTGTCGTTTTTGCATTCCTGGCACGTGAAGTGGTTATCTTATTAACGGTTGCGTTGGCGCCCCTTATGATTATTCTGGGGACCGTCCGTCCTCTGGCGTGGCTCAGATCACTATGGGCCAAGGCATTCATAGTTTTCCTTTTATTGCTTCCTGTCAATGTGCTAGTTATGGGCATCTCTTTTAAATTGTGGGCATCTGTCGCTGATATATCAACTCAAAAAGCAGCGACTTTCCTCCAGTTAGCTATTATGATTGGCGTTTTGAGCGTTCTTGTTGCCTTGAACGGAACTGTGGGAAAAATGGTTTTCGGAGCCGCAGTGGAAGCAACTAAGAAAATTGGTACGTCAGTCTTGTCTGCAGGGGCGTTCGTGGCCACAGGCATCGCCACAGGAGGTTTGAGCGCTGCTGGTACTGCCGCTGGGGGAACTGCAGCTACTACTGGGGGAACTTTAGCTCCAACAACCGGTAGTGGAGGGGGGCTTGGTGTAACTGCAGGTAGTTTATCCGGTGCCGGCGCTGTCACCAATACAAGTAAGTTGAACGCCACGATCGGAAGCATTCTGAGCTCTTCTAGAAACCCCATAGCCAGATCCGCCGGTCAGGGAATGAGGGCGGGGAGCGCGCTTAAGGACCATAGGACCCAGAAAGCTCTATCTTCTCCAAGTCTCCCATATCAATCCGCCCCACTCAACCTCGACGGAAAGTCAATGCCGGGACGTGAAAAGGCTTTCAACGATGTAACAGATATGTTCGCAACAGAAAAGCAGCGCATGTCACTTGGCGGGAAGGAATACGACGTTTTGGAAGCCGAGACCAAGATTGGAATGGATACAGCCGAATCCACCCTCGTTGCCGTAAGGAACGCAGGCGGTTCAGAGGTAGATTACATCCGCGAAAAAGGACACTTACATGCAGGTAATTCTTCTGTTACTGAGGCTTTTCGGGATTATTATCGTGCAGAAGGAAGCACTTTTGCCTTAGGTGATAAAAGCAAGTTCAAGGCCCATGATATCAGCAAAAATTATCCCAACAGCCAACGGTGGCATCACCGTGATTTTGCAGTAGGGCACATGATCGTGCAAGGAGAACAACGACACATGATGGCTGAAGGAGGCAAAGCATTAGAAGGTACTCCAGATCTCGTAAGGCGTACCTCTCTCGCAGTAGCCTCCAGGCGCCTGACAGGTGCGAGCTCTTATGACGATATTATGCAAAGTGCTGCCCAGAACGGAAACCTGAATAATTGGATCAATGATACTTTAGGACAAAGCAAATGACAGAACATCAGGTACCCCCTTATTTTGATCTTGAAAACAGTAGTGTTGTATCCCTGGTTGGCGTAGGTATGCGGGAGATCCTCATTGTAGGAAGTGGATTGGTGTTAGGCATTATTGCCGGCGTCGCAATACCCGCGGGTTGGCCAGTAAAAATCGCGATCGGCACACTGGCTGCCGGTTTTGGATACTGGCTAGCTATTGCCAGGGAACCAGGAAGTGGTCGGAAATTTGAAGACATATTCAAAGATATGCTGCGGTTCCGCAGAAGGCCGAGAGTTTATCAAAGAGATTATGTTCCCGGTCCAGAAGAAGGGGATATGTTTTCAGCACAGGATCTGTATGAAAGCCAAGTCCCGGATTCTGCTGCTGACTGGGCGGTTGCTCAGCTGCCTGACTACGGGACTCTGCCGGCAACTACAGATTGGTTCAAGATCCGGTCTATGCCCCTCACGATAGGGGGAATACTGAACGTTCTTGGCCTGGCTCTTGCGGCCGGAATATTGACCTGGGTATGGTTAGGCGGACTGAAGACATTACTGGCAAGCATTTCAGGCTTTTAGGATTATTTTATGAATAGAGTATTTAGCAGAAACCAGCAGGAGGGTAGGGCGCAGAAGGGAAGTTCTTTTGAAACCCCCTCAGGTGATACACTGGGATTAGTCCCTGTCTCCAGGGTTCTTCCTGACATGGTGATTACAAAGACCGGGGCGTATGTAAAGATGTTTGAGCTTCCCCCTATTCCTCCTGATATGGAGAGAGAGAGCAGCGGAGCTTTTCAGCAGAAGTTTGCAAACATCTTGGCCTGCCTTCCTCCAAGGATCAAATTCCAGTTAACTATACTTCCTGCTCCTATCGATCCTTCTCCGGACCTGGAACACTTTTACCAGCTGCAGCAACATTGGTCCAGTCAGCCGGAGAGCGACCACTTTGGCGCAGGATATCTCAACAATGCAGGCCTCGAGCACGCGGCTAGATCCTACATGGCGTTGATCACCAACTGGTTTGGCAGCATAACGCCAATCAGTTCCCGAATGATCATTTCAATATCCTACGTGCCTTTTATTCAGCAGAGCAAGGGGTTCTTTGGCCTGGGGCGGACCAGCGGAACCAATGGATCTGCTCTTGAAATGCATGCAGGAAAAGCAAGAGAGCATTTTGCTGAACAGGGCGGCTTGCTGCAGCAAGCATTTATCAACCAGGGCCTGGATCTTATTCCTCTTTCCGGCCCAGAAATGGCTCAGGCTGTCTGGAGAGTGCTTCATCCAACCACAGCGGGGGCACACGAAACAAGCGCTGAAGCAGCCCTCCAGAATATTCTGGAGCAGGGCAGGGGGGGACAAGTTTATTCTTATCCTGATTACCAGGCTTTTTCGCCAGATCTTGACCCAGTTCAGGTTATTGAAACCCTAGCCCCTGATAATGTCCGGGAGGAACCGGAACTCCTATATATAGACGGGGTCTATCTGCGCGGGTATTCGATCATTGACTATAACCCGGGATCTGTAGTTCACCTGCGCCAGTTGGAAAGTCTGCCTGGAGGGTTTTTTGGGTCGCTTTTCATTGAAATTGAGGATCCCGCTCAAGTTGCGGGGAAGCTTCGCAGCAAGGAAACCTCTCTAAAAGGGCTTTCGCATCTCAGACAGTCCAAAGGCATCATTTCTAATTACACCAAGGACCAGGAAGTCGGAGAAGTAGAAAAAACCCGGGCCATGATGGAGATGGGCCTCGAGAACCCGATTACGATCCGGTTTTATATTATGGTGGCCGCTCCGGATCCACAAGAACTTCAAAACAGATCCCGTATGCTTGAAAACATACTTACCACCCTGGGTGTCAAGTTTTTTGCCACCACGCATAACCAGCTGCCGACATGGAAAACCATCATGCCCCTTACTTATATGGCATTCCAGCAGAGGAAGCGAAACATGACTCCTGGGTCTCTCCAGTCGTTCTTCTGGCATCCTAAAGGCCGCTTGTTTGAAGAAAATGGTCGCTATATGGGATTTGACATCAACAGCGGTACTCCTCTCTTCTATGACCCTCTTGGACCAGCAAAAGATCGGTCTCCTACGATTCTATCCATAGGCAAGACCGGGGCAGGGAAGAGCGTTTGGCTGCGCTCGAACATGTTGATCGGTCTGATGAAAGGAAACACTGTCTTTGCTGTTGACCTTGAGGGGGAAATGCGTGAATTTGTAAGGGCATACGGAGGCCGCTACGTCACCATAGGAACTGGGGACAGCGATCGTCTCAACGTGATGGATGTTCACCCAGGCGAAGAGGAGCCGCTTGTTGCCGGCATTGAACAGCTGGTTGTTTTTGTTTCCACGGTTTTGCAGAGACAGATCACTCACGGCGAGGAATGGAATCTTTTATCTGAGGCTTATGAAGAGGCTGTAAAGGGACGTGCCGGCGGTCTGGATCCCGAAACTTGGTCTCGGATCAATTCTCCTGTACTGCGCGACATAACAGATATCCTGGAACACATGGGAGAAACAGGGCGCTCATTAGCAGCCGGACTAAAGCCATATGCAACTGGCGTTTACTCTCAATTTTTTGGCTCTCAATCCACTCTAGATATTGTTGATGAGCGGCTGGTAGTGTTTGGCCTGAGCGATGTGCGATCTTCGTCATCTGCTGAGGTCCGGCTGAGCGCTTATCTCTGGCAGGTGATGAGCATCATCTGGTCTGAAACCGTGCGCCGTCACAGGGAAGATCCAAACCATGTAACAGATGTGTTCCTTGATGAGGTCTGGGCTTTGCTTCGCGCCCCCGGTGGTGGAGACGCGATCGAAAACATGGCCAGGCGATATCGTAAACGGAACGGTGTGCTCTGGATGGCAACCCAGGAAGTTGATGAATTCCTGCATTCCCAGGTTGGCCAGAGGATATTGAAGGTTGTGGGCGTTACAGCCCTTATGTCACAAACAGAATATGCTGCAGGCGAGCTTCAGAGGCTCCTTCGTCTGTCAGATCTTATCAGGAATTTACTCGTGGAGCTCCCGACAGGCAAGCTGGTTTTGAAGCTGCCCCAGGGTACCAAGATCGTCAGGACGTTAATTCCAGAAGATATTAGCGGAGTTTTGTAGTTTCAGAAGGAGAATTAGCAATGAGGATCATAGCGGGGGAATTTTACGATATCCAGGAATTATGGGTTGGAACCAGGGAGGAAATATGGTTATCGAAACTACCAGCAGAATAATAGCAGTATTTGAAGAGAGCCAGGAGACGGAACGTGAAGCTGTACAGGTCTCATATTCCAGAATGGCAGATAAGGAAAACGTGAAAAGGGATTTGGCCAGGCTCGATCTAGTAGCCCAAGCGCTGGTAAATCGTATCCTTGATATGGTAGAAGCCCGGGAGAATAGCCCTCATTAGGGACATGCAATGATCAAAGGCGGCAAGTTATTAATGGGTTGCGTGGTAGGCGCGGTGGCCATTATCGTTGGCTTCACCATTGTTTTCACCGTGTTTGTGGAGATTGCCAGGCATCAGATACCTTTCGGAAAGGATAAAGTGGAAGAGTGGATGATGGGCACTCCTCAGCCAGTGGGCAGCGAATTCTCGGATAACGGCTACGTCAATGCCGGCGTTGGTGTCGGTTGGAAAGACTACTCACACCCCGACGATCTATCGGAGCCGCATGGAGTCCCTTTTGATTTCAAGGCCAAATTAGGGTGTGAGTTTCAAGATCCTAATTATCGCAAACATACCGGCGTTGATTTTCCTGAGCCTATTGGGACACCCGTCTATGCGACCATGGCCGGCCTGGTGGTGTACGCAAGCACAAATGGCCCCTGGGGAAACCTGGTCGTTGTAGAAAACAATGGATACCAGACCTGGTATGCACACTTGAGTAGTTTTGCTGTTAGTAAGGACCAGGTGATCTCGCACGGCCAAACGATCGGAGCTGTTGGGAATAACGGCAATTCCACTGGACCCCACCTTCATTACGGGGTCAAAAAGCAGTCTGGAGCTGGCGCAGTGTGGATGGATCCTGAAGGATTCTTTAATCGCTCGAATACAAAAGAATGGCCATGTAATTAACTATGAATACTCCTTATTTAGTTTGTCCGTGCAATAACATATTCTCTCTGGAGGAAGGCGTCCAAAACGGCATGATCTGTCCGGTTTGTGATGGGATGATGTCTCTTGTAGATACTGATCAGTTAGCACAAGAAGTGCAGCAGAATGATCCCCGGGATATCCAATCTGCACAGATATCACCACCAAGTAAAAATCCAGGCCTTGTGGCTCTTATCACTCTGCCATCCCGGAACGTAGTAGATGCAGAGGGAGTCGCGGACCTGATCCGGAGTTTTCAACTTCCCATCGGTCTGGAGATTTTTGGCCATGGAGACCACCGTTATTTCTTGATCAGAGGAACCAGGTCTGTCCTGGAATTTACGGCCAGCCGGCTGGAATCTGTCTACCCAAAAATGATCGTCCGTATCACCGAGGAAGATCCTGTTGTTGCATTACTACACAGGAGTGACATCAGGGCCGTGGAGCTCCCGTTCTGTCTCCAGAAACCTGAATGGCTGCCTGTCAAGACCTGGCAAACTTTCACCAACGGAAGAGATCCTATGGTGAGCCTTTTATCTGCGTTTTCTGGGCTTGGCGAAGACGAAGGTATATGGTTCCAGCTTTACCTCCACAGCGGCGGTTCGCCTGAATGGGAGACCCAGGTACAAAGACGCCTGAAGGTAGAAGCTCAGCGGGGATATTTAGTAGACGAAAGCGCCACTATGGTGAGTTCGCCTGTTCAGGTACGCCAACCCGATAATATCAATTTCGGGGTTGTTGCCTCTGTAGTTGTCGGGCTGTTGGGGCTGGGATCAGCACTGTACCAATACACCTTCGGTAGCCAAATCCTGGCTTCAATTCTTGCGATCGTATCGGTGATTGGCTCTCTTTTCATTCTCAAATGGCTGGGAGTCCCCAAGGAAGACGAATGGGACCAAACAGATCTGCAACTGGTACGGGAAAAGATGGTTGATAGTCATAAATTAGTCAGGGTTTCCTTAAGGGCTGCCGCTATCAGCCAGGACGATAAGCGCGCCTTGCTAATACTGCAGCAGTTTACTGCCATGCTGGACCAGTACAGCATAAGCGGAGGGAACTCTTTTGCTGCCTTCCATTATTCCAGGCCCTTCAACATAGCTCTGGTACCTGGCTCGGGCTACGAGCAAGAACCGCTTCCTTGTGTCTGGCTCAGCCCAAGCGAGATCAGCGGTGTATGGCATCCACCGCTGATTGATAAAAGGACCAGCTTGGACACCTTTCCTGTGAACTCAATTGCGTATCGCGCTCCATCGCCAGACGACACCCATGGCCTGGCGCCAATTGGCTCAGCCCGACAGCCGGGCGGGGGAGAGTTCGACGTGAGTCTCAACGCACAAGCGTTGCGGCGAGGAATCACCATGGTTGGTAAGCCTGGCATGGGTAAATCTATCCTGATGGAGCATATCATCAAGATAAGTGCTGAAGAAGATCCGGAACAGCCAGCTGTTATTGTTATAGATCCTCATGGAGATCTTGCTGAAAGGCTTTTGGGCGTCCTTTCTCCGGATGTTGTAAGGGATAGAGTCTACTATCTTGATGTGGCCGCAAAAGATTACATCATGACCTATAACCCCCTGGACCCCACCCAGAAAGGGCTTGATCCTCAAGCTATTGCCCAGATCTTCATGGACATTGGCCAGGCTTTATTTGGTAAATACTGGGGACCCAGGATGCAGATCCCCTATAAGCGGACCATCTTGACTGTGGCCATGGCTAATAAAAAACGTGGCCCTGGAAAAATGTTTGGACCTAACTTGATCACGCCTTTCTTGATGGCAGATAATGAGTTATGGGCAGAATTCATCAAGCAAGAGATTGGCGAAGACGAGGATATGACCGAAGTTCTGAATATGTACTACCAGGGTCAGTTGGCAAACATCAACCGCCATCTGAAACAGCAGGTCATCATGCCGGTCCTTTCCAAGTCTGATCGTTTTGCAGAAGAGCCGGCCAACAGCCTATACAATGCTCCCAAATCTGATCTTGATCTCTGGGAAGTGATCGAGAACCGCAAGATCTTGATCATAAACACCCGATCCGGGATTATCGGTGAGGATATGGCTGCCTTCACTGGCGCTCTCTTCATCAATGCTGTTGTGAAGATTGTTATGCAGCAGGTCGCCAACCGCTCAAGGGATCGGATCCCGATCACATTTGTAGTTGATGAAATGCAGACAATAGCAGGCGTGCAGTGGGATACTCTCCTGGGGCAGATGAGAAAGCATGGATTCAATCTGGTCATCGGAACTCAGTCCCTGGCCAGTATTCGGGAAAACTTAGGTGCCAACATGCCAGGTATTATCCTGGGCGGTTCCCATACTTTGTTCTCTTTCCGCATCAACGGCGAGGATGCGGAAAAATTATCTTCCGAAGAGTTCCGGACCGACGAGGGCGGCGTGGATCCTACCACTCTTACTCAACTTCCCCCTTATCATGTGTGGGCGTCTATGGTTGGAGATAACGGGAAGAAGATCCCGGCTTTCTCAATGCGGGTAAAGCCTCCTTGCCAGGTGGATGACAACCAGGTTCAGGAAGCCCTGGACGCACGTGCTCATTACAGCACTCCGTTTAGCACTGCGTCTAAACAAGGCCTTGCTTCTCTGACTTATATCAGAGATCATTTTGGGAAGCTAATGAGTGAGGGCGGCGGTAAACCTACAGCTCCTTCTGTAAAGTCTTTTAACTCTCCTGCCTCCAGCCCTCCTAGTAAGTCTGTCGGCCAGATCCAATCAGACGGCGAGATATTCATGTCGGCTTTATTAGATAACGACGATGTCAACGAGGACAAGGATATATATATACAAGAAGAGCTGCATCTGGGTATTTCAGAGAACCTCGCTGTTAAGAAACTTTCTACCAGGCTAAACCAGGTAGGCAAAAAGGGCACTACATCAGAAGACGAATTTCTCTTTGACTATTCCGATGAAAATGAGGAGGGTGGGGATGAATAGTCGTTCATCTGAAGATAACCTCCTTCTTGAGTTTTTGTATAGATACCCCTGGTCTAGCCGGCAGATATTGATTGCTGTTTTTGGTCCATCTTTTGAGAATCTTGTAAAAAGGAATCAGGTCCGCGTTGAACATGTACCAGGAGTAGGGGAATGCTGGGGAATGAAGCAGGAAAAATTAAGCTCTATTCCCGGTCTTCGGCGCCGCGAGATGGCCAAGGACCACATAATCAAGGTTCTGGGAAATGACGCTCTATGGGTAGGGGGGGCACCTGGTCCGTGGGGATCTGATCTGCTATTTTTCCGGCAGCGTGAAAACCGCTGGACTCGTGTTTGGGTTGATATGGGGGAGATCAGCGTTGAAGCTTCACCTTTTGTAATTATGGATCCAGCGCTGCTATCCCAAAACGTTTATACGCTGATCCTTTCAACATCATACGACAGGGCCGCTATGATCAAAGTCCAGCTGCTTGCCCTGAAGAAGTCAGCTCGGCGTCGAGTATCTATCTTCTGCTCTACTGAGGGCAAACCTTTCCCCGCTGAGCTTTCCTATCATAACCCGGCAGAGCAGGGGGAGCGGAATCCTCTAAGCTTGCAAGATTTTGAAGAGGCTTTATCTAAATCATGCGCAAAAAGGCTCGAAAATGTCCGAAGCGATCAAAATATTGGCAAACTTTTCCTGGAGCTGGCGCGGCCAGATTTCAAGATCCTCAACTATGTTGGCAACAACCCGATATTTTTGGCTTCTGATATCGCCTTCCTTCTTTCTTCTTCGGCCACAGGCTCTCCCGCTCTGGCCGATCGCGGAAAAATATTGAACAGCGTGTCAGGGCGCCTTGCTTTCCTGGAGAAGAAAGGACTGATAGAATCCGCGCCTTCTCCACCTCAAGGAATAAAGCTGTCCTCGAAGGGATTGGAGGTCCTGTCCAAATACTGGGGAGTTGACAGAGAAAGCCTGCGCCGTTTTCATGCTTGGCCCCAAAAGAAAACAAAAGACGGGGACACTACATTTTCTGAAAAGCCTTTATCTTTTATCAAGTCCCACACTCAGCTTGTTCAGCTCTTTGCCCTTGGCCTTGTTGACAGTTCTTTACGTGTTCTCCAGGAACATGGAGGCGCTGATGTTTTCCTTGAGGCGATTGTGGGCAAGAGGATATCTTATAAGGATCTTTCAAGTGGTGAGTTCGCCTGGGTGATCCCTGACGCAGCGATAAATATTTCGTTCTGGTACAAGGTCTGGCAAAACGGGCATGTTTATGAGCCCAAGATCATCTACTCCTCGTCAGATTTGCTGGTGGAGATCGACCGTTCTTCTATTCCATATTCACGGCTATCAACCAGGTGTGAGAAATATGGCCGGATTTGGAGATCTCTATCCGGAAGCCCGGTTCAGATCTGGGTTATCGACGGATCTCCATGGCGGGAAAAAGAGCTTTTAGAAATGCTGGCAGATCACGGCATTGATGGCTGGACGGTATTGCTCGATAGGCTGCTCCTCGATAAAAATGATCCCTGGTGGAATCGCCATTCCCACAAACCAGGTGTGCTCCCATATGAAAAACATGGCGGCATGGCCCCACTTCGCAAGATATGGAGAAACACGCAAGACTACAAATACCATGAATTTTTGGGCCAGTCTCCTTGGAAAAAGGAAATGTCCCAAACAAAAGAACCTATATCAGTGCTCAGAAGCTATTAATTGATGGAAAAGGGGTAGAAATATGCTAATTTTAAGGAAGCTTTTTATGAAGTATGTAATAATAAGTATCAACTAAATAGATGGCCCCCTTGGAAACTTAGACATTAAAAGCGAAAGCCCCCGGGGGGGCTCACAAAGTGAGAGTTGGCGCTCTCGCTGGTCTTTGCTTAGTTAAAATATTAGCAGAGTTTGTCCAGCGTGTCAAGAGCCTATACCAACCTCACGAAATGGTTAGCATAATTTATTTTTAATGAGGTTCGGTTTTAGGTGAGCAGTAGCAAACAAAGCAGCATCACATCGATCAAAGACCTGAATGGCAATCAGTCCTGGGACGCATTATTAAAGGACCTGTATTCAGCGTCTCTGGGCATCCCTGATGATTGGTCACAGGAAACGTCTGCCCAATGGAGCTCTGATCAACAAAGCTTGATCGTTACTGTTCCTTCTTCTGCTGATGATGAATGGATCAACAGGAGACTCCTGCCTATCGCTAATATCCTCTTCCAAGAAAAGCATGATAAGAAGAGGCTTGTTATACAGAAGAAAGGGGAGGGGGAGAAGAACGAACTACTGGTCAAGGTCCACAAAGACGCCTACGAATATGTAGTGCGACCGCGCAAAATGATCCCGGTTCCTTTCTATCTTCTCCACCATTGGTTGCCAGTGTTGGGAGCCGCGCCTTTATGGGTTGTCATCGCAATGATTCAGCAGTCCTTTGTAAATACGGTAAATAAGGAAAAGGACAGAAGTGTTTCCAAGAGAATCTCTACCCGGGAGCTTTCCTACTGGGCGCCTCTTTCTTACAGACAAATATCCAGATACATCAACAAGGAGGATTTTTCTGGTTGGTTCTACACTAAAGAAAAAGAGGGTTACCAGGACGTTCCCCCTGAATACAAAGTATGGAGCCAGCTTCCGATCTCTCCTCATCACCTGGCATGGATCGACAACTATTGCAGAGACTTCAAAATGGGAGGGTCTGCTGTTTCGTTGCTCGAGGATCTTTTAGATAAGACCGGAGATATTCGGCGAGTGAAGTTCGGCGATATTGATATCCCGGATTCCTTCGCTTCTCAAAGAATCTCTGTCCTTGACACTGTATTGGGTCACTATCCAGGAAAGCAGGACCAGATTGTTTATGATCTTGCGACCCAATTAGAACACCAGGTTGTGCGGCCTAATTTGTTCATCTCTATCCCTCACTATTTCTTTGAAAATTATGGTGGTGTTTTGAAACCAAATGAGGCAGCTCTTGTCTGGTATCTACGGTCTTTGTACAAAGATGACGATAGTGATTCATTCTCGTTTAGCGGTTATTCTCAACTTTGCTCATCTCTCGGTTGTTCCTCAATGACAGTAAGGCGGCTGCTGGCATCGTGCGCTCCTGCTGACGATGAGTCGGTTTCCTCTTCGTGGAATTACTCTTTTGTTGATGATCCTGTGCTTCGCAACTGGATATCTGTGCAACTCATTTCTCACAACAACAATGGGGCGTCTGATAAATATACTATTAGGGTCCGCGCTACTGAGCCTATTCACCAGGATGATAATGATACTTACTCCCAGATGGTTGAAGATCTTCTTTCTATTGCTCATGATAAAGATGAGAACTCCCAACCTTCTCAAAGTGTCCCACCAGATAAAGAGGTCACTGATTCCCAACTTTCTCAAAATGTCCCACCAAACGAAGATATTCCAACTCGTCAACCTTCCCAAAGTGTCCCACCAGGTAAAGAAGGCACTGATTCCCAACCTTCTCAAAATGTCCCACAACCTTTACAAGAAGGCACACCACCTTCTCATAATGACACGCTACCTTCACAAAACATCACACCAAACCTTAACAATACGTCACACTTAAAAAGCTCTATTAAAGAGTCTTTAAATACCCCTTTAATTGAATCTTTAATACCACCACTACCTTCTACTGCTAATCAAGCTGCACAAAACGTATCTAAGGTGGTTGGAGTAGGTGAAATTAATTTAGATAAACTATTAGGATTTGGAAGTTACAAACACAACGAAAAGAAAAATCTTGTAGAGTTAATTAGTAAGAACCAGGAAGTCTTCTTGGCCTGGATCATACGTAATCACATCACCGATGCAAAATTCCCAGTCAGATTGGCCGTGAAAAATGTACAGGAAGGAAATGAAACAGAAAATCATTACCTGGAGCTTGCGAGGTTAGGGTGGGGGATGGTAGCGGAATTAGTCCGGGTAAGTGAGCATATACAAGATGATGGACGAGGCAATATACGTCTTTTTTTCTATGAAAATGATGATGAATTGGAATATGGTTATTTGAAAGAGTTTTTCAGAGAGATATCAAATCCAGCCAAAAAGGAAATCGAGAAATTAGGGGAAACAAGTTTTGCTGAGATGGTTGAGAATGTGCTGGGGGATGGAAAATAATAAGGATATTTATGGGAAAAGATATACAGGTTTTCATTGATGGAAGAATGGTGGCCGATGAGATCATCTTTGCAGACACACCTCAGCTCAGAAAGAGAGGAGTTTTAGGGAAGAAAGACCTGAAAAAAGAAGAGGGAGTATTACTGGAGATGAAGGATCGGTGGGGATTATCAT
>Ga0208279_1000436_pt1 | contig 34257 bp, 50 predicted proteins | sample AntAceMetag02UKM_FD_184766 | JGI IMG/M metagenome (GOLD analysis project Ga0208279, IMG submission 184766) | Saline lake microbial communities from Ace Lake, Antarctica - Antarctic Ace Lake Metagenome 02UKM (SPAdes) (version 2) | ecosystem: Environmental > Aquatic > Non-marine Saline and... | reverse complement strand
TATTGAACCACCTGCAATAACTGAAGATAATGAAGTAGCAGTATTTAATCAAGATACTAAACTATGGGAAGTGACAGTTAGTTATGTAGGTCAAATGATATATAATATAGAAACAAAAGAACCACTAGTTGTTGAAGACTATGGAGAGATTCCTGAAGGTTATACATTATTAGTACCAGAAGAAACTGATAGTTGGGATTCCACTTCTGAAATATGGGTTACAAATATTGATTCATTAATTCATTCACGAAATAGAGAAGTTGATACTATTCGTAGTGAAAAATTATATGTAGATATACCATATTATTTTGATGATTCAACAGCAGTAGCAACAATTCAATATAGAGATGATAAAGATTCATTTGTAATAAATTCTATTTTTAGTTTAGCGATAAAGTATTTGAATGATGGTAATGATACTGCCGAGATGATATATAGAGATAAAGAAAATATATTACATCTTTCAGATCCTCAAGAAATAAGTGATATGGGCGAATATGTAATGGGATTAAAACAATTAACATATTCAAAAAGTTGGGCACATAAAGATAATTTAACTGCTATTGCAGATAACGATTCGCTTACCGATGAAGAAAAAGCAACTCAAATTCAAAATTATGATATATCAACCAATTGGTAGGATTTAACATATGTCTTCTAAAATACAAATAGTTGGAAAAATCGATACTCGTAATGGATTAGAATATCCTGTCTTAGATGAATCTGATGTGACTGGTGGGTATAAATCTGTTGCAGATTCAACTGAAAGAAATGACATACCTGCATCACGAAGAAAAGAAGGGATGTTAGTTAAAGAAACAAATACATCAAAATTTTATACTTTAACTGGAGGAATAACTGATACTTACTGGATTCAAGTTGAATTCGGAGGCGGATCAAGTCTTAATTATGTTATAAAGAATACTGATTATACAGCTGCTGCTTATGATTATATTATAGTAGATAGTACTTCTGCAATTAGCTCTACTGAATTGATAATTACCTCGCCACCAACACCATCAACAGGCGATCTTTTTTATATACTTGATATGTCGATGTTATTTTCTACATATACTGTAACTCTAGCAAGAAACAGTTCAAATATAAATAGTCAAGCAGAGGATATGATTTTAGATATTGATGGTGAAGAATATAAATTTATTTATACGAATGCAACGTATGGTTGGAGACTTGTATAATGGCAATAAAAGCAAGTAAAGAAAAAGGCATAAATGTAAAAGTGTTTGACAAGGATACTATACCAAATGGACTACCTGAGAATTGGGTTGGTTTCAATTCAAGTAGTGACCAATTTAAATGTGCGGATAATGATGGTGATACTAGAGGATCAACTGCATTGGTAGATCCTTCTGCATTTGGAAATTGGGTTGAGATATTTAGTGGTGATTATAATGCAGATTCTATTGATGAAGATATAACAATTTCTTCTGATAGTGAACAATTAAGAATAATAGTTGAAGGTGTTTCCATTTCCGAAAATATTAGAATGACATATAATAATGATACTGGTTCTAATTATCGAAGATCATTAATCTCACAGACTGGAACTACAATCAGTTCATATGGCAATACAACTGTTAATTATATATTAGTTGGAATTTCTAGTTCAAGTCAATATTCTGAAAATTTATGTACTTTAAAACTTGGTACACACAGATTTATTCAGAGACGAACATCACGTTATATTTCGAGTAGTAGTACCTCAAATATGTATTTTTATTCTCATAGATGGACTAATCAGACATCTACAATCAATTCTATACAATTGTCTAATAATAGTGGTTCATATACAGGTATTGTTAAAGTTTTCAAATGGCAAGATATTAAACCTGTTCAATTGCATTCATATGAGTTAGTAAAAGAATATGATTTATCTGTTGTAAATCCTAATGGTACATCCTTCGATTGGGATCCTAATGATGAGAGTATGCATATTGAATGGCAGATGAAAAAGACTCAAGGGAATATAGGCGTTCGACCGAATGGTGATGACGGTTCAAATTACAGACGTGCATTAATACATACGAATTCAGCAGTTGTTACAGGTGATTATGGTCTTGACTCATACTTTAGATTAACTCAAGCATGTTCACATACAGCAGGAACAGCAGATTTTCAATTAAAAGAAATTGGTTATAATATTCGTTCATGTGAGTCTCATCATACATTTTATAGTGATGCGTATACAGATCGTGTATTAGAGATAGTATCATCTAGATGGTTAAATAGTGCAGATTTAATTACTAGTTTTGAATGGTATGTAGATGGTGCACCAACTTCAGGATATATACGTGTATATCGTATGGCAACAACTCATTTAATTTGTACTCAACCTGGTTTGAATACATTATGGTCTAAATCAGTTGATGCAGATACAATTGAAGTACAATCAGGGGATGTTGAAATTAATGGTATTGTTCATAATGTTGCAACAGCAAAAGAAGTTACACTATCTGGTAATTTAAGAACTACTGAATCTGAAACAGCAAGTACATATTATTATTTATATGCAATCAAATCTGATGCAAGAGTTCCTACATATAAATTCTCAACAAGTAAACCAACATTGAATAGGTTTGGTCAGACAGTTGATTTTGATGAAACTGTTGGCGAAAATCCTTTGTATCATCCTATTGAAGGAACTACATGGAGATATATAGGTCAGGTATATAACGATGCATCTAGTAACATATTATCATTTTCAAAATGTAAACCTGGATATTGGGAAAGTACATGGAATGCAATACCTGCAGGTACATATAATGTAATTCCGCATGGATTATCAACCATACCAATAACATGTGATTATATGTGTAGTTCATCTTCAATCGGGTCGGATCCTCAGATATCTAGCGAGTTATTTTATTATGGAAATTATTATGGAGTTAGTGTAAATAGAAAATTACCATCAACAACATCATCAATAAATACATATTTTTCAGCGGAAGGTATTTGGTATGATGGGGGTGTGTGGCAAACAACAGGTTATTATAAATTAACTGTAAAAACAAATTAAACGGGAGTAAAATATAATGATGATTTATTATGTAGCAAATAATACAGTTGAATATTCAAGTGGGGTATATCCTGTTTTGTCAGCATTGTTACCTCATCAGAATATAACTCAAGAGACATTAGAAGGTCAATACGATTACGTTGTTGCAACTGATACTCTATCACAATCTATTGCAGGATATCCAAATAAATTAGTGATTGATACTACAGCAGAAGTATCTGTAACTGTTCGTGAAAAAAATGAATTAGAATATACTGCAGATGCAATGATTAGTAAAATATCGGAATTGAAAACTTATTCTTATGAATTAATAACTTCAGTTGCAGATGAGGATAAACAACGTTCTCTTTCATTAATATACCCTTCAATGTCAGCACCACAAATAATTGACTATGATATATATCAAGCATGGCATTCAGATGTATTATCTGTATACTTTGCAACCAAAACATTAATTATTGCATGTACATCAAGAACAGAATTAGACAACATTGTTTTTGATACTGAATTCTCTACAGAAATATCGGGAAAACCAGATATATCATTATCTACCTTTGTGTAAACTAGAACAAATTTAAAAGAAATCAATCCACTCTATTTTGGTTGGAGGATAGATAATGAGCACAAAAGTTATTAGAAAATGGATTCAAACACAGTGGTCTGAAGATGGTGCTTTAAGAGCTGTCGATGTTCCTTATTCCGAAGCAAAATCAGTCAAAAGAAGAATTGATGATATAAAGGATGCTACAGATAGTTCTATTCGTGTTGAAGAACTTACAGTTGCTCCTTCTACTGAAGATGGGTTTGGAAAACTATGGGTCAATAATGATGAAATGTATTTTCTTGATGAATACGGAAATCAAATTCAATTAACTGACAATGGCAGAATCAAAAGTGTCACAACCACTAAAGTTGAAAATGTTACTGAATACTTTATATTATCAGCAAGTGACATCGCAAACAAATATGTAAAATTACTTAAGAAACCTACTCCATTCAATGCAACAGAATTAAGTATTTTGGGTGGACAGACTCGTAGATACTCAGTAGACTATGCTGTATATGAATTAGGCGATGAATTTAATATTACATGGAATGCTGATTCTACAAATGCAGCAATATCAGTTGGTCTTGTTTCAACATTGTTAGAAGGTGATGTTCTCAAAGTTAATTATCTTTCAAATGAACAAGAACAGTTAGATACTGTTGAAAAACGTGTTGAAGATTTTAATCTTGCTTCAAATGATATAGCAAATGCATATGTGACATTGGCAAATGAAACAGATGCACCCGAATCTGTTGTATTATATATATCCGTAGGTGGTGTATATGTACAATATGGATTAGACTTTGTTTGTAAACAGAGTCCAACAGGCGAATATACAATTGTTTCTTGGTCTTCTTTAGATACTACTACAGGTCTTCAAGGAATTTTATCAGTAGCAGATAATATAAAAGTAACATATACTCTTGCAGATAAAACTCAACTTCAAACATCAAAGAAACAAGTTGCTTATTATACACTAACTAGTGGAGATATTGCAAATAAATTTATTGATCTTCTTAATACACCTGTACCAATAGATGCAGTTGAATGTAATATCATTGGTGGTGTAGAAACTCGTTATGGTGAAGATTTTATAATCAAACAAGATAATGATTTTCAATTAAGAAGACTAACATGGGCCACTTTAGATGCAGTGACAGGTATGGAAGGTGTTTTAATTGCAGGTGATATTCTTCAAGTTGCATATATGGATGGTGTTGGTCTTATGGGTGCAATTCGTATTTCGAAGAATGATATTGCACCAAGTTTCCTATCAGATAAAATCATTGCAGGTAGTAATATTTCAATTGCTGTAAATAATAATGGTGGAAATGAAACACTTACAATTTCAGGTGCTGCAGGTCTTGATAAAGAAGTTGAATATTTAACATTAGATAGTACTGATGTTGCAAATCAATATATAGATTTGATAGATTCTCCTATTAATGCAAATGAAGCAGAATTAAGTATCGTTGGAGGTCTTGAACAGACTTATAATGTAGAATATGTTGTTAAGACTGATGGTGTTGATATAAAACGTGTATCATGGGCCGCTGCAGATTGTCCTTTGGGCAATGGAATGACTGAATTGATTTCAACTGATGTGTTAAAAATCTCCTATTTGAGATCTGTATAATTTTAATTCTTGTAAGGAGAATGATATGAGTGGTGGTGGTAAGGTAACTAGACATTGGGTAGATTTAGATTACGAATCTCCAGATGTATTAAGTGCCGATGTAATACCTTATGATTCTACATCATCAATTAAAGATGCAATCGGTTTAGGTGTAGAGGCAAGCAATTCAACTCGAGAGATTGATAGTTTTGAATTAACAACAACTAATATTTTAAATCAATTTATAACATTAACAAATAATTCTATCGATGAAGAAATAGATTTTGATGTTATTGGTGGAGTTACTCAAATATATGAACATGATTTTATATTAGTACCATTTGGTACTGTAAGAAAAAGGGTTTCATGGTCACCAATAGATACTTTATCAGGAATGGTAGGTGACTTAAAAATTGGTGATATTGTAAAAGTGACATATACTAAGAAAGGGTCATAATATGGACGATGATAAATGTAAATGCAAAGATTGTACATGTGAAGATGATAATAAAAATGTAAAAAAAGATGAAGAAGTCACAATCCAGGAAAAATTAGGTATGCCTAATTCTGCAAAAATACTAATTGAATAGCAAATATTCCTTTACTGAATGTAATTCGTCTTTAACGGTATGTATTGTCATATTTTTCTGCCGTTAAAGTCGCTTTAGGAGATCTTTATGGATAATATACAGAAGAAATTAGAGGAGTTTATAAGTAACGAACTGTTGGTAAAAGCATTGATTGAAGTTAGTAAAAGCGAACCTTTAATTCAATCGCTAATTGAGTCTTCAGACGAAAAAACGTTTATCAACAAAGCAATATGCACAATCATTCTCCTTGCTGACCAGAATATTGAACAAATAAAAACAGTTGCTTCATTAATTAAAAGTCTAGACCCCAAAGTGACAAAAGTAGAACAAATAATATGAAAAAGAACCTTCGCGATCTTATAAGGAAACTGGAACGTCTTGCCAGAGATCAGAAAGGCAAACCCGAAGGGGATCTTGCTGAAGATACAATCAAAAAGATAAAAGCAAAATATAAAAATCTTGATGATGTATCTCCAACTGTACAATGGCTCATAAAGTTTCAAAATGATTATGAATTTATATTATGGCAGATGGCATGTAGAGCAAATGATATTGATATGAAGGGGTCTAAAACCAAAGAAGGTTATGAAACCGTTAACGATGGTGAAGAAGTAAATTTAATCGTTGCAAAGAATGAATGGCAATTTGCTTTGAAACAATTTAGCGAAATGGCTCAACAAGTTCTACGAGGGATTATAAATAAACTGTGGCCTAAGATATGTACAACTGCTGAAAATACACATCAAGAATCTCAATATTCCGACTTCGCTAGGGAAGCCATGAATCGTACACCTGCACTTCGAAAAGCGATAAAGGGAGGATAGTGATGACTACAAAAAAAGATGTTAATTTTCCTTGTCCTAAAAATAAAATTAAAATGGGCGGATTTGATTTTGAAATTAAGTATATGGATAGTTCCGAAATAGATTTATCAAGAGCATTAGGAGGTTTTTCAAGTACACATTGTCATATCAAATTCCCAGGAGTTTTAAATAGATTTCAATTAGGTGATACTGCATTGCATGAAATTCATCATATGATGTCTTATGTAATGGCATTGGACCGTAATGTGCAAGATGATGAACCCGAAGGTAAAAATTTAGGTGAAGAAGAATATGCTGATATAATGTCAAGTGGTTGGGGTATGGTGTTCAGAGATAATCCACTCCTTGTTTTATGGATATTGTGGTTATATACTAATGATCCCAGAATACAAAAGTTAATTACAGAAATGGAAGAAACAGGAGAACAATATGATAACAAGGGTGAAAAATAGTCTTATAGAATATTTGAATAAATTCAATAAACAAAGTGTATTAGTCATTGGCGATTTAATGGTTGACGAATATATTCATGGAGAAGTGAAACGGATATCACCCGAAGCACCTGTACCTGTTGTAAAATTAAACAATGGATGTAATAAGTTTTTCGGTGGTGCGGGTAATGTATTTACAAACCTTGTATCACTTGAATGTAAAAATGTAGGATTGATTGGATTGTTAGGTTTAGATGATAATGGGAAATTCGTAGAAGACTATGTTGAAACTTGCAATCAAGCAACTTCAGGTCTATTTACTGATCCTGAAAGACCAACAACAACAAAAACAAGAATAGTTTCTCAAGGTCATCATATTGTAAGGTTGGATAAAGAAGATAATTCTCCAACTCCTAATTGTATTACTAATCTTATTTATGATTATATATATAATTCTGTAGACAGTCACGATGTAGTAATTATTTCAGATTATGAAAAAGGATTATTAAATAAGGTTTTAATTAGAAATATTGTAAGGTTATGTGAAGTAACGAAAACACCTTGTTTTGTAGATCCTAAATTGACAAACTTTCAATATTATAAAAATGTTGATTTAATAATGCCTAATATAAAAGAAGCACAAGACTTTACAGGCATTGAAATATGTAATGCAGAAGATGCAAATAAGGTAGCGTTTATTATCAAAGAGAAATTAGATTGTAAAGCAGTCATTGTGAAGATGGGTGAAGATGGAATGGTTATATTAGGTGAGCATCATATGGAATCTACTCATATTCCATCAAATGCCAAACATGTATTTGATGTGACTGGAGCAGGAGATACAGTAATTGCAACATTAGCGTTAGCATATGCGGCAGGTGCAAATATTCTTAAATCTGCAAAGATTGCAAATGCAGCGGCCGGTTATGTTGTAGGAGAATCAGGAACAACAACTATTGATAGAAGTATACTAGGAGATGAAATTTGTAATATACAGGAGGATGTCAGATGCCAACATCTAAAAATATTGTAAACGTTACTGGGTTTGATCCTAATGATCCTAATAATAATAAATATATTAATACATGTGTTCCAAATCATTCTGGATTAGCAGGTATCACAAGTAGTAGTGGTCAATTGTCTAATAGTGATATTAATACACCAACATTAAAAGTCGATGGCGATTCATCATTTGGTGGAGATGTAGTTATTGCTGGCAATATTAGTATTATTGATGAAAATGGTAATAAAACAAACTTAAATCCTAATATCCTTACTATCAATGTACGTCTTATGGCCGCAGTTAAAGTTATGGATGAAAATTCAGGTACATCATTGAATGATGCAGTATTACATAAAGATTTTTATTTTTATTCAGAAAAGGCTCGTGATTATATAAGACTCAAACAAACAATAATAAATGATAAAACGAAAATAGATGAGAAATATTTAGTATTAGAAGCGATGTTTGATATGCCCGATGAAATACAAGACCTCATATAAACCTATCTGTAATAATAGAACAAATATAAAATAAACTATGTATCGGGATGTGCTTGTGTGTGATAATGTTTTTCCGATTCTATTATAAACGATAAGGACAATGCTAATGGCAAGGTACACTAAATTTCCTGGAGGTATCGATACATATGATACACTCTTTAAAGCGAAAGATAATGTAACCACTGCGTTGGCGGGTAATGTAGATGTTTCTTCAACTGAAATTATTGTTGTTGATGCAACTTCATTTCCAGAAGTCGGAGTTATAACAATTCACAATCGAAACTTTTCCGATTTTGAAAAGATATATTATACTTCGAGAACGCATAACACATTTTCAAATTTAACGCGACCTTTCGCTAGAGGGTGGTATTCTGGATGTGAAGTGTCAGTGTCGATGCTGAACACCGAAGACTACCACAACGCCAATACAGAAGCAATCATAGCGATTGAGAAGTACCTAGGAGATTCAACTGCTAGTGTCACTATTCATATTGATGAAACTACAGGAATGACATATGTCCTAGATCCGACTAGAGCTAAAAACTTATCAACAAGTCGAAGCATGTACACATTTCAACGTGGAAGAAAAAACCTTGATAGTCAATATTTAAGATTTGGTGAGTTATCATCTAAGGTACATGGTCCTCGATTATTACGTCATGCAACACTTACTGGTGTAACAATACAATCAGAGAATAATGTGGATGCATGGTTTAGAATTCGTAAAAATGGTCTACCTACTAATCTATTGAATGTACAATTGAATGGAGTACAATCAAGAGAACATGATAACATTACGGTAGACTTGTACAAGGGAGATTATATTCAATTATATATGGATGTCACATCAGGAAATGTAGATTCCCCAATTGTTCAATTGGAATATGCATGGAGATTTTAAACTAGGAGATTAAAAAATGGATTGTCATGGATGTAGATTCTATCTCGCTAAAGATACATCATGTTTGTTAGAAGAAAACAGATTTTGGAGTATTGAAAAAGTTAAGAAAGGTTTAATAGGAAACTGTTCAGACTATAAACCATTTTTATATTACGAAGACGAGGCAAAAAAAGGGCACTAGCCCTTCTTTTTTTGTTTTTCGTAATATTTTACATATGCAAATGAAATCATTAATAATTTATATTCTATACATAATATTAAAAGTGAACTACAAGAATATCCTAACAGACTATACATATCTCGAAATGAAACGAATCTCATATAAAAATATAAATATCCTATAAGTATTAAAAATTGCCATGTTGCTATAAGTAAAATAAACAATACCGGATGAATTAATTTTATATTCAATTTACCCATGATAATCATCTCCGAAATAATTAATCATGACTCTCTTGCCTGCATCATAGCATTCTTGAAGAGTTTCGTTGTCTTCCGGAAATCTTTCTTCGCAATCGATTCTATAATCTGCCTCATATCCTTCAATCCTTGTTTGTAAAGGTGGAGGTGTTGACAGTGTTATTGGATCAACACGAATTAAATAATGTTTGATGTTAAATGTTAAAGAAATCGACAATACTAATATAAGGATTACAACTCCCCAAAATTCATACTTCATGATTTCTCCTTCTCAGGAAAAATTGCACGAAATGCCCCTTCGGTTGATAATTTTTCATTATCAGACATAGAATTCCAATTCACCTTTGCAGTTTCTTCCGTCTCTTCAATATTATTAAATTCCTGCAATTTTATAATTGCATTAATCCCCTGTTCCTCTGTAAATGCCATTAGTTTTCCTTCCTATGTATTAGGATAAAGTTTAGATTTCCAACGTTGAGGAATTTCACTTGACGGAATTTCAATTGCAGCACCACAAACACCACAATTTACGAAGTCGCTTTGTGTATCCATTACTTGAATGTCCTCCATGTGAATACCAAGTGTACTATAACACTTCGGACAATCTTTTTTGATATAGTCTTTATTTATTATGACTTTCATCATTACCTTTTTATAATAAGAATTTTATAAAATCTATAATTGAAGTTATAATAACCTTAACTTCATAACACATAAATATTAGTCCTAATCCCATTCCACATACACACAATAGAGTCATTAGAATTCCTGATAAACCAATTTCTGATAAACCAATTGTGAATAACTCTATTTCATTATGTTTTGATTTTATCATCATGCTTACCTTCTTCTATGTTTAATCTCCAAATTATTAATATCGTATGATTTCATACCCTTTCGTTTCTTATTATTTAATTTATTTGACAACTTTTGTTTTCTCTCCACTTCTTCTTTTCTTTTAAATTCAATTATTCCTTCAACACAATCACATCCATCATTGCCATTGCTATGCCTCATACGTTTACAATATGAGCAGGTAACAATAAATAAATCTGTTTTATTTTTCATGAATATGCATCTCCTTTTTCACATCCTTCACAACATGGTTCACCATGAATAAGTGTAATCTTACAATTATCATAACATGGCATAATTGCTGTATGCATATCACACCAACCTTTTGGTTTTTTATATTTATAGGAGCAATCAGCATCATCTAAATTTGATAAACAAGTTCTACAATCAACAGAATCAGGAACTATTACTTTATTCATAGTCCCTACGAAAAATGAACAACATACAAATAATACTGGTGCAATTATATCAAACCAAGCCTGAAACAAATCATAATTATTTAAGACGAAGAAATTTATAATTCGTACAACAAAGAACCCACTAAACATACATAAGAATGATCCCCAATGGAAATAAATTTTCATTGAACCCCAATCTTTTATTATCTTTATTAACTCCATAGCATCAACGTCCTCACTGATAATTCTTATGGGTGGTGGGTTTGGTGGGTTTGGTGGTAATTTCTTTTTTGACATAAATATTTATCCCCTATTTCTTTTTATTTGGTCGACATAATGTTAAAACTGCTCCCGATACTATTAAAAATAAACAATGACCAACTGAAATACTTCCAACTGTTAGTAATTTATATACTCCTGACATTAAACAACACATACAAATAAATATAACACAAGTCAAAATCATCTTTGCAGTTTGACTTGGTTTAATTTCATATCGCCATTGTTTATGTTGTCTTGCCTTTATACTTCTTTGTAATTCCCCATAAACATTAGACGATTTGTTTGTACCAGGTTTTTTAATATCCACCAACAGTTCATTCAATTCATCTAATTTAGTTTTCTTTCTCTTTTTCATTTCATTATTTGCAGATCTCCACATTGTATATAATGAACCAACAAGAAATAAATCAACGATATAGAAAACTTGTGGGGTAGACTCATAACTCCATCCACCAATTTGAATTAATATTATAATAAAAATTGCTGCCATCATTAACATGATGTAATGAGAGGATTTATAAAAACCTTGCATTAGAAGTCTTGTTGTCAGAATTATTTCAAGACCCATTATCCCTATTGAACCCAATGTATCCATCCATTCCCTCCCTATAATTGTTTAATCGCTTCCTGCAACATCAACTTATCTTTATTTTCTCTCTTCAGTCTAATTAATTCCACACTTCGTTTAACGTTTCGAACTGTTTTACCTACAACATGACCATTCAATGAGAAATCATGAACGTTTCTACATATCATAGAAAATATATTGAAGATATTTCTTTTCTTATAATAATCGCAATCATTATTTTGATTCATGATTTTACAGCAACCATGATAATAACCATAGATTATTTTACCTTCACTATACCATGAATCTTTTCTCGTATAAGGTCTACGAACTATTTCATGACTACAACTTTTGTCATTGTAATGAAAATAACATTTACCACAGAATGGTTTCATCGTTCCTCCATTAAAGTTTAGCATATGGACATGTTGAATCAATTTTCCTCAGTTTCTCAATTGTTTTATTGAATTCAGTTTTATGTTTATACATATCAGAACTAATAGTTTCTGCCAGATTCAAACCACAGTCGACACTATCGGCAATTTTATGATACGCCAAGTAGTGTATTCTTAATTTCCTTTTTAATCTTGGTATATCAAACATTAGTCATCATCCTCCACTATATAAAAATCAAGGTTTTGCCATTGTACGTTTTTTGTTTCTGATAGTTCTTTAAAGGTTACAGGTTCACCCCATCTTTTAACAATTCTGTTGAATGCTTTAACTTTTTTTATCGGATTTATTTGTCCATCTGATAGATTAGTTTCTAACTTCGTAATGAATTTATCAAGGTCTGCAGTACTTATTCCACAATTGGCCAGATGATGAGTTTCTTCTTTTAACTCATCTATTATATTTTGTAACTCAACAGTCATCATCCACCTCTTCCTCTGTCTTTGATAATTCTTTTTCAAGGTCATTACATTACGTTCCGTTCTATTATAAATTGATTATTTTCTACATATATATCTTTTACTTTTGTTGATATTTCTGGTGAGCCTTTACAGGTTGGACAATTATAAACACACTTCTCATTACAATCATCAGGACATGGTTGCTGAGTTCCACAAGGCATACCACCACATTCCTCACATGTATAATCTTTTAAGTCTCCAATTTTATAAGGAACTTCAACTGTAAATGTCATCTTTTCATCGAAAACACTTATCGTTCTAAAGTATGCCGTATGAGCAGTGGGTGTTTTAAATATCCTATCAAATGTATATCCTACTGGAGCCTTTGTATCAATCATCTCTATAACTATTCCATTACCTGTTCCTTCACATTTCATACAACCCCAATGGAATTCTGGTGGTTTGATTGATTTACATTCTTCACATGTACATTTACCTCTACCTTTACATTCAGTACACTTACCTATTGATGCTAGTAGTTCTTTAAACAAAACATTTATTTCAGTAGTTTCCTGTTTTGATTTTCTATCCAATATATGATTTCTAAGTTCATCACTACCTTTGATAAGATTATCAAGTACATTATTGATTGCATCATCATCATCATAATGTGATTTCATATGGTTAAGATCTTTTTTGATAATCTCAAGTTGGTTTGCATCAACTGCTAACCTAATTATAATTTTTTGTTTTGGTGTTGTTTCACTCATAATCATTTATCCTTTTCTCTAGAACAGTCATTATGTATTTGTGTCCATGGATTAAATTCATTAGTATATATTATTTCTTTCATAATAACACTACAAAATTTCCATTCTAAAAAAGGACAACTCATACAATTAGTTACCCTAAATGTATTTGATATTTTAACTTCAAACATATATCCCCCTAATTTTTATTATTCCTCGCCTTTTTCCTACGAGATAATTCAGATGCTATTCATACCACTCTTGATGTGATAAAAAGAAATGATAATGTAAATATTGCAAAAACAATTCCTGCTTGTGCTGTATAGATACTTATCAATATTGAAAATAATGTTGTGGTTTTACGATATGCAATTCTTCTTCTGGATCTATCATATTATTCCTTTCTAAATTAACCTTCAATTCACTCTTATCAGTTTGTAATATATATAGCATGAATTTCCTATACATGCCAACTGTAAATTAGGTTCTTTAGCAATTTAGAACAAATATAAAAACAACCGTGTTTCTTTAGGAGGAAAAAAATGGCGACTATAATTGTTAAAAATAATAGTGGAAGTGTGGTATCTATAGACGACCTAGGTATAACTTTAGCGAATGCAACACAACGTACATTAGTACAGGACGATGCAGGAGAATTTACAATTGATGAACTTGATGGTTCGGTAAATTTATATACTCTCGTAGCGGCTGGTACGTTAATATTGAATGATGGTACTACAGACTTAAGTACTGTTAATGGCGTTCGACATGTCAAATTAGATACTGAATGGGAAATTGATGGTTCATATAGTGTATCTGGTGGTGGTGGTACTGTCCATTGGGATAATATTACTGATGCTCCACCTGCTGCAAGTCCTAATTGGAAAGAGCCTGTATTATGTAGAGTAGAAGAACGATCACCATCAGGTCCAATAGGTCCAGATGATGGAATGTTTTATCTTGATACAGATGATGGTCATTTGTATAAAAGAGTAGCAAGTGCATGGGTAGATCAAGGAGCACCATCTGAACCTGATGCATTCATCGATAAAACTGATGAAGAAGTATATCATTATAATGATAGTAGTTCTATATGGTCAATTCAGGTAGGTCCAGATGAAAGTGATGCTAGAATCGTTGCTGATGATGGCGATGGTGGAGCTGCAGCATATGTATATAACGGATCCGCATGGATTAAATTATCAGATGTCGATTGGGGAGATCACGGAGCGTTATCAGGATTAGACGACGACGATCATACTCAATATCATAATGATACACGTGGTGATGTAAGATATCATCTTAAAACATATTTCTATGATACGAGTCAAGGTACTCAAACTGGAATCGTTGCTGATTCAACAGGTAAAATTGATGTTTCTTTCTTACCTACTATTGTTAGTGATCATGGTGATTTAACAGGACTTGGTGACGACGATCACACACAATATCTCAATAATGCACGTGGTGATATAAGATATTATCAACAGTCACAATTCTATAATACATCTCAGGGAAACGCTACAGGTATATTTGCAGATTCAACAGGTAAATTGGATGTTTCATTTTTACCAGATTCTGCATTACTATCTGACCATGGTGCATTAACAGGTTTGGGAGATGATGACCATACACAATATCATACAGATACACGTGGTGATGCGAGATACTATACCCAATCTTCATTCTTTGGTACTTCTCAATCATCACAAACACCGATTCTTTCTGATGCTACAGGTAAGATTGATATTTCATATTTACCTGATATGGCAGTCAATTCAATGGCCACAACATTTGGTCGTGGAAAAGCAAAATTGAAGACTCAATGGTTACGTGGTGCTGGTGATGTTTTATCTAATCTATCAGGTACACGTATGGCTCTTGCTGCACAAATTATTGGAATGTCTGTACAGGTTAATGGTACAGGTACGGCAACATTCTATGTTAGACGTAATGGTTCAACAACAAACTTAACAAATCTTGCATTAGCAGGTACTGCAGGTGCACAAACATATGCATTGGCAATTGATCTTGCTGTTGGTGACTTTTTGGGAGTTTATATGGACGTTACTTCTGGTAATGTTGATTATCCAGTTGTGACTGTATGGTATATCTGGAGTTAATGTAAAATACTAAGGAGCATATTGAATGCCACGCATCAAACAGATAATTGCAATTAATAATAGTGGTGTCGAGGTCTTTATCAATGACCTCGGCATTTCTATTCCTATAGCAAGTCAGAGAGATTTGTTTAAGGAGTTTAATTTAGAAGAACTTGATAAAAGTGATGATTTAAAGACTCATGTATTGGCAGAGAATATAATAATTAATGATGGTGATGAAAATATTACTGCAAATGAAGCACTTTCACATTTAAAAATTGAATCTGAATGGTCTGATTATGCAGATGAAGGTGTTGAAGTTCAACAAGATGGTGTTGTAATTAATAAGGCACGGATTATTAATTTTACAGGTTCTACAGTAGAAAATGTTACTATAGATTCAACAACTGGTAAGATTGACGTTCAATTAAAAGAATTTACTGATTCAACTAGTGGCGAACTGACATTTGTAGATCCTACTACAGGTCAAACTCTTGGTGCATCAATAATTGAAGTTTGTTGTGGAAGAAATAGAAGGATTGAGAATTCATATTTTAGAACTATTGACGGAACTGCAATGAATCAAGTCGGAATTCCATTACCATATAATGCAACTCTTGTATATTTTACAATGTCAAATGAAAAAGCCACTAAAACATGGACAGCACAAGTAAGAAAAAATGATACTACTATAATACATGATTCATTAACTATAGATCATGTATTGGAAAATCATAGTATAATTCAAAATGAAAATTTTTATGCCGGAGATCGAATTCAAATATATTGTAATGGCGAAACAGAACGAGCTCAAGTAAGATTATATTTTAGGAGACGATTCTAATGCAATTCCTTCTTTCAACTACTGGTACATTAAATCCCGTTTCTATTGGTGACTTTGGTGCAAGACAATTTATTCATCCTACTATTGATTTTGATTTAATGGAAGAAAATTCAGAAGATGAAATTAGGTCTTCTAATGATGTACAAGATCTTATCGATGCGGGTCATATTATAATAAAAAGTGAAGATGGTAATTTGATTGATAATTTAAATCCTCTACCTACTTCTCTTCTAGAAACTAAATATAATGGATCTATTGTTTTATCAAAAACTAAGACTATTAATTTTATAGGGGATCCTGTAATTATTGATTCTACTAGCGAACAAATAAATGTTACCGTTACTAATATTCCTACATCAGGATCACGTAATTCATTATTAAATTTTAGTTTTGGTAAAGGTACTAAACCATATATAAAATGTAATAAAAAAGTTTGGACAGTAGTAGGGTCATTTATATTTCAAGGAACTGCTTATACAGGTACTCCCTCTATCCTTGAAATAATAGCATGGACTAAAGATAATAATAAAAATGGAGATGTACGATTATATGATTATACTAATTCAAATGAAATAGCGAGTATTGAAGTTAATAACAAAACGAAACAAATATTTTCTAATAATAGTCTTTCAAATTTACCTACTGGAAAATCAATAATTGAAATTCAAGGACGTGTAAATAGTAGAGATATTTATTTAGAATCACTTTCACTGGTATATTAATGAAAACTATAATATTAATGATTGGCATTTCAGGATCAGGCAAGAGTACATATATTGATAAACATTTATCTAATTATCAATTAATATCTCCCGATGATATTAAAGATGTAATTGGGGGAGAGTTTTATACTACTTGGGCATCATTTAATTCAAAAGAAAAATATAGTGAAATATCTGCAAATGATGCTGTAGCAAAAACAAGTTGCGAAGCATATATGAAAAGAGAAAGACCGATTGTTATCGATGATTTGAATATTGATAAAAATAAAATAAAAGAATGGTTAAATCTTGCTGATAAATATGATTATAAAAAAACAGCAATAATATTAAAAGAATCATTCGATGTATGTATAAGTAGAAGAAGTGATTTTCCAATTGAAATATTAAAAGGATTAAAATATAAGTTTGAATTTATACTCGATGATTGCGAAACTATGAATATGTTTGATGATTTAAAAATAATAGGAGAGGATTAATATGTCAGATCTATATAAATACAGAGTACTATGTGATTCAACATGTGGTTGGAGTGAAGTTTGGGCAGAAGAACCTCCAACAGTTTGTCCTAAAAATGCTTCTCATGGAATCGTCGAGTCGGCAACTACTATTATTGATACTCGAATACAAGATCATCCTTCTACAGGACCTGATAATAAATTGATGGTATATGAATCATCAAGACCATTAGGTACAAAAATATATTTCACTTGCGAAGGTGATAATAATGATAATTCTCATAATTATGGATCTGTAGGTGATGGTAATAGTATGTATTACACTCATAATATTGATGATACAACTTCAAGTTATATTTATATAGACTTTAATACAATTGAAAATCTATCATATATTCATGAAGGATATTTAATGTGGTCTGGTTGTTTGGGAGATCATGTTTCATTAGAAATCGTACCCGAAGTTACACCATGGTCAGGTCCTACATCAGGCACAGATTATCATATAGTTAATAGTTCGGGTGTTCCTGATTTCACAGAAAAGGGATATATAATTGTACCAGCAGCTCCAGGTACAGGATCAATTGCGGTTGATACGACTGCAATGGAATTAATTCAAGTCCTTCCTTCATTTGATACAGGTAAAATTGATGATCCGGGATATTGGGATGCTGATTATAATAAAACAACACATCAATTTGAAAATATTACACCTAACTATACAGGAACTGGTGGTTATAATTTAATGGGTAGAGAAGTTGTATTAAGTCGTTTCGTAAATAAAATGACTCTACTTGATAAAGGATTCCTTCAGTTACAAACTGCAGAATCCGAAACACTTCCTCATCATGTAAGATTAAGAATAAATTTCCATACAAAAACGCCTGACCATGTTTGGTCTTGTAGTTGTATGATGGTATTACATAGACAACATACAACCTAAGGAGTAATATATTATGGCAGATGCAACTGCAGTATATCATGTTGAATTCGCTGGAAGTAATCTAGGACTTGATTTGGATCCTTTGGCGAAAGCAGATGAAATTGAAAATATTCTAAATAATCAATGGGTTAATGGTTATCAATATGATGATTTCATTACAGTTAGTCAAGCAAATGAAAAAGAATACACATATATGATATTCAAAGAAAGATTAACAACCGATGATGCACCTTTAATTATCAAGAAAAGAATTAGAAACAAGAAATATTAAAACGAGAGACTAATGATATGAAATGGATGGTTTTTTCTGATACGCATTTGGGTAGTGCAGTTAATCATAGATGTAAAGATTTATATACATTAGTCGAATCAAAACAATTTGATAGACTAATCATCCTTGGAGATTTTTTAGATCTTTGGAGAGCAAAATATTCAAAGATTATTAAAAACAAGGACAATTTAAAACTTATGAATTATGTATTACGGGAATTACCTGAGCAAGGTGTTGAAGTTTATTATATATTTGGAAATCATGAGGATACGGATAAGGATTTATTAAGAGCCGAATTCCCAAATGTTAAATTTGCTGAATTGCTTGTTAATTTTAATATTGTATTAACTCATGGAAATCAATTTGATCCTTCTGTACAAGGTGAGAGAAGATTAAAATCAATTAAACTCTCAAAGACTAGACAATTCATTGAATCACTATTTCATATAAACCTTCGTAAGATAGGTATATTAATTGACGAGTTCTTACATTTAGGAATCACTAAAAGATTTGTAAAGAAAATACATGATAAAGTAATTGGAAGATATTCATCACAATATAAAGCAGCAATCATTGGTCATACACATTGTCATAAACAAAAACAGATATCTAATTCATTTTTTGGATCGGACCATTTTACTCTTTATGATTCAGGGAATACATATACAGATTTAAATTACTTTTTATTTGAAAATGGAAACTTAATAGAATCAGGAAAATAACGGAGGCCAATTATGAATATGTTAAATAAGATTTATCGAAAATCACTACTTATGTTTGGAGATATCAAAATATTTCCATGGCCGATGTTTATCTTATATCATCCTAAAGGTTATGGGATGAAAGGTGAAGATGTAAGAAAGGTATTGAATATAATACAAGAAGGAGATATTCTATTACGAGGTTATGATAATTATATAGATGGATATTTTATTCCTGGTTATTTCTCACATGCGGGATATTATGCAGGCGACGACATGGTTATTCATGCAATGGGTGAAGGAACTAAAGAAGAAGATGTTATTAATTTCTGTCGTTGTGACTATATGGCAATCATGAGAATGCCGAATGCAACAAAGTCAGACATATATACGGCAACTACAAATGCAGAAAACCTTATTGGTGCTGCATATGATTTCGAATTTGAACATTCAGATGATGAATACTATTGTACTGAATTGATTACTAAGATATGGGAACATAAAAAAGATGAATTGAATATTAAACCTATTACTATAAAAGCGTTGTTTGGTTTGGTTAAGAAGGATACTATTACACCAGATCAATTTTGGTATCAACAATCATTAGATAATGTTTATGCAAATGATAGAGTTATAACTGACCTAGAAAACAAGTAACACCCACACGCATGATGTTACCCTCAGGATGAATCATTATACTAAGATTATGTATTATGGTTAACTGATAAAACAATGATTCAGGAACCCCTCATATACAATTAGAGGTATGACTGATGAAGAAAAGACAAGATCATAGACTGATATGTTATCTTCACGATGATATTGTTGAATTGTGTAATAAAATGAAAACATATGTATTTACAAAGAAACCCGGACCATTGGTAATGGAATTGGATCGTATTGTTAAGTTAGCAGAACGGGCGAAAATAAAAGGTCAACAAATGGAAGATCGATTAACTTCTTATAGAGAAGCAATCGAAGAACTTGGATTTATAAGAAAGAGATAATATGAGATCAATTCACAAGTTTTTATTGGAAGATGATGATAATGAAATTGTAGAAATTGGCCCGTACATGGTACCAAAACAAATTGTTAAAAAAGGTAAGGGCGCTGTGGAAGGATATATATCCAAGTTGAAAAAGAAACGTAAAATGAAAAATAGTAGATCTCCAAATGTAGAGGACTAATAAATGGTTATATCTGATAAACATAAATATGTATTTATTGCATGTCAGAAAACAGGTTCGACTTCCATTCGTAAAACATTATTGAATGAACCTGATACCATAGAAGGTCTATTACATCGTAATTGTGTTAAGAGTCGTATACTTGTTGGTCCTGAAAAATGGGATAAGTATTTCACATTTGCATTTGTCCGTAATCCATGGGATAGACAGGTATCTATATTCTTTCAATGGCGAAAAGAAGAAGCATTACGATATCGAGATACTAAAGATGATTCATTTCGTAAATGGATTGCATGTGATATAGGAATGAATGCTCATCCTTGTCACAAATTCATATATGATGATGATGGTAATCAACTAACAAAATTTATTGGTCGATTTGAAAACTTAGTTAGTGACTTCAATCGTGTCTGTAAGAAATTGAATATTGGTCGAATCGAATTACCTAATATGTTAAACCGTCCTGAAAAGGATAAGTTTCATTATAAAGAATACTATCGTAAAAAGAATGGACAATTTGATTTGAATTTGATTGATATGGTACAGGAGAAGTGGGCAAAAGATATCAAATACTTTGATTACAAGTTTTAAGGGGTGATATGAAATCAATACAAAAGTTTTTACAAGAAAGTCGAAATCAGGATCCTTATGGATTATGGTTTAAAAATAAAGTATCTGAAAAATGGTCAAGATATATATCATGGACAAATGCATCAGATTTTAATGCTATAAAGAATTGTGATAATATAAAAGGAATTGGTGATAATTACAATGAAGATCAAAAATATTTGAAACGTCCAGTAGGATGGACTGAATGGAAAATAACTTTTAAAGGTAAAGATATATCAAAAACTTATTGTAGTCAAGTCAAATCTGATCGTAGTAAAGTACTTTCTTTTTTAAAACAAATAGGAAGAAAAATACATCCTAGTGTAATTAAATTTATAAAAAATAATAAAAATAATAAGAACATTAAATCATTTGATAGTATATCAAAAAAATGGGTTTCTTTTAAATTTTTAAAAGGTGGATTCTTAGAAGAAATGTATGGATTTAAAGCGGATGTTATAAAAAAAGGATTTATTCCATTTGCTACTGATTATACGCAAGGATTATATGCTATAAATATTAATGATACCACCCCTAAGATATATTATATACATGATATGGATGATATGGATGAGTTTATTATTCAATTTGAAAAAAGGATTGGAAAACCTCCAAAAGAATATATGGAATTTTATTTTAATGAATTTATTAAAACTAAATTAAAGGGAATTCGTAAATAATGAAATCAATACAAAGATTTTTACAAGAATCATCCGATTGGGATATACCAATGAATCAATTGGTTAAGGATGCAACATGGCAAAAACTTCGTGAAGAATTGGTGGGTACATGGGCAGAATATCCTGTTGAAAATTGTAGAAAACTTGACCGATATTTACAACCATATAATAATATAAAGAAACTACGTATTGTCATGAACTATCTTACAGGTACAGGGTTTCGAACTGGTCGAATAAAACATCCAAGTATTACAAAATTAAGAAATAAGATTAGTAATGCAATGAAGAAGATGAGAGGGAAATAATGATATTACCAAAAAAATTATGGCAATGGATATTAATATATCCAACCTTATTTATTTCTCTTGGTGTAAATGTTCCTGGTATGATACTTGAATATAAAGCGTCTAAACATAACATGACTGCCAAACAATTTAAGGAAGCAGAAAATCAACAAGAGATATGGAAACGAAATATTGATTGTATTCGTGAAGTAAAAAATGTGATGACTGCAACAACAAAAACTAATGATACGGTCTCTGTTGGTGCATGTGAAGATACTGGTGATATAATTGTTGAAATTGATTATGCTGATGGTAGAAATGATGTAAAATGGGTAAGTTTTAAATCTATGAGTCCAGCAACAACTGCTATGAATTCAACATTGATGTCTGTCTTATCACCTAAAGGGGCGATTGCAAATGAATTATTAATTCCTTCCATGTATCAACAAAGACAACGACGTATAAGAACAATATGTCAATGGTGGATTGATAGAAATAGATTATTCAGACGTGTACAAGTTGAAGGTGATGGATGCTATGATGTAATAATCAATACATTTTATCAAAAAGTTGAATCTCGTAAACCTGTGCGCTGTGCACCTTGTAATCAATAAGAGGAAAAATGAAATCAATTCAACGATTCCTACAAGAGGCCAAATCATCTGTGAAAATAGTCATTGGTGATTTGAAAAACAAAGAAGACTTTGAAGCGGCCGTTAAACTTCTACTTGAGAATTGGAAACATAGTGGGAAATTATCAAAATACAAACCACCTGACCCTGCGAGTAATTCAAAGGCAATAAATAATTTAAAAGGTGAAATGAAATATAATCCATTTCTTGTATTCATAAAGGATAATGATGTTCCCGTAGGTTTCATATTGTCAGTTAATTGGAAACAAGGTCCCGGTGGTGTAGGATCATTATCACATATGTTTATGTATGATAAATATCGTGGAAAGGGTTTGGGTTTGAATCTTGTTAATATGTCCATTGATAATTTAAAGAAACAAGGATGTAAAATAATACGAGTTGGTGTTACAGCGGGTAATGAAAAAGTAATATCATTATACAAACGTGCAGGATTTGATATTGAATCATATTCAATGAGGCAAGACGTATGAAATCAATCCAACGAATATAATCAATAAGGAATCAAATGAATAACAAAGTTAATTATTATTTAAAAGAATCCTATCTTAATATAGATATTGAACGTAAAGATCAATATTATTATTAATGACTCTATTTGGATCTGGTGCTGTATTAGGTATATCATGCCCATGGTTAGGTAAAAAGATATACAATTTAGTTATGGCAATTGTATACACTGCATATACAAAGATGAAAAATACTGAAATTGTTAAAACTTTAAAAACAAAAATGAAATTTGAGAGACTTAGATAATGAAATCTATAGTAATCATATTTATATTTATAGTAATGATAATAGGTTGTAAAAGTGATAGTATTATCAAACCTGATAAATATACTGTTGAATGTTCAGTAAATGTTCCTTGTACTGTAGGAGATAATGAAACAGGAATTTGGACTATTACTTTCGGAGAACCCTATACTGTATATTGGGATAATGAAACAAACAGTTATTATAGAATGGATAATGATACAAAAATTTATGAAGAATAATACTTCCGAGGAGGTATAATGAAATATATCGCTAGTTTTATAACAGCATTGTTAATGATATTGTTATTTGCATGTAGTACACAAGATCAAGACATTCAATTAGTTCAATCATTGCAAGCATCTGAAAAAGAAGAAGTAATATTAGATTGTAGAACAATTCCGTTATTTGATAATGATACAATCTTTGATAAAAACACGGATTTAGATAACATAAATTTTTTAGATTATAATAAACTATGTTTTGATAATGAAACATATTGTCCACCAAATACTATTTGTGGTTTCATAACTTTTCCAGATTGTGATGCTCAATCAGACATTGAAGTTGAAATAAGTGCAATTACTTGTAATAGTGAAACACTTATTGAAATTATTACAATTGATGAGATGGGTTATTATGAAATATATATTGAAAATGCGGGATTTTATTTTGTAATCCCTCATGGTGTTTATTTTTTCTATCCATATTTTCAATATGTTTGGTGTAGAGATGAAAACTTTTGGTGTAAAGAATCAGGACTTGAATATTGTAAGAAATTTAAAAAACCTAAACATGGGAATCATGGGAAATAATGAAAGAATTCTTCGAAGATCATACAGGTCAATTATCTAACATTCGATTAATGTCCTTTATCGCTTTGGGAGTTGCTATATGGTTAACATGGTATGCCATCACAACAGATACAGAAAAAGAAAGTTTTACAATCATTGTCACATGGGTTACTGCTGCATTTGTACCTAAGGCTCTTCAAAAACTATTTGAATTGCGTAATGGTATTACAACATTTAAAAAGGAGAAGAAAGATGTTGAATAAAATTATAATGTTTATAAGTTTAATATTAATAATATTCATATTCTCAAGTTGTGAAGAAACATCTCGACCATTTACAGCAACTCCGCCCGATATGACAACTAGAACATTAACATGGGATCAAAATGATCCTCAACCTGATTATTGGGAAATAGAAATATCATCAGTTAGATGTGGTCAAGAAGATGAAACTAAAATGTTTACGTCTGATAATTTATCATATACATATATACCTGATAATGAATTTCCTGATTATAAAAACTTAGTATCAAAAGTACGTGCTGTCATAGGTGAACAGAGAAGTGATTGGAGTGATGCTATAATATTGAAAAGGTAGAACAAATATTAAAATGCAGTCGGAGAATAATAAAATGAAAATTCAAAATGCCGGAGGACAACTATAATGTTAACGTCGTTATCATGTCAAAAATGGATTCAAAGTTCAACTTCTGATTTGTTACGTCATAAACAAGCGGAACGTGATAGACTAATGCGTTTGATTAAACATGAACAACAAATCCTTGATGATACTGTAGATAATCCGCTTAAGGTTGAACAATATACTGGATGGATTGCACAACATACAATTGAATTTGATGAGGCGGATGCTGGTGTTGAAGCAATGGAAAGAGGAGTTCAAAATTATATTGTTGGTGGGGCATGTTCAAGAAAAAATATCGAATATATTACAACATTTATATATGATATATCAATTCAAAATGGAGCAACTGAACAGAGTGCCAAAGAAGCACAATTAGCAATGCTTCATAATCTAAGTATTACTTCAGAAACATTCCCTATTGGTATGAAAACAGATGCCGAAACTGCAATTGAAGAACTAAAATCTGATATACTAACATGAACAAATTAGAACAAATATAAAAACAAACTCATAATAACATTTGTCGAATGACGTAATCTTTATTATGTTATAAAGGGAAATTTATAATGCAAAAAATAGATAAACGATTTATCGAGGTTGAATGGTCGGATATTAATACACTCGATGCCGCTTCTATTCCATATGACTCCACATCTTCAATTAAAACTAAAATTGATTCAGTTGTGGGTGGTGCACATGTACAAAATACAGATACTGGAACTGAATCTACAACATTTCAAATAGATTCTGATAATACAGGACCTAAATTGAAAAATGTTGATGGTACATTACAGATTCGTAATGCATTAGACAATGATGATGCAGATCTTCAGGTTCAGAATCTAACTGTTAATGGTACTCAGACTATTGTTAATTCTGAAGAAGTTGAAATTGCTGATAATATCATTCTATTAAATTCTGATGTAACAACTGGTGTACCTATTGTTGATGCAGGTATCGAAATACGACGTGGTGATGAAACAAACGCATCAATGATTTGGGATGAAGCAAATGATGTTTGGAAGTCGGGTATTAAAGGTTCCGAATATGAATTAGTTATTGCGGATCAATCAAATGGTAGTGCTATTTTCGTATCTGGCACATCAGGTCCTCTTATTAAAAATAGTACAGGTACAATTCAATTAAGAGATAATACAGATGCTAATTATGCAGATGTTGAATGTAAGAATCTTTCTGCAACTGGTGTAATCAGTCTTACAGGTACAACAAAAACCGATGGTGCTTTATATGCAGGCACAGAAGATCCTACAAATACAACAAGATTGAATTATGATGGTGATCTTCATGTAACAAATATATATTCTGGAGGTATACTTGCACCAAAAGGATATACTACAACTGTCACACCTTCATTAGGTACTGGTCCTTATTATGCAGACATTACACATGACCTTGAAGCACGGCCTCTTCATGTACAATGTTATGACACTTCAACATGGAAGCAAGTTATACCTTATGATGTTGAATTAACAAGCGATACAAATATTCGTATTTGGATGTCTAATAACACAATATCATTAAAAGTAATTATTATGTCAGTTAATGCTGATTTAGAAACGGTCATTCCTCCTGTTGAGACAGAATGGGTTAATACTGGAATATTAGAAGGTGCTATTAAGGTATCTTCTATTATAGAAGATCCATCAGGTGATTTATTTGCATCAAATGGTGCTGTATATAAATCAACAAATTCAGGTACTACTTGGACGATTACTGGAGATATAACAGGCGCGACTGAAGTAAAATCTTTAATAATGGATACATCATATAATTTATATGTAGCAACTTCTGTAGATGGAAGTGGAGTTGTATTCAAATCAACAGATTTTGGTGATACTTGGAATCCCACCGGAAACTTGTTAGATGCTGTTTCGGTAAATTCCCTAATAGAAGACTCCTCAGGTAATCTATTTGCAGGTACTTATCCATATGGTAATGTATTCAAATCAATAGACTCAGGTACAACTTGGACTAATACAGGCAACTTGTCTGGTATAGTGGGTGTAAATACATTAATAGAAGATTCAAATAATGATCTATTTGCAGGAACTAATAGTGGATCAGTATTCAAATCATCAGACTCAGGTACAACTTGGACTATTACAGGAATCTTAGGAAGTGCTGCTACTTATACTGTAGATTCTCTATTAGAAGATTCATCTAATAATATATTTGCAGGAACTAGTCCAAATGGCGATGTATTCAAATCATCAGACTCAGGTACAACTTGGACTAATACAGGCAACTTATTAGATGTTGAATCAATATTATCTTTATCAGAAGATTCATATGGAAATTTATATGCTGGAACAAGCACATCTACATCTTCGGGAGCAGTATTCAAATCAGCAGATTCAGGTGATACTTGGACTAATACTGGAAACTTATCAGGTGCTACTCATGTAATGTCTCTATTGGTAGATTCTGTAGGTAATCTATTTGCAGGAACTAGTCCAAATGGTGATATATTTAAATTGATAACTACAAGAGAACTTGGTTTAATTTGGGGTGAGACAGGAACTACAAATACTCTTGTAGTAAAAGAAATAATAGAAGAGACATCATCAGGCGATCTATTTGTAGCATCACGAGATGGTGTACTCAAATCAACAGATTTAGGTGTAACTTGGACGAATCCTACAGCATTGGAAGATAGTCCTCGATTAGAATGGATATTGGAAGATCAATATGGAAATTTACATACTGGTGATGGGGGTGGAAATTATGCAATATACAAATCAACAAATTCTGGTGTCACTTGGGTTAAAACAACAACACCTTATGTGAGAACATACGCAGGATTAGAACACTCAACATCTGGTAATTTATTTGTAACAACGTGGGGTGCGGTCTTGAGATCAACAGATTCAGGTGTAACTTGGACGAATCCTGCTTTGGGTGGTGCTGGTGAATTAAATGAAATTACTTATGTAAGAGATATTATGGAAGAGACATCCACGGGTCATTTATTTATATGTGTCAGGAATCATTTGCACTTAAGAGGACAAATATGGAAATCAGAAGATCAGGGTGTGAATTGGATTAATATGACTCCATATCCAGCAGTAATGGGTGAAATGTGTATAATGGAAGATTCGAATGGTTGGATATGGTCAGGTGGTGCTCAGGATGGAGTAATGCTCAAATCAGAAGACTCTGGAGTAACTTGGATTCCTGTACAACTTCCAAGTACGGGTAACGCTTACTCACTGATGACAGACTCATCAGATAATTTATGGGTAGGATTTAGAACTCCTACGTATGCTTATGGAGAAATATGCAAATCAACAGATGATGGTGTTACTTGGACTGACGTTACCAACTGGGACGGTAATCAATCATATCCATATAGTTTATTACAACATTCATCAGGTAATGTGTTTGCAGGATTAGCAAGTGGAAAAATATTCGTAACATCGGCATCATAATATCAATTCAGACTTTAAAATATTAATAATTTAAAGAACAAACAATTAAACAAATATCTGTTTACGTTAAAATAATAAGGAGACAGTAAATATGAAATCATATGGAATTGAAACAGTAGGTGAAATAACAAAAGGTAATCTACTTAGTAACTCGCTGTTTACATATTGGTCACAAGCTCCATGGATAGGTACACTCGAAACTAAAATAAATTTAGTGCCTAATGGAGATGAACTTCTAGGTGCATCCGGAACAACACCTCCAACTAATTGGACTACGACCCATACTAATAGTTATGCATATGATGATACTACTAGTAGTCTTGCAGGTACTCTTGAAGTATCATATAGTACATGGGCAAATCCTGATTTAAATCAAACAGTTAATGTAACATCTGGTAATACATATAGATTTTCTGGTTATATGTACCTTGCCGGTGGTGACCGCACAGAAATGATAGTTAATGGTGATGCAATTCTTGCAGATAGCGGTGAACATTCAGTAGTTGGCGAATGGTGTCACTTTTCTCGTATGATTACTGCAGATCAATCTACAATTGATATAACTTTAAGAGTATATGGTGGTGTATCTGCTCAAGCAAACTTTAAAGATATTAAACTTGAAGAAATTAGTACCAATACAATAGTAAATGGAACTCATTGGACTGGAGCAGTTGCATCAACACCTCCAACTGGATGGTTAAATGATACAGGTCCAGCAACAATATTTAACCATGTGTCGGGAGCAAATAGTGGTAATGGTTTATCAATACAATTTGATGAAGCTTATTCTGATTCTACTTCTGATTCTTGTTGTAGTCAAGTATTGTCGATGGATCCTGGAAAGACATATAGAGTTTCTGGATATATGAAAGGTGACGCCCAACTTGCTATTTGGGCCGGTTGGTTGTTAGTTGATTGGAAGACAACCAAAGCACAAGGCGATGAATGGCAATATTTTAGTCAAACATTTACCAATTTCTTCTTTGGTGAAATATATATGATGGTAGATCGTGATATCGATGAAAATCCATTGTATGATCCGGAAGATCCACTTCCTGGAATTGAACCAGGAACACATAAGATAGGATATTTTGATGATATTAGATTTGAAGAAGTAAATCCTGGACATGTCGGATCTGATGAAGGAGTATTTCCATATACTGATGAAGAATTAGGAATAATTCAAAATTGGACAGGTATACATACTTTAGGTCCAGATGGTTGGTCAAAAACAAATACTTTAAGAATAACTCGACAATTGAGTACAGTAGAAGGTGGTATACATTCAGTTAAACTTATTAAAGGATCTGATAATCCTGAATCTTTGAATCAATTGTTTACTAGTAGATTTGAATATATACAAAGAATTGCAGGTCGTATTTTAACATTTGGTGCATATGTAAAAACCGATGTTGCAGATAATATAAAAATAGCATTTCACGTCAATATTAGAAATGAAGATAATTTCTTAGTTGAATCTCCTTATCATAGTGGAAGTGGAGAATGGGAATGGTTGGAAGTTTCATATCAAATGCCTTCCTCACCGGGTCCTTACGATGCCAATAAACTTAATGATCTTTGGGAAGTTTCGTTTAAAATACTTACTTATGGACTTGCTGGTTCTGAAGGTGAGATTACTCAATGTATTGTTATAATGGGTTCCATAATCGGTGAAGGTAACTATGTTCCTGCATATAATGATAAACCATTACCATGGCCTCATACTGATATTGATGGAAAAGGAGTAACTCTTTCTGGACGTAACAAAAAAACATTTTCAAATTTACTTGGAAATTCAAGTTTTGGTGTATGGTCATCTTCAACACTTAAAGAAGTACCAAATGCACCTGACCAAGCAGTATCAACAACAGGGACGCCATTATGGGTTAATGCTGGTTATTCAACATTTATTCCTGATTGGCCTTCTGGTATTATGCAAGCAGCAACTACTGCATCTGGAACTACTGTATTTTGTAATATGCCATTTAATTCTATATACAATAGAATATACAAAATGAACGTAGTTATTTATGGATCTGGAGAATTGCCTTCTATCAGTATTACTGATGGTAGTCTTAATGGTGTAAGAGGATTGGAATTAACTGAATTGGTTAATGGTATTGGTGGTAACGAGTTTATTTTTAGATCAATTGGGGGAAGTAATGTGCAAATTAGAAATACAAATCCTTCTAATTGGCAATTACAAATTTCTATAATAGAAGTGACTCCTTCAAATAATTTGAATGATGAAACGCCAGGTGCGACTAATCGTGTTTGTGATGGTTGGGTTAAGTCAGGTGATGCACCAGTATATAGATCAGGTGGTGGTAGTATATATGATATTATTCATATTCAAGGATCTGCACGTGAAGATGAATATACTGATAACTATATGTATTGGCCAAGAAATGCTGATACAGGATTAATTTCTAATAGAGATGCTGTTAGTTTTGGTTGTTTTGTAAAAACAGATGTTGCTGATCATGTAATGTTAAGGTTGAATACAGATACAACGTATGATGCATTTTCACGATTTCATAGTGGAAGTGGTGAATGGGAATGGTTAGAAGTTACCACAGGTTGGGCATTTGGTCGAGCGTATATTCATTTTATGAAACCAGGAATAACAAATAAAGTTACTATTCGTAAACCTATGATGATTCTTGGTTCAGAAATTGGAGCAGGTAATTATTCTCGACCATATAATGAAATAATTTGGTTTGATAAGAAAGTTGAAACTTCTAATTTCAATGGTGTAACTGTAGATGCTAATATTGCTATTTCTACAGCAGCAGAATCATTAGGAAAGATACCTACTTATTATGGTGCATTACATACTACACTTAAAGGTAAATGTTCAACACTTGGTGGTATTGCTAACTTTGGTAATTGTGTTACTATTGTTTCACATTCATCAACTGTATTGAGTATTTCATCTGGATGGTCCACTACAACTACTTTATCGGTAGATAATACTTTTACTGATCTTGAAGTAACTTATAATGGCATACAACTTAAATAATGAAGATTTAAAATAATTTAAATGGGGGATTATTAATTTAATCCCCTTATTTATATAATAGGAGAATATATTATGGCCGTTACATTAAATGGTAAAAACCCTATTGATGATAATAAACAATGGGTATTTTGCACACTTACTGTTGATGGTGATATATGTAAACATATCACTGTTCAACCATACAATAATGATACAACTGCTATCATTACAGTTGATGAAGACCTTACAACATATTTGAACAATAAGGAAGATGTAATTAAACTTACTGTTCTTAAGAGAATGTATCCTGGTGCAAATTATAGTGAATCTAATGGTGATACAAAACTTGAAAAATTCACACAATGGATTGCAGATGGACAAATAAATCCGATTGTATATGAATATGATGAACCAACTGAAACTGATGATGAACCAACTGCTGATTATGATTCACTTCCTTCTACAGAATTGAATCTGAAACCTAAGAAAATAAAGACTAAAAAACTAATCAGGGAGGCCTCATTTATTGAAAAGGTTTCATGTCCTACTGAATTTGATATGCCACATCCTGATAAAGCGGAAACAATTGATAGAGGTCAGATGTCTGATGAAACTAGAGCATTATTGAATGATGCATCATCATGGGAAGACATTAAATCATTCCTTCAATCTGTATTTAAAACTGTATAAATTATATAATAAAAGGTTAATAATATGATATATCATGGCATTGAAATGGGTGGGGAATTTATATGTGAAAAATTAGATTTCCTTCCTTCATGGACTAGTAAAGATACAGGACGACTTGTTTATTTAATAAATGAGAAAATCCTTTATGTCGGAACTAATTCTACTTGGCAGGCCGCTGCAGATGCTAGCAATATAGATCACAATTCCACTGCTGGTATTCAAGGTGGGGCAACTAGTGAATATTATCATTTAGATTCAACATCATACACTTCCGTTATTGAATTGATTAGTGGTGGTGGTAGTTTTGATGAATTAGTCCCTTATACTGGTGCAGATAAATCGGTTGATTTAGGATCACAAGATCTTACAACTTCTGGTACTGTAACAGGTTCAAATGTTTCTGGATCAAATACAGGTGATGTTACGGTTGGTGGTTCTCTTAATTATATAACAATGACAAATCAAGTTATTACTCGTAATGCAATTGTTTTAACAACTGATGTTTCAGGGAATTTACCTGATGGAAATATTGCAAGTGCAACTACATGGAATGCAAAACAAGACGCTATTGGATATACTGTTGAAAATTCTTCAAATAAAGTAACTTCGATTTCTTCTCTTTCAACGGATACTCAATATCCTTCAGCGAAACTGGTATATGATGAATTGACTTCTATTGGTGGTGCTTCTAGTAATTATGTACCTTATACAGATGCAACTTCAGCAGTCAATTTAGGATCAGAAAATATTACAACTACGGGTGAAGGAAACTTTTATTATATTCAAGTAACTCGATCTGGTGGTGGTACTTATGGACCTACTGTGCGAATGCATGATACACGTGTATCTAAAGGTATTGATCAAGTTTGTGGTAATATTGAATTTTATACAATGGCAACTGCTTATCCAAATCTTATATCAGGATATATGAAGAATGTTATAGATAACGCAAATGGATATAGACATGCTTTAACATTTGGAACAAAAGGAGTAAATTGGGAAGATGCTTCCGAGAAAATGCGAATCACTAGTACTGGTAGTGTAGGAATAGGATGTACTAATCCAGAGAAAACACTCCACGTTAATGGCATAAAAGGACTCAGATTATCAGATAATCTACTACCACATACAAGTCTAAATAATGCAAGATATGGATTAATTACTGGGCAGCAACTTGATGAAATAAATGATCCTGAAGGATGTGTAATATTAAGATACTACTCTCAACTGGACACAAGTTATTTATACATAGGTGGTGGTGATCCTGAATACAATGCTGCCAATTTTATAGATTTTTGGACAGCGCCTACTAATAGTTACAGAACAGGCGAACGAGCAATGAGGATTGATTACAATAAAGATGTCACAATGTATGAGAACTTGTATGTAGATAAAAATACAAATATATACTCATTGATTGTTAGAAATATAGCATCCGAAGGAATTGTTAAAGTTGACGATAATGGAGTTATATCACGTTCAACATATATTAGTCTTACATCAGAAGTATCTGGAGAATTGCCTGATGGTAATATAGCCAGTGCTGATACTTGGGATGCAAAACAAGATGCAATAGGATATACTCCAGAAAATATTGTAAATAAAATAACAGTACTTAATGGTAGTTCAACTCATACTCAATATCCAAGTGCTAAAGTGACATATGATTGGTTAATTACCAGAGAATCATTATCAAATAAAGAAGATACAACAATGGATACTTCATCTACTAAGTATCCAACTAATAGGTTAGTGAAAGAATATACTGATGGATTAGTTACTGGTCTACTTGATTATCGTGGATCATATAATGCTTCAGGAAATGTATTCCCTTCAACTGGTGGTTCAGGTGCCGCAGGTGCCGTTGTTAAAGGTGATATGTGGATTATTTCAACAGGTGGTACA